>Ga0209652_1003597_pt1 | contig 11294 bp, 10 predicted proteins | sample SaaInl74LU_5_DNA_FD_184641 | JGI IMG/M metagenome (GOLD analysis project Ga0209652, IMG submission 184641) | Marine microbial communities from expanding oxygen minimum zones in the Saanich Inlet - ESP_74LU_5_DNA (SPAdes) (version 2) | ecosystem: Environmental > Aquatic > Marine > Intertidal zone...
ATTCGCGATGACGTGACCGGTGGTTCGTCGCTGTACGCCGCCATCAAAGCGAGCGGTTTATTCCCGAATATGCTGCTGCAGATGGTCAGCATCGGTGAAGAATCGGGCGCCTTAGATGAAATGCTCGACAAGGTGGCCAACCACTATGAAGAAGCGGTAGACAATGCAGTCGACAGCCTAAGCTCTTTGATGGAGCCCATGATCATGGCGGTACTGGGTGTGCTGGTCGGCGGCCTAATGGTTGCGATGTATCTGCCCATCTTTATGTTAGGATCGGTGGTTTAACGCCTCCGAGACCGCGCCATGAACCTACACCAACTCGCCGCCGAGCCTACGTTGTGGTACCCCTTACTTTTTGCGCTGGGCGCCGTAGTCGGCAGCTTTTTAAATGTGGTTATACTGCGGCTACCTAAAATCATGCAGCAGCAGTGGCGCGGCGAATGCGAAGCCTTTCTGGAGCTTGAGTCCACGCAAACTGGCAAACCGCTGAGCTTATCGCACCCACCTTCTACCTGCCCAAGCTGCAACACTCGCATCAGGCCCTGGCAAAACATCCCCATCTTGAGCTGGTTATTGCTTCGCGGCAAGTGCGCCAACTGCAACGTGAGCATCAGCGCACGCTACCCGATCATCGAGTTTATGACAGGCCTGTTAAGCGTCGTGGTGGCCATACAATTCGCCTACGACTGGGCGCTGTTGCTCGCGCTTGTCACCACTTGGTGCCTTGTTGCCCTGACCGTCATCGATGCCGAGACTCAGCTCCTCCCTGATGACATCACCTTGCCCTTACTGTGGCTTGGTTTAGTCGCCAATGCATTCGGCGTATTCACCGACCTACCATCCGCTCTGTGGGGCGCTGTGTTTGGTTACGGCATTTTATGGAGCATTTACTGGATATTTAAGCTTACGACCGGCAAAGAAGGCATGGGCTACGGCGACTTCAAGTTGCTGGGGGCCTTGGGCGCCCTGCTGGGGTGGCAAGCTCTACCGATGATCATACTGATGTCGTCGGCGGTGGGCGCAATCATTGGCATAGCGCTGATGGCCACCAAACGATTAAACCGCGAACAACCCATGCCCTTCGGACCTTACCTGGCCATTGCCGGGTGGTTATCGATGGTGTTTGGCGATACCATCGCGTCCTTTTCACCCTACATGTAAGGTCATTATGCGGACTATCGGTATTACCGGCGGTATTGGCAGCGGTAAAACGGCGTTGACCGACTACTTAGCGGAAAAAGGCATTACCATTGTCGATGCCGACTTGGCAGCACGCGTCATCGTCGAACCGGGTCGCCCCGCACTTAACGCAATTTTCGAACACTTCGGTCCAGAGCTTGCCAAAGATGACGGCTCGCTTGATCGCGCCGCACTGCGCAGCATTGTGTTTGCCAACCCAGAAGCGCGCCTGTGGCTCGAGCAACTCACCCACCCCCTAATCGGGCAAGAGATACAAGATCAACTCGCACGCGCTGCGGGACCCTATAGGGTACTCAGCTCGCCCTTACTGCTGGAGGGCAGCCAAGCAGCTCTGGTGGATTATGTCGTGGTGGTTGATGTACCCGAAGCCCTTCAAGTTGAGCGAGCCAGCGCGCGCGACAACAACGACCCAGAGCAAATCAAGCGTATTATGGCAGCGCAGCTTGCCCGCAACGACCGCTTAGCCAAGGCCGATTACGTGGTCGATAACAGCGGCGGCCTGGACGAGCTGTGCGCTCAGGCCGAAGCCTTACACAAGCACTTGCTGAACTTGGTCTAGATACTCGACTAAAGCTTTTAAAATGTGCACATTGGGTTCGGGCATGGCGTAGGTGCTCGCGCACTCTTCAATCTTAGCCCAAGTTGTCGGCTGCCCCTCTTTACCATGTGCCTTTCCACTGAACTCTGTAACCAGCCAGCAATCGAGCACAACCGTGCGAATATCATATTCATGGCGCTGCTCGATCAGGGGCGCGGCAGTGATCACATCAATACCTAATTCTTCATGCAGTTCGCGCTTTAGCGCATCAAGCACTGTCTCGCCCGCTTCCACTTTGCCGCCCGGGAATTCCCAAAAGCCGGCAAGATGCTGATCACCCTGCCGCTTGGCGATAAACAGCTCGCCGTCGCGCAAAATCACCCCCACCGCAACGTGCAGCGTGGGTTTAGGTTCGGTATTCAGCATTAATCCGCACGTAATCGTAAGAAAAGTCCGTGGTGTAGACCGTGGTCTGCGCAGGCCCTCGGTTCAAGCCAACTCGTAGCACAATGTCCGTTGGCGCCATCGCCGCGATACCCTGTTCTTCGGTATAAGAAGCGGCTCTACAACCCTGCTCAGCAATGAGCACATCGTTTAAATGCAGCGTGACGTCTTCGATGACTAAGTCCTGCAAACCGGCGCGCCCAATAGCGGCTAGCAAGCGCCCCCAATTGGGGTCAGAGGCAAACAGAGCCGTTTTGACCAAGGGCGACTCGGCAATGGTAAAGGCCACATCCAAGCACTCTTGCTCGGCCTTACCGCCGCTGACTTCAATCTGAAAGAACTTGGTCGCACCCTCGCCGTCGCGCACCATCATTTGAGCCAATTCTAACAGCAAGTCATCCAATGCTTGGCAAAAGACTTGGTAAAGCTCATTGTCTGATTCAACTCGTGGCAAGGCCGACTGCCCAGTGGCGCTGAGGGTGCAGGCGTCGTTGGTCGAAGTATCGCCGTCTACGGTAATACGGTGGTAAGACTGATCAACACCGCGTACCAGGGCTTTCTGCAATAACGGTGTATCAATCGCCAAATCGGTGGCTACATAGGACAACATGGTCGCCATATTCGGGCGGATCATGCCCGCACCTTTGGTCACGCCCGTGATCACAAAGCGTTCACCGCCAAACTCCACCTGACGCGACGCCACTTTGGGCCGCGTATCGGTCGTCATAATGCCTTCAGCAGCCAGGGCCCAGTTATTCGCCTGCAGGTCGCTTAACGCAGCGGGAATGGCCGCTTCAATTTTTGCCACCGGTAGGGGCTCGCCAATAACGCCGGTCGAGAAGGGCAGTATCTGCGCGGCTTCGCACCCCGCCGCCTGCGCTAATGCTGCAAGCGTCGCCTGCGTTGCATCAATACCAGATGCACCCGTGCCCGCATTCGCATTACCGGTGTTCACCAGCAGGTATTTGGGCTGGGTGAACGCTAAGTTTTCTTTGGCAACAATCACGGGCGCAGCGCAAAAGGCATTGCGGGTAAATACGCCCACTGTGGTCGTGCCTTCAACCAACTCAAACACGACAAGGTCTTTGCGGCCTACCTTTTTAATGCCTGCACTGGCAATACCAATGCGAACACCCGCAACCGGATGAATGGTCGTCATACGCTTAGAGCTTCCCGTGACATGATTTGTACTTTTTACCGCTACCACAAGGGCAAGGCTCGTTGCGCCCGACTTTGCGGTCTTCGCGCACAAAGGGCTCAGCGGCATCGCTTGAGTTGTTTTGCGAGACACCTTCATCGCCCATCGCGGCAGCTTGAGCGTGTTCAAACGCCAATGTCTCGCGCGCTGCTTCCTCGCGACGGCGTTGCTCGATCAGCTCGGCCTCGTCGGGACGTTGAATTTGCACGTGGCTTAAGAACTTGGTCACCTCAAACTTTAAGTTATTCAGCAAGGTTTGGAACAACTCGAACGATTCGCGCTTGTATTCTTGTTTGGGGTTTTTCTGTGCGTAGGCACGCAAATGAATGCCCTGCCGCAATTGATCCATGGTGGCCAAGTGATCTTTCCACAGCTGGTCCAAAATTTGTAGCATGACCTGTTTTTCAATACGACGCATATCGGGGCCAACCAGCTCACTTTTCTCGTGATAAGCCGCTTGAATGGCTTGCACCACCCGCTCTCTTATCGCCTCCTCATCGACGGTTTTATCCTCGTCCAGCCACTGCTGTACTGGAAGCTGAATGGCGAAATCCGTTTCTAGCAAGGCCTCTAAACCTGCGATATCCCACTGCTCTTCGACACTCATGGGCGGGATAAAGCCATCGATGGCATCGTTGACCACATCAGCGCGGATCGCAGTGATAGTGTCTGAAATATCATCTTCTTCGAGCAAGTCATTACGCTGCTGATAAATGATCTGACGCTGATCATTGGCTACATCGTCATACTCTAGCAGCTGCTTACGAATATCGAAGTTACGACCTTCGACTTTGCGCTGCGCTTTCTCAATGGCGTTCGTCACCATTCGGTGCTCGATAGCCTCGCCTTTTTCCATGCCCAGCGCCTGCATAAAGCCCTTGACGCGATCCGAGGCAAAAATGCGCATGAGATTGTCTTCTAACGATAGGTAGAAGCGCGACAGTCCAGGGTCACCCTGGCGTCCGGCACGGCCGCGCAGCTGGTTGTCAATGCGGCGCGACTCGTGGCGCTCGGTGCCCAAAATATGCAGACCACCCGCCGCTAGTACGGCGTCGTGACGCTCTTTCCAAGCCGCTTTAATTTGCGCTGCCTCGGCCTCGCTGATATCACCAGCCGCCGCAAGCTCAGCCTCTAAGTTGCCGCCCAAGACGATATCGGTACCGCGCCCCGCCATGTTGGTAGCGATCGTCACCACACCGGCGCGTCCTGCCTGCGCAATAATTTCGGCCTCTTGCTCGTGGTATTTTGCGTTCAGAACTTTGTGCTCGATGTTCGACTGCTTAAAGCGCTGCGATAACTCTTCCGAGGTCTCTACCGAAGCCGTACCCACCAATACAGGCGAGCCTTGCTCAATGCAAGATTGAACGTCAGCAACAATCGCGTCGAACTTTTCTTCGCGGGTCAGGTAAACCAAGTCATTCAAGTCTTTGCGCTGCATTGGCTTATTAGTTGGAATAACCAACACTTCCAAGCCGTAAATTTGACGGAACTCGAAGGCTTCGGTATCGGCAGTACCCGTCATACCCGACAGCGTATTGTACAAACGGAAGTAATTCTGGAAAGTCGTCGACGCTAAGGTCTGACTCTCGCTTTGAATTTGAACGCCCTCTTTGGCTTCGATGGCTTGGTGCAAGCCTTCAGACAGTCGGCGACCAGGCATGGTTCGCCCCGTATGCTCGTCGATCAACACCACTTGCCCGCCCTGCACAATGTATTCAACATCTCGATGAAATAGCACGTGTGCCTTTAAAGCAGTATGAACATGATGCAGCAGATTCAAGTTCGTCGCCGCGTACAAACTCTCGCCCTCGGCAAGTAAGCCTTCACTTACCAACAAACCCTCGACGTATTCGTGCCCTTCTTCCGACAGCTCGATCGAGCGCTGCTTTTCGTCAATGCTGTAATGACCTGGAACTTCTTCGGTACCCTGGTTCAGCATGGGCACAAAACGGTTGATTCGCTTGTACAACTCCGAGCTATCAGACGAAGCACCTGAAATAATCAGCGGCGTTCGAGCTTCGTCGATTAAAATCGAGTCCACTTCGTCCACAATGGCAAAATTCAGTTCGCGCTGAAGCTTGTCTTCTAGGGCAAAGGCCATGTTATCGCGCAGATAATCGAAGCCAAACTCGTTGTTGGTGCCGTAGATAATATCCGCGGAATAGGCCTGTTTTTTCTGCTCGCTCGCTTGGCCCGATTTGATGACCCCCACGGTCATACCCAAAAAGCGGTAGAGCGGCTCCATCCAATGCGCATCGCGATTCGCAAGATAATCGTTCACTGTCACAAGATGAACGCCCTTTCCACTTAAGGCATTGAGATAAGCAGGTAGCGTGGCCACCAAAGTCTTACCCTCCCCAGTTCGCATCTCGGCAATCTTGCCCTCATGCAGCGCAATACCGCCGACCATCTGCACGTCGAAGTGGCGCATACCCAGAGTTCGCTTGCCCGCCTCGCGCACACAGGCGTACGCCTCGGGCAACACCTCGTTCAGCGTGGCACCCTGCGCTAAGCGTTCTTTCAACTCGACCGTTTTTGCCGCAAGCGCGTCATCACTGAGCGCTGCCAACGCTTCCTCGAACGCATTAATTTTGTTAACCAACTTCCCAATACGCTTTAGCTCGCGATCATTACGCGTGCCAAAAATCTTTTTCACTGCATTTAAAATCATTGTCTGTGTCCTTGTGTGTTCAATTTACCGCGTCCGCGGGGCCCCTACTTGAACAAGGATTACGACAAAGTTTGGTCAGCGTAGACAGAGGGGTCAATCACTCGACCAAAAGCATACAAGGACTGTGCCCGAGAAACAGGGTGTCCAATTAAACCAATACCAAACGTCGCTGGCAGCGACATCGGGCAGTTCAGTACGCTATGGGAATACTGTTGCTTAGATTTTACGGTCGAGCATGCCTCCGCAGACAGGCTCTTCTCGATATATACCAGTGAATCGGCGCTGTCTAATAAACGCTCGCAATCGAGCTCAACCCAAAACCCTGCTGCCTGGCTGCACGTGACTTGCGCATCCTGCTGCCACGAAGCCGACCAATCAAATTCATTCTGGCTTTGTGGCTTGTAAAGTGGATGCGTCGCCGCCGGCGTATGCCCCGCAATCAGGCTTGGCAATGCCGCAATATTAGTCGCCAAGGTCTTGATCGTAGCGCGTGCTTTAAGCTCGAGTGTCGTCGACCAGTGGGAGACTTCAAAGGAATGCTCGGCATTCCACTCACTGACATCGCGCGAGGCAAGTTCCTCACTTGCGTCGCTCGACTGCGCGCCCAATCCCAACGGCAAACCCACCAGCAACGCAGAGGCAAGCGTTTTGGACCAGCGTCGCCAGTCTTCGCTCATCGCGCGATGGGGGGGCTTACAGGGGATTTTAAAGGTCATGAGAAGTGGCAACGCCAATACTGTGATAGGCGCCCAATATGCCACAACATAGCCCCAAACACCAAGGTTAGAAGTCAACCTTGGGCGTCAAAAATTCACAAATACGGGTGAGTGCTACACCGCCAAAGCGGGCGATGTCGTGTACGAAATGGGTGCCTGCTCTTGATCGTCGAAGGTGACCATTTCCCAAGCGTCTTCCTGTTCCAGCAGGCTACGCAGCAGACGGTTATTTAAGGCGTGGCCTGATTTGTGGGCACGGAATTCCCCGATCAAACTGAAGCCCAAGAGGTACAAGTCGCCAATAGCGTCCAGAATTTTATGTTTCACGAACTCGTCGTCGTAACGCAGACCGTCTTCGTTGAGAATACGGTACTCATCAACCACAATGGCGTTATCCACACTGCCGCCCCGCGCCAAACCTTGTGAGCGCAAGTATTCAATCTCGTGCATAAACCCGAAAGTGCGCGCCCGAGAAATCTCTTTTACAAAGCTCGTGCTGGAAAAATCCACCTCCGCGCTGGCTTTGCGATCACGAAAAACGGGGTGATCAAAATCAATCGTGAACGCGACCTTGAACCCATCAAAAGGTAAAAAGGTGGCGGTTTTTTCGCCGTCGGTGACCGTGACTTCTTTTTTAATGCGAATAAATCGCTTTAAAGCAGGCTGCTCTTCAATGCCCGCTGACTGAATCAAAAACACAAAGGGGCCTGCACTGCCATCCATAATGGGCACTTCCGCAGCGCTAACATCGATAAAAGCGTTATCGATACCAAGGCCCGCCATGGCACTTAGCAGATGTTCAACGGTGGAGACGCGTTGCCCATCGGCGATCAAGGTGGTGGAGAGAGTAGTATCACCTACGTTAAGCGCTCTGGCGGGTATTTCAACAGGAGGCGAGAGATCAACGCGCCGAAACACAATGCCGTTATCAATCGGTGCCGGCGACAAACCCAGGTAAACTTTCTCACCTGTATGTAAACCAATACCCGTTGCTTTAATCGGATTGCGCAATGTGCGTTGTCTAATCATCTTGTGTTTGGCCCTTTTGTGTTAACCACCACCCAGGTGGTTATCGAGCGTTCAGTCCGCTTGGCGCCGCAAAAAAGCAGGGATGTCAAAATAATCACCACCTGTTTCTAAGTCGGGCAGCTGACGCGCTGTGTTCCCCTCTACTTCCGCCTGCCGACGTTTAATCGTCGGTCGATCGAAGTCCCTGTAATCCGGCTTAACCTCACCGGGTGAAGCCACGCCTACGGGTTTGACAACAGAAATCGGTTTTTTCTCCTCACCGATACGATTTAATCCGGTTGCCACCACAGTGACCTTAATTTCGTCGTGCATATCTGGATCGATAACCGTACCGACAACGACGGTCGCGTCCTCTGAGGCGAACTCTTCGATGGTGTCACCCACATCAGAGAATTCTCCCAAGGCTAGGTCTAAACCTGCTGTAATATTCACGAGAATGCCGCGTGCGCCGCGCAAATCGATATCGTCGAGTAGCGGACTTTGAATCGCCTTCTCGGCAGCTTCTCGCGCTCTATCTTCACCGCTGGCGCGCCCAGTCCCCATCATCGCCATACCCATTTCTGACATAACCGTCTTAACGTCGGCGAAATCGACGTTGATCATGCCAGGGCGGATAATTAAATCTGCAATGCCCTGAACGGCGCCCAAGAGTACATCATTCGCCTCGCGGAAGGCATCCAATAAGCTGGTATTTTTTCCCAAAACCTCAAGCAGGCGCTCGTTGGGAATGGTGATTAGCGAGTCAACGTACTGCTCCAGTTCTGCTAAACCCTGCTGCGCAATCAAGTTGCGCTTTTTGCCCTCAAACGAGAAAGGCCGAGTAACAACCGCCACCGTTAAAATACCTAAGTCGCGAGCCACTTCGGCAACCACCGGCGCCGCACCTGTTCCGGTACCACCCCCCATACCCGCAGTGATGAACACCATATCCGCACCGCGAATAGATTCGGCAATTCGGTCTCTATCCGCCAAGGCAGCGTCGCGACCCACCAAGGGATTTGCGCCAGCACCCAGACCTTTAGTGATATCGCCACCCAACTGCAAGCGTGTTTTGGAATCAATATCGTTTAATGCCTGAGCATCGGTATTGGCACAGATAAAATCTACACCTTCGATTTGATTGGCAATCATGTGCTTTACGGCATTACCGCCACCGCCGCCAACACCCACAACTTTGATTACCGCCGTTTCTGGTACGTTATCGATAAGTTCAAACATAGCTACTTCCTCTCTCCTGTCACTCGCGTGACGTTTCTCCATAGAACGGTCTAAGCCGCACTTTTAAAAATTCGATTGCATCCACTCTTTAAGCTTGGCCAACAACCCTGGCCCATCCGCTCTTTTGCGCCCACTCTTGGCACTGCTTTGGCGCGAATGCGCTGCGCCGTATTCCAACAAACCCACCGCCGTCGCATAAATGGGGTTGCGGACGATATCGGTTAAACCTTTCACTCGCGTTGGTGCACCCACGCGCACCGGCATGTGGAAAATTTCCTCGGCCAGCTCAACCACGCCCTCCATTTTTGAGGTGCCACCGGTAAGCACCACACCCGCTGGAATAAGGTCTTCAAAACCACTGCGGCGAAGCTCTGCTTGCACTAGGGTGAATAGCTCGTCGTATCTTGGCTCTACCACCTCGGCCAGCGACTGCCGCGATAAATCCCTTGGCGGACGATCGCCCACACTCGGCACCTTGATCGTTTCGTCGGCCGACGCCAGCTGAGTCAGCGCACAGGCGTATTTAATTTTGATTTCTTCAGCGTGTTGCGTTGGAGTACGCAAGGCCATGGCAATGTCGTTGGTTACTTGATCGCCGGCAATAGGAATGACACCCGTATGACGAATTGACCCCTCCGTGAAAATGGCAATATCGCTAGTACCACCACCTATATCCACCATGCACACGCCCAGTTCGCGCTCGTCATCCGTTAGAACAGAATAGCTAGAGGCTACCTGCTCTAAGATGATTTCATCAACGTCAAGGCCGCAGCGCTTAATGCACTTCTCGATGTTCTGGGCGGCGTTCACGGCGCAAGTCACTAAGTGTACTTTGGCTTCTAAACGCACACCCGACATACCTAGGGGCTCACGAATCCCCTCTTGATTATCGATGACGTACTCTTGCGGCAGGATGTGCAGAATTTTCTGGTCCGCAGGAATGGCAACTGCTTGTGCAGCATCCAGCACGCGATCTAGGTCCGCGTCGATCACTTCGCCATCTTTGATGGCGACAATACCGTGCGAATTCAGACTGCGAACGTGGCTGCCCGCGATCCCGACATACACCGAGCTAATTTGGCACCCCGCCATCAACTCAGCTTCTTCTATCGCGCGCTGTACCGATTGAACCGTCGATTCAATATTGACCACGACGCCTTTTTTCATGCCTCGCGACGGATGCGAGCCCATCCCAACAATCTCGATATCGCCATTGGCGTCAACCTCGGCCACCAAAGCCACGACTTTCGAAGTGCCAATATCAAGCCCCACAATTATTCGATTCTGTGCCTGACTCACCATACTAATATCCTCTTCCGCTTCGGCTTGCGATACCCGAAAGCACGTTTATCTGACCCGGCTCTGACACCGCAAGCGCATTCCGATAGCGCACATCAACGCTCACGGCAATAGGATTGCTTGCGCCGTAGCGCTCGTGCCAATCTAGAAATCGCTGGAAGCGTGTTAGCTGAGCATGACGCCCAAGCTTCACACTCATTCCGAACTCCATTAGCACGCTTAATTGCCCTAAGGAGTCCATACTCAGGCTGTCTAGGCGAAGCGCCGAGTGCTTACCGAGCAACCCCGAGAGCTGTAAATACAAATCCATGAGTTGCGACTGCTGATTCAAGTCACCCGATAATTTGGGCAGCACTAAACCCTCGCTGCCCGGCACAGGCTCGAACACTTGCCCTTCTGAGTTCAAGAACGAACCATCACCCCACAGGGCTACAGGTATGTGTGGCTTAACCTCAATTCGCATTGTGTTAGGCCACACTCTGGTCGCCGCGGCACTTTGAATCCAAGGCAGGGTTTCTAACAGCGTTTCAGTTTGATCGAGCTCCCAGTTAGCAGCTGTTTCTGCTACGTTTTCAACCAGCCAACCTTGTAAGGCCGAGCGATGAAGTTCACCAATCTCGCCCACAATCACCACACGCTCTAGGGGCTGAGTCGTAATGCTCACTAGTACTGTCAACGCGCCCGCAAACACTAAAGAGACCGCGACTACCGATGGTAAGACTTGCCCCAAGCGGCGAGCCTGAGCGATCACCCCATAGATCTTTTGTCGAATCTGAGACGAGTTCATGAATGTACCTCCGCCTGCGCTACACTGAGTTCGATAATCTCGCGTAATAGCTCCGGCACGCTTAAACCCGCCGCTTTCGCCGCCATAGGCACCAAGCTGTGTGAGGTCATTCCAGGCACGATATTGGCTTCGAGGATGTAGGGTTGACCTTGCTGATCGACCATGAAATCCACCCGCCCCCATATCGAGCAGTC
>Ga0209652_1003599_pt1 | contig 11292 bp, 8 predicted proteins | sample SaaInl74LU_5_DNA_FD_184641 | JGI IMG/M metagenome (GOLD analysis project Ga0209652, IMG submission 184641) | Marine microbial communities from expanding oxygen minimum zones in the Saanich Inlet - ESP_74LU_5_DNA (SPAdes) (version 2) | ecosystem: Environmental > Aquatic > Marine > Intertidal zone ...
CCACATTCGAAACTGGTGATGATACAGGCTCATTATTGTTTTGGTTAGGCACTGGTGGAGGCGTAACAGGATTGGGCTCTACCACTGTTGACACTGGTGGTGATACAGGCTCGTTGTTTTGATTGGGCACTGGTACAGGCGGGGCAGGATTCGATTCTACAGGTATTGTTGTTGCTTGTCCATTTACAAAACTTTCATCCACAGGTATTGTTGTTGCTTGTCCATTTACAAAACTTTCATCCTCTGTAATTGCAGGTTCAATCTCTGGAGGGGTTGCAGGTTGGGATGGCGAGGAATCAGATTCGACAGGCACTGTTACATCATTCTCTGACCCCGTCGAAATATTTTCATTGCCGCTAGTTGCAGAAGCATTTTTAGACTTCGTAGAAAGAGGAACTGCGATTGCAATGATGACAATGAGTAAGACTGCAATGGATCCAATCCAAATCATCAGCTTCCTCTTGCTCGTCTGTTGTCGTATTTGTCGTATTGGGCGCTTTTTGTAAATTATCCCCTCTTCACTTTCAGAAACCTGATCTTGTTCTGGGTAAGAATCCCATTGTGATACTTCAAACTGATCCCAATTGCCAAAATTATTTGGTTCCGAAGCTGCATGCTTATTTGGCAGCGCGGTCATGGGGTAGTTACGTTGTGCATCTCCACCAAAAGGTGTCATAACAGAAATCTCGTCCGATTTTCTCGCATCAGCTGTGATGGTAGTGCCTTCCCAATTTGGGAAACCCTTCGACTGAGCTCCCGGTAGATCATTCTTTGGCAAACGTTGCTCCGCCGGGAAATTCCCCTGACGATTCGATCTTACTCGGCTTGGTGTGGGTATTCTCCTGTGCCTTAACGGCGACTGTTTCGGATTTTCAGCAAACACATCTTGTGCATTATTTTCACTTGAACTGGGTGACAAAAGATCGGTTGCCCATTCCATGATAGAAACTGCATCGCAACTAATTTCGGATAGTGCACTACCTGCCGCCGCTGAGCTGGCACTGCTGCTTGCGCCCTTTTTTGCATTCTCGTTGGGGCGATAAGCGTCGGAGTTGTCGTTAGCATCATCTCCATGTGAAAATGACGCACCCTTCGCTGCAGCTACCCAATCATATTCATTAAAGCTATCCCTTTTATCACCGCCCTCTTTTCCGTAAATTTCCCTGTTGCTGCTCATCGTAGCGATGTCTTCTGCAGGATGGAGTAGAGATAGTTGGCTGATAGTTGGCCGTTACGCCATTGAATGATGGAGTCGACGCGCGGTCGTGGAAGCTCTCTTCTCACAAGAGTTTCTCAGAGGCATCCTAATCCTACGAAACAGTCTGTCCGTTTTTCTAGCGATACACATAAAAAGCGATCATTGCGAATTTTTACGTGAGGGCGGGCGGGCACGTGGGAACAGATTTGCTTTTTGAAAATCCCTACAAGAAACCAATGTTTTCTATTCTGCGTCGGAATCAGTATTGCGGGCGGTCTTTTTAACCGTCAGATGGTCCACTCGATAGCCACCTGATGCACATAAGAAACGCCACAAGACGAGCGGTAGGAAAGGGAAGTTTTGAAGATCAAATCTCTCTTGATTTTACAGTTTGAAACACAGCAAGACTGAGTTCGCGGTGCATCTAAACTGGTCGGTTTAATTGCAGTGAATGGCAGTTGGAGTTGTGTCGCGGCTTCACTATCGTTGCAATTATTAGTAAGGAAGAGGGCAGTTGTCGAGCAATAATAAGTACATAATAAATTGCAGTCTCATCCGCATTGGCACTGTAGAAAGCATGAGCTATTTGCATAATAATCGTAGCAGCGTCGGCAGCTTCGAAGAGTCCGGATCATCCATAGGAGATGAAGAAACCCTGACTCCCCATGAGGCCTATGAGATTGAGACGCCGAGGCCTGTATATCCGTCGTACGGACAGCAACAGCAGGAAGATTACGTATCTCAGCATAGTGTCTCTCAACCCGATGCATCCTCCACAGCCATTTTCTGGACACAAAAGAGAAAGCTCATTGCAGGCATCTCCTCGATTGCCTTGGTCGTTGGCGCTGCAGTCGCTGGAGTTTCTGCATCCAGCAAGTCATCGTCTGCCAATCAGCAGCCACTGATAGAAGATGTAGTAATTACAGACGACACCAACTTTGGTCCTCCACCGATTGCAGAAGTCACCACTGAGCCAGTAGCGGTAGAGCTAGCGCCAGAGCTCGTCACCACTGAAATTGTCGACGATGGTATCATCTATGATTTTGTGGCTCAACAAGAAGTATCAGAGGAGGAGCCAAAAATTGATCTGGACATTGTAGAGTTTAAAGGCGATCTATCTGACTTCATCGATGCCGATGTGGCGCGTTTCTCAATTGATGCCAGCGATGAGGACTGCAATTCTCAAGGTGCATTGTGGGAATTTGAAGCTCGCACTGACAAGTACCCGTGGGAGACTAAATGGAGGCTATACCGAGAAGATGAGGAATCAGAAGAAAAGGAACTGTGGGTACACGGCCCCCCAGAAAAAGCGACATATAACCGACTTACTAATTACCGTGGCAAACTTTGCATACCTGCTGGTGATTATGAGATGGAGATCTTGGATTTAGAAGGAGATGGGTATTGCTGTCAGTATGGATTTGGGGGCTACACAATCAAAGTTGGAGGATTCGTCGTTGGAGAGTCTAACATGGAAGAGGATGACCCATTTGACAAGAGGACGTACACGTTTAAAGTCAAGCCAAAAGACAAAGAGACGACCACCACGACCACTACTACCACCACCACTACTACTACTTCCGCCACAACCACTACCGTCGCAACTGAGGAATCTGCTGAAACCGAACCAAGCACTCAAGATAGTACTGAAGATCCGACGGAAAGTCCCTCAAGCGAACCATCAGTAACACCAACGCAAGTCCCTTCTTCCAGCCCTTCACTCAAGCCAACGCCTTTGCCTACACCCGAGCCAACACCCGAGCCTACAGAAAAACCGACACCGGAAGTAGTCTCTTCGGACCCCACTAACTGCAGTGAACCTAACGTGATTGTGGGTATTGAGATCTTAACTGATGGATATGGTAAACAGACTGGCTACACTCTCACAGATAGTTCAGGCGTAATCAAGAAGAAAAGGGAAACAGGTACAATGCTTTCGGAACAAACGTACCTCGACGAAATCTGCATCTCCCCTGGCACTTATGAGCTGAAAATGGAAGACACCAAGGGCAACGGCCTTCGATTCCCTGGGTATGTTGCTGTGTATCTAGGAGCTCAAAAGATTCTACACGACTACACATTCAACGAAAGAACGAGATCATATACCATACGGGCAGGATTCAACCCTGTCTTGGATTCCACTGAAAGCGAATGGCTCGACGGTCACAACTTACGCCGCAAAGAGTTCCATGAAGCGAATGGGAAGGAATTTCGTCCTTTGACATGGTCACCTGAGATAGCGCAAGGTGCATCTGACTGGGCGGGAAAGATAGTCACAGATGGGTGTGTATTATCTCGTGAACAGGATGTAGATTATGGTGAACTCACGTTTGCGATGATAACCAGCAATGATAACGCTGTCCGCACTCAGCCAGAGAAGATCCTGAAGCGATGGTATGATAACAAAGCCGATAGGACGGTTCCTTCGTTGGTAAATGATAGCGAGACTCCAGGTTTGGCATTTTCACAAGTTGTTTGGCATTCATCTCGTTACCTTGGCTGCGCGAAGCAGGTTGGACAAATTCCTGATGGAAAGTATTGCCATGTTGTTCTTTGCAGGTAAGTCCAATGTTGTATTGTTCACACGTCAAGTTTTCTACAGGTTCTCCTCTTACCAAACCTATACCACTCTTCGATCTTTCAGGTATGCAACTACAGGAAATTGCAATGTGAAGATGCAACCAAATGAATGGAAAGGTCCTACTCTAGCCGACAAGTCCATTTGTAGTTCTGTGTGTCCTGAGAATGAAGGATGCCACTAATGTTTTAACTTTATACTATGCTGTTGATTGATTGAAAGAGGCCGCAAGCTTAATTTTACCAGCCCTTAATTGGTAGCGCTTTAGGAAGAATGCCCTTATTATTAGAACCTTTGTTTTACAATACTTTCACTTACAATAGCACTTGAACATTCTCTTCGTTTCATTTCAAGGATACCATGAACTCTCCTCTTCTCTTGTTTCCCTTGATCTTTCTCGGCTCGGATGAGAACTGAGAATGAAGCACGTGCGACGTGATGGATGAATAGTCGGGTCGGTACAATAGTGTTTGTAAGGTGTTTGTAGCAGGTATTACAATACTATTATGAGGATAGAGCCAGAGCAAGAGGGCACTCTTTCATCTCATAATATTACTCCTATTCCCACGATGGTCCGACCTGTGCTGCTGCAACTCGTTCGATGCTCAGCACAGCAGCACTCACTGAACTGGAATCACCACCAAAGACGCATCGGTAGTATTTTCACCACGACATCATGCAAAAGAGGCATTTCCTCTCTTTCGGAAGAGGATGACAAAACAGTCGATCGGCTTGCGCATGATATACTGGGCAAGCCACGCAGCGATGATGGTGACGACTACAAAACAAGTTCACAAACAATGCGACAAAGAATTGCGTTGTCCAAATCTATAACACTTGTAGAGAGCAAGTCGCCCAAGCATCGGAAGATGGCCGACTCATTGCTTGATCGGCTGATGAAAGATTCATCAAATACCAATACTTTTCGACTTGGTATTTGTGGCCCTCCTGGAGTCGGCAAAAGTAGTATTGTCGAGGCACTCGGTCTTTATATCCTAGGGTTGGATAAAAATGAGCAAGAGAATGCATTTTGTCCAGCAAAGGTAGCAGTTCTTGCAATCGACCCGAGCTCGCATGTGACCGGGGGCTCCATATTGGGTGATAAAACGAGAATGTCTCAACTTTCATACCATTCAAATGCATATGTGCGACCATCTCCGTCATCAGGGGTCCTTGGTGGCCTCGGTGCTTACACATATGATGCAGCAAGTTTATGCGAATTCGCCAATTACGAGCTAACAATAATTGAAACAGTGGGAGTAGGACAGTCTGAAGTTGAATTGGCAGAATGCTGTGATTTGTTTCTTCTGCTGCTTGCTCCTGGCGGTGGAGATGAACTGCAAGGATCAAAGAAGGGGATTGTGGAAGTGGCAGATGTTCTTGTCGTGAATAAAGCAGACGGAGAGTTGCATGATGTTGCCAGAAAGACTGCAAATGAATACAAAAAGGCAGTTGGTCTGCTCAGAAAGCCTGCAGGATGGTGGGGTACCAATAAGAATGATCATGTATGTTCAGATGATAGATCACCTGCAACTCCACCAGTATTATTGTGCAGCGCAAGAACTGGTCTTGGAATACCGGAGTTGTGGGACTTGATAAAAACATATCGTCAAAATGGCAAAATCACTGGATATATTGATGAAAAGCGAAGGAATCAAAGACGATATTGGTTGACAAAATATTTACGAGAACACGTATTAGAAGCTGCAAAGAACGATGCAAGAACCCGAAAACGAAAAGAAGAGATAGAATTGGACCTAGATAATGGTTCAGTTGCACCTAGACTTGCAGCGTCGGAACTTTGGAGTAGCATAATCACAGCAAGCTCAGAGAACAACGCAAATACTAAAACAGAATGATATCTTCCTATAGCCTATATCCACAAAGCTTTATTACTGAAGTCAATCTGGTGGTCGCCTTCAGGTGGAAAATCTTGAGAAGATGATTGTCCAGATAACTCACCCAACACTTCCATATCATCATCTTCTAGTGCAAACGTGAACACTTCACGCAAGTCACTTTGTCGATTATATGGACTCCCACCTTGTTGCTCACGCAGATCCATTCCAAGCCTGGATCCTACAATGATGCTATCACCAGCTTCTTCGTTAATTTGTAACAGCCACCTTAGTGAAATGGATTCACATGATACTTGATATTTCTGCGACAATTCATGAAGAGTGTCCTTAATTGACTGGTATTTCGCCCATTTCTGGGATGTGCTGACGACGCTGTTCTTATCACGGCAGCACATGCCAAACAATGCTTCGATTTTCTTCTTACTTGACTGTGAAATGCTGCCAGTAAACAAGCCACCACCCAAAGGTGCAGAGATATGGCGAGAAAGCTCCTGCTCGGAGCAAAGTATGCCGAGCTCACTATCTGATCTTAGGTTGTGTGTGTTCATCAAATTTCCAACAATACTATTAGATTGGATTTCAAACCCACAGCTTAACGCAGACCGAAGCAGCGATGGCGGGAAATTTTGTGTTGATATTGACTGAATCAGACCTTCACGCTTCATCTCAAACAGACTGTCCAAGACGTCAAGGTGATATGGAGAGTGTTCACAGTCTACGAGAGAAGAATGATAAGCTAATTGTCAGATATGTCATTCATATGATGATGCAAACTGCACCAAACTGTTGAAGACTTACATTCTAAAACCACAGATCCAAGAGACTCTTCTTTCACCCTCTTCAATGCATTACCAACGCTCTCTCTCACCATCCACCCATTTCCAAATGACTGTGTAGGTTGCTCTTCGTCAACTCCAGAATGTTTCTGTTGCTCGGTGGAGAGAATGGCTGGTACTTCGAAATTGACCATGAAGTTGCATGAACGAAGTACTGACTTTGGAGTATTTTGGTGCAGTACCTTGTAGAAATTTTCTTCCGCTTCATGTCGGATCTTTGTTCTCAATACGAGATTCTGTAGACGTTGTTTTTCCAATGCAATCATTAACTTTTCTGTTTTACCCCTACCCCTTTGTATTGTTTTCTGAGTACTCACTTTTGCGCTCTTAAGGTCGTCAGCAGTAGGATTGTTCATCATAAAAGTATTGAAACCAGCATCTACAAGTTTTTGACAATTTTTGCTTGCTTCGTCCCAAACTTCATTTCCATCCTCATTACTTGCCTGAGAACGTATTCCAATGCCAAGAAGACAAGATGTTATTGTATCTCTTTCTCCTATTTGTTTATAAGCTCCGGGTGGGAGAGGACCAGTTTCTCTGTCTATTCCTGCGATTGCAGGTAACTTTGATGTCCCATTTTCTGATGATGATGTAGGTACTGTACGCCAAAAAGTTGACTCTGCAGATTTGCTCGTTTCATTTGTGTCTGCAATAGATGTTGCTGCAAGGAATCTTGACCATGATCGAGTGGATGGTTGTGAGTGAGGATATTGTGTATTGATGTTTTTTGTTCTCACTATGGATACACGATGATGGCAGAGGTTGCTGAATGCACAAGCGACATATGCAACGCATGCCAAAATTAACAGGCAGCGACGAACGAAAGAGGTGCCGCTACACCCTACCATGGCATTAGTAGAAGGTGAGGCCAGCGATTCTGTGGGTGATAGCAATTCTCGCTACTTGCTCCAGAGCACTATTGTAGCGTTCAACTTCGTGGTTGCTTTTGTTGCGCTTGTGTTTGTGGTAAAATCGAAACCGGAAAAGTGCGAATCAAACAATCCGATTATCTGCTTCCCATTTAGATCTTGGTTGAACTCCCCCGACAACTCCAGCTCCCACCTCCAGCTCATCATGTTCCACGACCTCCTTGCTTTGGCTCAACCGATTGCTCAGCAGAGCATCTGCATCGTCGTCGTCTTCAGGCACTGCAGTCGACCGACTCACTATGTGCATAACAAAACCACGATAACAACCTGTGTCATTGTCGAGAACAAATATCGATCAGTGTGCATTTACTGTTGACATAATAAAAGTGCATTAAATTTTCACGTACGTAATAGGGAAGTTTTTGAATAAGAAATAAAACACAATCCTCACGCAGACAATGGTGCAGTACAAAGATGCAGCTCTGGCACTGTTAGCCTCAATCGTAGTCGGGCAAGCTACTTCAATACGAACACATTCGACTGCGGCGTTTATGATACCTAACAATAGATGGAAAGACAGTGCCATCATCACTAGAACCCGCAGCAACAGCCGACGATACTCAGCTATACCCTACGATGAGCGATCCTCATCCTCTGAATCACTACAAGAACAAGACAGGGGTTTTAGCTCGACTGGACTTCTCAACTTACCAGACGATGATGATGAAATAGTCGATGCACTGTTGGCTAAGAAGGAGGAACGTCGTGTGGCCAGGCAGCAATCGACAAGGAAGCCCGTTTATCAGGTAACGCTTCCAATTGTTGTGATCAGGGCAACGGTCGCTACTACTAACGAAAATGATGTCACTGCTACTGAATCATCAAGTGCTGCAAATGGAGAAAGACTAGCCTCACTTGTAGCTAAAGGTCAAGACATTGCAATTGCAAATACGGTGGGCATGTCACTACGTCAAGTGTACAGCGGAAGAAAACTGTCGGAGTTAGCCCTGGATGTAGATACATTGAGGTTTCAATCGTTTGGGGGTGAGTTACAAGGTAGAGATGTCTCTAAAGAAGAAACAGACGAGTCGTTGGGATCGCTGGAAGTGTTACAGAACAGTGTGCTGAAGTTGGTCAAGGAATCGTTTGATGGAGTGGTTGTCTCCTCAGTCACTCGGGGAGGATTAGCGTGGCAGGCTGGTGTTCGTGCCGGAGATGTCCTCGCTGCCACATCTGCCACTATTGGAAGCAAGCTTTGGCCTAAGAGTACACTGGATGGTGTTCGGTCGGCAATCTCGTCGCGAAAGGTTATTTCATCCTCGATGGACTTTGAGTTTCGACGCCTTACAGTAGACAAAGTTGAGGCAGAATCTGTGCAATCTTTCGAATTATCTTTAGCGCGGCCCATTGGGATTAATGTGGAAGGTATGTGATTCTCTCTTGTTTGCTTACTTATGTGTCATTTTGCTTCATTCCTCACCATGTCTCTTTTTACAAAACCTTGAAGACACGGACGATGGTTATGTTACTGTGACTGGAATTTCAGACAAAGCATCTGAGGTAGTTGCGGATAATATTCGTATTGGGGATAGAGTCCTATCTGTTGAGTCATCAATTGGTGGTCAAATGTGGGATGTGTACAATACTGACGGGCTTACTTCAGCAGTAACCACCAGAATGCCTGGACAGCCCGTCCGAATCCGTTTTGAAAGAGTTGAAACAATAGACGAAGAAGCAGTGACAGCAAGATTACCACAGCCAGAGAGTGCACCGTCGTCGAAATCGACCATGACCGACGCAGTTGACGGTTTTCGTCGAGCTGGTAGAGTTGCGGCTGCATCAGAAGCACCTGCGGCTCAAGCTCAACAAGCATTACCTGGATTTCAAAGCGCTGCTCAGAAAATGCTTCTCTCCCGTTCACGTGATTTGCTGCGGACTTTCATCGCAAGGAATGAAGTAACGAAGAATTTGAAAGTTGCGGATCGTGTGATTGAGGCTGTGGTGGACTCAGGTGCGGCGTTAGATGGAAGGACGCTGACACTCATCCTCACTGCTTACAACATGTGCAATAATGCAGATAAGACTATCGCAACATTTGAGGATGTATTCGGATTAGCTGGAGATGGATCAGAGAAGGATGTTAAGCGGGTTCATGACGGAAGATTATCAGCAGACATTGCTGCTCTTAACACATTTACTATATCTGGGCTTCTTCGTGCACACGCCGTTCGAGGAGATTACGAGTCTGCCTTACGTGTGCTTGCTGCAATGGAAGGTGATGCTGCAATGACAATCGGCGGGAAACCGACACGTTCATGGTCTGGTAAAGGGGACCCACTCAACATGCTTCCAGATACGAGAGCTTATAATATTGCACTTGCGGCAGCAGCCAATCGCGGAACAAAAGATGGACTTGATGCAGCAGTATCAATCTTCGAAAGTATGCCTAATCCTTCCCTCAGCAACCCACCCCTTGGTAAGCCAGCCAAAAACCTGGTCACATTCAACACGATGATCAATGCATATGCTAGATTTGGGCACTACGAAGATGCTCTTGGTGTGTTCAAGACTTTGAAGGAATCTAAACTTCAACCTGATCGAGTGACATACACAGCACTGATTAAAACATCCATTAAGAGCGGTAACATTGAAAAGGCGCTTGACATCCTTGATGACATGAAGTGGGCCAGTATCAAACCAGATATTGTCAGCTACAACACCATCATCGAGGCTCTTTGCAACGCAAATCGTTTGTTTGAAGCTAAGGACCTTATCAACGAAATGGAAACTGCTGGTTTATCTCCGGACTCAATGACCTACGGACTACTCATGAAGGGGCTTTTGAGAGCTAATAAACCTGGCCCATGTCTCACCTTCTTCGAGAGCGCCTGTTCAGATGCGCGAACTGTAGCTCTTACTGAAAACGTCCAACTGTACACAACTGCTATATCAGCCGCGGCTGCTCTTGGGGATCATGAACGTGCACTTGACTTTGTTGCCCGAATGAATCAGGCAGGTGTGAGACCAAACAAGAAGACATTGACTGCACTCATGGGAGCGTGTATATCGGGGAGAAAATATGAAGCTGCTGCTGAAATATTCTCTAAGATCAAAAATCCCGATAGTCACGCTATATCAGTTGGGCTCCAAGCGCTTTGCATGTCAGGAAATTTTGACGCTGCCGTCGAATTAATCACTGACCAACGAAGTGGACAGAAGACACTATCTGGAAAGCAGGTCATGTCTGGATTCAATAGTCTTTTGCAGTCTGCGCTTGAGAGTGGGGAGTACGACATCGCACGCGAGGCTCTTACAAGTCTTCTACAAGCTGGTTATATACCATCAAAGTTCACCTTCCAAGCCATGGCAGAAGGCTTAAACCTTCATCGGGACATGCCACGAACAGCAGCGCTATTGAAGGCACGACAACGATCACTACCATCAGAGGGAACGTTTGACTTCCTTTTGTTCGTTCTCGATTCACTGGAAGCCAGGAAACTGACCGTGAATTCAGAGTTCTACTCGTCGATACTGGTTCTGGGCGCCGAACTTGGCGGCTTGGAGATGAGAATTTCATCCATTTTGACACGATCCAGGAAGAACAGCAACCAAAAGGAGGTCAAGATATCATCAGACCCAACAGATGTGGTAGCTGAATCACGCTTGATTTTATGGGAAGAATTGTACAAAAACTATTCCACACTCAAGGAAGATTTAAGCAATGGAGCACAACTCCCATCAATTCGTGTCCCTGCCAGTAAACAATTTGGTCGTGTTTTGGCCGCAGAAAATGCTGTGAGCTACAGAGGGAGAGTTGCTGCTGGCAGTAGGAGAAGATAAATGACTAGTAAATTAAAGTAAAGTACGATGCTTGAGTTGCTGTTTGTATTAACACAAGTATCATTGGACACACCAGCATCAACAACCTTGCTGCCATTCCCATAAGTAGCTT
>Ga0209652_1003601_pt1 | contig 11285 bp, 8 predicted proteins | sample SaaInl74LU_5_DNA_FD_184641 | JGI IMG/M metagenome (GOLD analysis project Ga0209652, IMG submission 184641) | Marine microbial communities from expanding oxygen minimum zones in the Saanich Inlet - ESP_74LU_5_DNA (SPAdes) (version 2) | ecosystem: Environmental > Aquatic > Marine > Intertidal zone ...
AAACACACGAGCAACTAGAGAAGGGAAAGACATTGCTTGATCATGATGACCGTCATCCATAATGTCCCTCGCTGTTACACGCTACCATTTATGTACTCTGTTGACCTATCTTCTTACTCATTAATACACTTAGCAGCACGTAATTGCAACAATGCAAAGTCTCAATATTGAGCCGGAAAGGCCGAAAAATCCGTACGGCCCTGGTGGCCGCAACTCTCAAGATACTTCATTCATTTCGGCCAAGATGTACTTTGTGATCTGTCTTGCCTTGTTTACGATGATGGGAATCATCAAGATGGCAATGCCTGCTGATGACATAAACGACGAGTGGGCAAAGAAAGGGGATGCCTCTGGAGGTTGGGGTGCGGAACACAATCACCCTGTGAGCGATAACGGCAGCGGCGGTAGTGTCAACCCACCGAAGCAAAATTCTCCACCGGCTCAAACATATTACCCGTTAAAGAGTCAGTCGAACAATATTGACCAAGGACTCGATGTCAAAGAATTCCGTAGCGATGACCTGATGAATGCACTCGCTCCAATTGTTGCGCTTCCTGCTCAGCCACGTTCTGAGTACAAGATGTATCAAGAAGCGGCCAATTTTGTGCCAGAAGATCTTCTATATGATACAAACACACCCCATGGCAAGGCTTTTGATTTCATTCTAAACCGTGATAAGCGGAAATTAAGTGGTGATGATAAACACTTATTTCAAAGATTTGTGTTGACGCTGATCTTCTATGCCATGGGGGGAACTGATGAGAATGATCCAAAAGAACATCACACTTCTTCGTATGCCAGAGGTGGGTGGGAGTCAGACTCGGTTCACTTTTTGACAGGGTTGCATGAATGTCACTGGGTTAAAAAGAGCCTGGAGGATCACTTTTGGGGGATTCTATCCATTGAGAGTGAGAGTGATCAAAGAGTTGGCGTAACGAAGTGCAATAATGATATGGAGGTGATAGAATTGCGATTGGCTGATCTTAACCTCGTTGGTTTCCTACCTGAAGAAATTAAATGGTTGAGCACCTTGGAATCGCTGGACATGCAAAACAATCACTTGGCAGGGCCTGTGCCAAGCGCACTGGGGGATCTTGATGAGCTGAGATACTTGTCGCTTGATGGGAACAACTTTAGTGGATCGATACCAGACGTCTTCACAGGCTTGACGAATCTCGAGCGAGTTTACCTTAATTTCAATGAATTCAATGGGGTCATGCCATCATCTTTATGCTTCTTGCGAGAGGAAGGCGTGCTTGAAGACCTGTGGTCGGATTGCGGCGGTTATCCCATCACGTGCACATGTTGCACAGTTTGTTGCGATATGGTTGCAGAATGCGATGAAATGGCTAGTCAACAGGGGGGCAGTGACTGATTAGATAGGATAGGTTGTTTATTTTCTAGCTTTATGCATAACATAGCTTTCTTGTCATTCCATTATTCACAACGTGGTTAATTGTTACGATACAGCGATCAATGATGAGGCGATCTTCAAGGCTTTATTTGCCTCCTCTATAGCTCGTCTAGCTTGTTCCAAGTTGGAATCGCCCTCATTTACGCTTGCTTCTCCCTTAGCAAAGTTATTGACCGAATCAAAATCCGCTGTCCCTGCTGTATAAGAAAGAGAGTTTGCCTTGGCCATCTCTTGTGAAAACGTTTCTACAGCTGAAAAGTAATCGTCTAAGTTGTCTGGATCGACTTGTTCTACTAAACTTTTCTTGAGCAACTTCTTCTCAAGATTCACCAATGGTCCTTTGCCAGTTACTCCGATATAATCTCTCACAACTCGATTTGTTCGTTTGCAACTTACTACTGATGTTGATTTATCAAACAACGCAAACACGGATGCCTTCTCTAACAATTTTTCTTTATTCTTGGTCTCTAAAAGTTCTCGTGGCACATCAGCGTATGTGCAATCAACGGTAGCTCGTTCCCAATTCTCGATGAGAGAAGAAAGTGCGTCTGTAGCATCTGTTACCAGTGAAATGTCTCCATCTTCCTTGGCATTCGCAGGCAATGAAACAGTGGCGAAAGCTGCCCCGATTTGTGATAATGCCACACGTCTTGAGAAAATTTTCCGTCTGTGAGGTACAGAATAGCAATCAGCCTGCTCGCATAGTAAACCAGCGGCTATAAAGAGCAGCAGTAGGAGCCAATCGAAGGAAGCCATCGTACTTACTTACAATACAAACTGTGTCATCTTGAGCTCTGTCATCTTCGTCACTCGTCACTCGTCTCAATATCAAGCCAAGATGCAAGATGCCTATCTCTTTTGTGGCGCCTTTCACCATCCATCATCCAAGCAATCAATCGATGCGTCCACCATTGATTGAGCAACAACAACCTAACTAGCTTGACCTACTAATCACATCAGTATGGTTCAGACGTCTCCGCTTCCCCCGCTCTCTACTCTTCCAAGCTCCACATATCCGCCCTCTGCCTACCCATCACCAGCATGTTTTGAATCTTCATCCTTGATCTATCCTGCTCTTTTAATACCTGCACGCCGGACCAATGAAATTCAAACTACACTGAAGGAACTGGTGTTCAAGGAAGCAAAGAGAAAACGAGTATATGCGCTGGAGGTAGGTTTGGATTATAAAGTAGAGGAGGTAACAGATGGATATGATCCAAAGAAGGAAAGAAAGTTAGTTTTGACTCGCCTCGGTCCAGCTGATACATGTAGCGGAGAGGACGAGGTAGAAGCAGCACAACATGACAAAGTATTTCAAGATCCAATAATCAAATCGATGATTGAATCATCAGCAGAGGAGGATAGTTCAGGAAGCACATCTCCAAACGGCAAGCCCGAGATCAGGCCATCTTATATCCGCCTATCAGCATCTCCGTACTCGCTACTCTCTGTCGATCAAGTACTTCGCCGGATCATGCCTTATCAAAATGATGATTCAGGTGATGCCAGTAACGATAACGGCAATCCCTTGATTGAAGAGATACCATCGAGCTTTGAAGTTGCAGGTCATGTTGCACATGTGAATCTACGTGAAGAATCGCTGCCATACAAATATCTTATTGGGAAAGCAATTCTAGAGAAGAACAAGCCGAAAATCCGTGTCGTGGTAAATAAGATTGGAAACATTGAGAATGAATTCCGGACATTTCCTATGGAGATACTTGCGGGCGAAGGATTGGATCTTGATCTAGTTGAAGAAATGTGTGCAGCGCAAGAAGTATCAGATCCTAACAAGTTACAAATCAAAGTTGGACCGGAACATCAATCTCTAATGCAAGTGGAACTGAAAGAACATGGATGTCGATTCAAATTAGATTTTGCTAAGGTCTATTGGAATTCCCGTTTATCTGGAGAGCATGAATACTTGGTGAAGCAGATCGTTTCAAGCGCCGATGAAGAATTGCAGGTAACGAAGGAGAGACACTGCATTGTCGCAGATGTAATGGGTGGCGTGGGACCTTTTGCTGTTCCTCTTACGTCAGCCAATGCATCTCACTATCATACAACTCCCATTCTATGCCATGCAAATGACTTGAATCCAATCAGCTATCACTATCTCCAAGCTAATGCCAAATTGAATCGGTGCTTCTCTGATCGATTGGTCAAATATAACTTGGATGGAAGAGCGTTTATTCACAAGATGAACGAAGAAGGTGTTGACGCATCTCACTTTATCATGAACTTGCCAGCATCTGCGCCAGAGTTTCTTGACGCATTTAAAGGTTGGAATTTTGAGAGTACATCATCCAAGAAAATTCCAACAATTCACGTCCATTGCTTCGGAGAAAAGGCTCGTGCTCCCGAGGAGAAATCTCGGATACACACTCAAGTCTTGCAGCGATGTGAGAGAGCATTAGGCTGCCCAGGCTCTTTGTCTGAGCCAGAAGGAAGACAAAAGAACAAGGCTCAAGTGAGAATCGTCAGAGATGTTGGCCCGCGTAAGAACATGTTTTGCGTGAGCTTTCTTCTGCCAGTAGAAGTGCAACAAGTTGAAAAGCTAGTGTTGGATGGAAGCAGTAAGAGAGAAAGAGAGGGTGAAGTAGAAGAATCTCTTCCTACTTCAAAAAAGGGCAAGGATTCATAATAGGTATCGTCTTTGCTAAATTAAACTATATAACTTAATGGTGGCGACGCATTCTCTCTTCTTATCCTGCAAACGTAGCTCGATTCCATCCTACATTTTCACGAGGCACGTCAAAGAAATTGATGTAGATGCGATTTTCAGTGACACCAAACGCTTCGAGAGCATCAGTGACGCCTGCCTGGACTTTGCCGTTGTTTTCCATGTTAATAGAACCGAGCGAGTAGAGGCAGCCGAGAGCAAGTGGTGCATCACTCCCTCCAAATAGCATGGATGCGTTGTCAGTGATGGAAATGGCTGGGGTGTATATAGTTCATTAGATGATGTTGCAAGTATGGTGTGTCGTAGAAGAACAAAGAAGATACGTATTATCACTCACCAACGTATGATTCTGGCTTGCCCAAAGACTTCGCCACGAGAGCACTCAGCTCCTTCATGATCTCTGCTTTCTTATCTCCCAAATCAACATTAGTCTGTAGGATCAATGAAGGGTCACCAGGTAAGTCACAATGTGGGTGGCGGGCGGTAGGATTGCTGCTCATCGTGAACGCAGACGCAAGGGAGAAAGGTGACGATAGTAGTGTAAGAGATAATTGAAGGAGTAGTAGGAGAAGTTTGCTCGACATGTTGATGACTTGTGTTGATGATGGTAGGTTGATGAGGAAAATGAAGGGGTGAAAAAAGATACTGTGTAGGAGAAGGGAGGAAGAAGGGGTGCGGATAAAGGCAATCGAAGCGGCGTGGAAGAGGAAGATGTGCACGCCTGCTGAACGAAGATTGTTCGATAGCTACGAAACAAACAAGTTACATTTAACGAATTTAACATCATATCATGAGCGTTCTATTGACGCCAATCACTTTGGAAGTACTACTGCTTTCTTGGTTTGGTTCATTGAGCTCTTCCTCTTCCTTTTTGACACTACTTATGAAAGAAAAGTCGTCAGCGTTTCTATCCACATCAGACGCCTCTATAGACAACTCAACTTCTTGAACTGCCTTGCCCAATGCTTTGACTTCTTCCATTGCTACGGATTCTTCGTCTGTTGTTTCAAAAGTGAATGGTTAGACTCCTGACTGCCGCAAAAGCGCAAGAAAATGATACAACATTCGAAATACTTACGTTTTGCCCAGAGACTAACGATACCAATGACACGTTCCGTCGCGACATCCTGCGCTCTTCCTAAACGACGGTTAGCAAGTTTATGCAAGTCTGTTTTCAGAGTCTTGCTTGCCAGGTGATTTTCTTTGGCTTTAATCACCGTGGTGTGTGATACTTGAGGTAAGCCATCCAACTTCATCCTGAGCTCCTCTACCAACTTTGGAATTTTCTTCTTCGTTGCTACATTGATGGCAGTCGAGATATCAGTTCGTTTTTCCCACGCTAGAGTTTTAGAATCAAATTGTAGTTGTTTTGTTAGGGCAATTCTTCCATCAATTAAAACAACAGCCAGCTTCTGGGTAAATAATCAAACTTACCGGATAATGACTTCGCCCTGACTACGCTGCAGTGTTTTTCTAGCTGTATACCAACAATGTGCATGTAGACAAAACATTCAATTCCTTCCAGTCGGCGCTCGTATTCATTTAAGAGCTTACTGATTCGAGAGATGAGGATACCTGCTTGGCTATCTCGTTTTTTCAAATAGAATTTTGTAGCTTCACCGCAGCGACGACGTTGTGGCAGCTAAAACGGGGAAATAATGTTGCAGGTGAGAAAGTGATGATAATGATAAATGAAGTATCGCCTTCATACTGAACTTACTGGACTCTCTTGCTCAAATTTGACTCCAAGCCACCCTCCACGATCTTGAGTATCAACACCAGCATTCGCCAAAACCCGCACATTGCGTAAATCTTTCGACACTTTTCCACTGAAAAATGTCGACATGGCTGCCCAAAACTCACGTCTTGATTTACTGATTCGCGCATCATTATCTGAGTCCCATACCGATGTAAGAGCAGTCACTGCTTCAAGGCACCTTCCCACACTTTCACGCAACGATATCGCGTATTTACGAACGTGTCGAAGCTCGCGAGAAGTCTCATCAATGGTTACTTCTGCATCTTCCACTCCAGCTGCCTGCAAAATTGTTTGCGCGGCATTAGCATCCCATCTGCCCACTTGATCAATAGCCATGTTCAAAGCTGCTTGACTTGACTCTGAAAACGGGCTGCTCTCGGTTGATGATTCGTTGTGTGATAACGAAAAGTTCTTTTTGCCAAGATCAAGAATGCGTTTCACCAAGTCAATTTCGGCTGCATTGTCCTTTGTTTCGTCTTCAGCATACCTTCGTTCTTTCATAGCTATAGCTGTATCTGCGTCGATACTTAATGCTTGCCTGAGAGCTACCGCTGTAGCGTGAACATTTGCGGCTTGCTTCGCTTCAGTTTTGAAGTACCACCATGCCATGCGAGCTCTTCGCAGTGCACTTCCCCTGCATATTGATGTCATGGATTGCTTAAGCATTTTTTCGTTGGATAACACTCGCCTTTGAAGTGCCTTTGATTGTGTTGTATTTAGTGAGCCGATTGTCTGCACTTCGTCTTCCATAGTATAGCGAGATGTTGTTTCATTTGACTGATATGTGTTTATGATAAAAGACTTCAATTTATCAAAAGATGATGCATTTGCATTTTCATCTTTGATCAAGTGTGCTTCGTCGAGTTCATGCAGCTGTCTGGTCGCATCAACAAATTCCTTAAACGATGGAACTATTGAGTTGAGATCAGTGTAGTACGCACTCAACATTGAACCAAGTAATATCAAACCAGGCCTGGCACGATCAACCTTCCCTTGAGCAAGACCTAGAATTACTTCATTGACAGCACTTTTCCTTAGTTTTCGAAAAGGTTGCTTCTTCTTGTTGCTTTTGATTTGGTCCCCAATATGTGCAGTTTCGATATCTTTCTCAACTGAAAACAAACCAGACAGAGATGTGGCCAGGTTTTGCCAACATTTCCCAACATATTCCTCATGTTTGACTAGTGATTGCACTTTTGAAATCCCGTCGGATGAAGTTTTGATGGAAGATGTAATGAAGTCTCTTTCAGCTTCCAATAACTCTGAGTGAGCTGCACTGTTAGGGGTAGAGGTCAGTAGCCATGCATCGTCGAAATCCGATTCAGACAGAATTGAGTCGCAATTCAAGCCAGGGACTCCCGTCGCTCCAGAGGAATACAATGTTCGGCCTCCTCTTTTTGGCGAATTCTTTCTATCATCAATGCTTCCAGCGCAAGCATCAAAGACTGCAAATGGAGTCTTGATCACATCGCCAAGAGAAAGTATTGAGTTGTTATAGCAACCATCACCCACATTGTCTCCGATAAACGAGAACAAATCAAAGCCACCAAGGCTAGATGCTCGCTTTTGATTTGTTCCCATTTGATCTGGTGAAACGTCATTCAATGCCTCAGCGTGACGGAATAGGAATGTCTCCAACGCTTCTGACTGAAGTATATCTACGCCGTAGCGCAAAGCCGCTTCACCATCGCCTCTTACACCATTTATTACATCGCTCAACCAGCTTGCAAGTACATTCTTATTCACAGTTTCATTTTGGTCCAAAATTTTCCCAAGGAATTTGATTGATTGAGATGTAGCTTTGGTTGCATCCCAACTCATTCCAGGCGGATTATCAACCGGCGAAGACATCCTACTCCCCGTATCCAGAATATCATCCCCAGGAGATGCATTAGCTACTGACGCAAAATAAATTGTCAGACTGAGCAAGGGTGTTATTAATCCACCATGATATTCAGCACGAAGAGCCCTCTCAAGCCAAACGAAGTCCTGTAACGACCGCGTGGTTGTAACCTCATTAAGCGATGATTTTGAGATGAGTGTATCAAGTTGCTCTGTTGCTCCTTCATTCTTTGTCAATTTAATTTTGTATTTGTACCTCCCTTCCTCGTCGTCCCAGTTTGGTTCACTTACTCGAACAGACCATTGTTCAATAGATGTTGCAGGGATTTTATTCCGTCCAACCTCACGCGATAGTGCCTCCTTTACTTTTTTATCCGATTGAAGATTATTGAGCACTGGAAAGTCCTTGGCAGTTTTTAGTAAACTATCTGATGAAGTTGCTGGTATATTCTCCAGAGAGTTGATGTATAAATCTGAGCCCATCGCACTTGATGCGGTTGATTCGCTCATAGTCCGTGATATTGACCGTTTTACTATGTTGTTGCTACTGCCTTTGTGTTCGTTTGATCTAAAACCTTCAGTGGATTGAGGTGAAGTTCTAGCAGGATTACCGGTGCCTGTCATGCCAGATTGTTGTTGATGATTGTCACCTGCCATGTTGTATGTTGATGATTTATTCTCTTCCATAGAGAATTGACTTTTAGGTGCCGCTGATGCTGGAACTGAAATGACCATTGACTCTTCAATCGGACTCCTACTTTTTGACTGCACACTATTGCTATTAATCGGTGAAGAAGATGACATAGCAGCGATATTCAACGATTGTTTATCCTTGCTACCAGATTTTTTCTTTCGACTGAATCGCCCTCCTTTGGGTTTATCGTCAGAAGGGAGAGCTGAGGAAGAGTCTATCGCATTGGGATCCGTGAGGCACATTGTGTCCTCAGTATTGCCCGCCCGAGCTTTGTCTTTTCTGCGGCGAAACATGGTTAATAATATTAGTCTATTGGATGTTATTAGAGTGATCGCCTGCCCAAATTCAAATAGCAGGCACTGTCAGCACAATCAAGAGCCTACAACTACGAGGTCGCTGCCATGGTATTTGAGGTGAACTTACTCCACGCAGCCTGTGTGTCCTGTCGCCTGCGCCTTTCTCGCTCTCTGCCTGGTCTTTCTCTATGTACCAGATGCGGGCTCATCGTTGGGGCAAGCGTTTGCCCACTCGTGCGCACCTCGCAAGAGGAACATGACATGGCAGAGCGAGCGGCAAATCCAAAATCCACAAGCCAAAGAGCACAACCATGGCATCCGCAAACCACTGCTGCATCGGTTGCACAGGAGGCAATCAACGCAGCATCCAGAAAAAATGCCGGCTTGTCCAGAGTGGTGATGGCACCAAGAAGCTCATCTCCGCTGTACAATTGGAAGATCTCACTCGCTCGCAGCTAAAAGCACATTGTGATCAGATTCCGGCCGACGTAGATTGTGAAGACGAAAATTGTTATTCCCCAGTTACGTTTTATGATAGTGATGACGCTTACTTGCTCAAATGCCGCCCCATCTCTCTGGATGATGATGGGGTGCAAACGATTTTTGGTATTAAAGAAGCTGCCATGTCAGCTGCTGCATCAACACCCTCAGTAAATGTTTCTTGGTTTGAACCTAAAGTTGTTGACGATGAAGAGATGAATCAATACTCTTGTTGCTGTGAGCATCCAAGAGGATCATGGAAGCGACAAGACAGCAACAACCTGGATAGCAACGACTTGCATCATCAAACTAATGCTTCTGTTCAGTATGAGGAAAATGTAAAGATAATCGACTTGACAAAACTTCAAGATGTGCGGAAAAATGATGAAGCTGGATTTCGTCCATCATTTGATTCCTCCAAAAAAATATTCCATCTATTGCGATCTACTCTTAATTGTAAAACAGATGATCAATTAGATGAGCTGCATTGTGCATCTCCTTGGAAGACTATCTATCGTGAAGGTGTGGAGAGACAAAATCCGAATGATGATGCAAGACATGACAATCCTCAAATAGCATCCAATGAAGATCAAATTGTTGCGTTGCTTATAAAGTCTCCACTTGTGCCAAGCAACACTTCTTCTTCATGGGATGAACTCGAAAGAAAAGAGTACTGCGAACTGCTCGACTTCCGCGTTGGAGATGCAGCCCCTAGCTACAATCTGTATTCAACAATGCAATTGGGCACGAGAGATAATTTCTATGAAGCTCTTTACCAGGATACCAACTGTGAAGCAAATGATGTGACCAATTGCTCAAGTTCTGGTGCTGTATCACTTTTTGTGTATCGACAGTTGCCGCCCAGAGATTTACTTAACATTGCTCGTGGTGAAGGAAACAAGTATCCTGGTTGTTTCATTGAAACGTTCTTGGATCATCCAGAAGAGTCCGATGATGATGATGGTTCAGATTTGCCAATAGAACCGATACTGAGGCAGCGCATGGTATCGCCTCCGTACTTGAATCATCATGAAGAGTTTCCTCGTCTACTTGATCCGCTATTGCGGAGAATGGATGATATACGAAGAGAAGCAAAACTCATCCCACAGTGGACCGCCTGGCCTGAGCGAAACCACTACTCTAGTGGCGAAGAAAATGCCGGTGCATCATGGACTGTTTTCCCCCTGTGTTACACTTTTCCGGCGAATGATGTGACGCAACGTACTTTTATAGACAAAACTTGCGCCTTCGCACCAGCAACGACTGCATTGCTTCAAGGCATAGGGCTGCCTTTGCGGACAGCTCTATTTTCGCGATTAGATCCGAACACAAAGCTGGGCACTCATACGGGATGGTCAGATCTTGCTAATTATGTGATACGTGTTCATATTCCCCTCGTGGTACCCCAAGGTGACGTATGTGGCACTTGGGTTGATGGGTGCGTTGAAACACAGGATGCAGGGAGAATAGTCTGTTTTGATGATTCAAAAGTTCACAGAGCATTCAATTACAGCGAAACAGAAGAGCGGATTGTTCTAATTATAGACTTGGAAAGACCATCAAACTTGCCTCGAGGAACTGCAAAAGGAGGGCATACCGATGAGCTAGATGCTTTCATTCAAGAGTTGACAAAGTAAGTTAATCATTACGTATGACAAATGCGAAGCACTTAAATGAGTAGCATTGTTACAAGTTCAAATGAACAATAAAATGTTCTGTGACACTGATAATCAAGTGAAAAAAATAAGAAACAGCTGATGATTGCCATATTCACAGTGCTAGATACGATTGGTTTAGAGTGTTGCTGGCGGCCATCCCATCTTGGACCTCATCAGGTCATCCGAGAGGCATTAGCAAAAGCAAAGCAACGCTGTTAATAATTAGCAAACAAGAATGAGTAGTGAAATATATCCTACTAAAATATCGTAACCAATACTAATAGGCCACTAGAAGCTGTTGATTGCCATACCGTTATACTCACAGCGTGAGATTAAATGTGGTGCTTAGTAGTGCTGATAGCCATCTCAGATGCTTCATCAGGGCACCTATGACGTTGTAGCGACGCTGATACGCCCAAAGAATGCTTGAGCCGTGTAAAAGATGCTTCTATACTATCA
>Ga0209652_1003605_pt1 | contig 11278 bp, 7 predicted proteins | sample SaaInl74LU_5_DNA_FD_184641 | JGI IMG/M metagenome (GOLD analysis project Ga0209652, IMG submission 184641) | Marine microbial communities from expanding oxygen minimum zones in the Saanich Inlet - ESP_74LU_5_DNA (SPAdes) (version 2) | ecosystem: Environmental > Aquatic > Marine > Intertidal zone ...
GTCATCTTCTTTCATGAACAATAGTAACATCAACAGCAACAACAACAACAACAACGGGAGCAATGACCCCTCATCAAGATGGGGAATGAGGGTAGTCGTCCCATCCAATCATCATTCCAGTGACAATAATACGAATGGGGGTTATCATCATCATCATGATAGAAGGTCACCTCATCATCAGAATCAAAACTATCCACAACAACAACAACAGCAGCAGCAGCGTCTTCCTCCACAAGCTCCAAGCAGTAGTAATATTCCAACTTCTACCCCATCTGCAGTGGTGTCAAGTGCCAATGATACCAACAATCACTGGAATCCACCACTAGTCAAGAGTGAAGTGATTCCCTCGGCAGTCAAGAGTGAAGTGATTCCCTCATCAGTCAAGAGTGAATTCATTCCCTCATCCGCCAACAACACCCCAAGAGACTATGAACAAGAACAAGCACACAATACGGAATACACCCAATCCCTCCATTGGAGGAATGCCAAATCAATCAAAATTGAAAAACGTCCGATTGATCTACCAGCGGATGTGGATCATATTGATGATGTGGAGTGGGGTGAGGATGCGTCATCGAATGCTGCTGCTACTACTGTTGAGTCAAGTTTGACCAATACTGCTACTACCAACAACAACAACAACAACAATGAACCTTCTTCCTCCAATACTGCACCACTATTATCTCACATTTCCCAAATCTCTCAACTAGAACGAGCCCAACGCCCCAAATACAAACGTCCCGAACCATGCTTCTGTGAACCCGACATTGACACTGAATCCAAATGCTGCATCGATGAAACATGTGCTCTCTACGCCTGTCAAGAAGAATGTGGGACAAGTTGTCCCGGTGGACCACTCTGTGGGAATAAACGTATTCAGCGCAAGGAGTGGAAGAGGCTGAGTGTGTTTGATGCAGGGTTAAAGGGTAGGGGGTTGATGGTCCAAGAACCAGTGCGAAAGGGGGAATTCATCATTGAATATGTTGGTGTGGCAGTAAAACGTCAATACCTCGATGGGTTATTCGCGAGGTACAAACATGAACGAATGTTGTACATTATGGCATTGGATGGGGATATTTACCTCGATGCACGGCATCGTGGGGGGATTGCACGATATATCAATCATTCATGTGAGCCGAATTGTGTGGTGCATCGGTGGAGAGTTCGTGGGATTATTCGGGCATGTGTCTTTGCCTTACGGGATATTGGTACGGGGGAGGAATTGAGTTTTGATTATCAGTGGGATAGGAAGAGAGGGAGGGCGGTTACCAAGTGTTATTGTGGGAGTGAGAAGTGTCGTGGGACGTTGGAAATTCCAAAGGATTTTGAGGAGGTGGAGGAATTGGAGGAGTTGGAGGGACATTGGATTGAGCCTAATACGAATTCGAGTGGGAGGGTTGGGAAGGAGATTATGAATCGTGTGATTAAGGTGTATTTTGAGGATGATGGGGAAGATTACGTGGCGGATGTGGCACAGTATGATCCGGAGAGTGGGAGGCATCAGTTGATGTATCGTGGAGATAATGCCGACGTTTGGACGGATCTGTCCACGGAAAAGTGGATGATTCTTGATGAAGAGGGTGAGAAGTATGTCATTGCTAGGAAGGATCGGAATTATCAGAACGATTCTCTTCTTCTGTGTTCGAATGTGACGTCGCCACGGTCCGATGTATCTAGGTCGGCCTCACCCGTTCCTGGGGCCAAGGTCAAGAATTACATGTACATCCAAACTCCCGTGAAGGACAACATGCTTGTATCTCACATTTTGTACAAGTGTCAACGACATTCACGTGTACACATTGACGTCACTAACATTACGGTGCGGGATCGCCCAGAAGGCGAAGACAATGATTTGAAGAAGGCCATGAATGCATCACAGGATGGGTCTGTGTGGAAACTTGTCGTTACTGGATTGGAAGTCAAGAAGGCCATCGAGTGGTTGGAGAAGCAGAATGCCAGAATCACTGATCAGTTGAATGGTGTTGTTAAGACAACGTCATCATCTCTCACGGACCAGTTGATGGGAGAGGGGGGCAAACCTTACACTGAAATGATCATTCCCCGTGTCGTATTGGATGTAGTGAGAAAGAGATTCTTCTCACTAAAGGGATATTGCTTTGGCGTGGAAGTTGATTTCAAACATTCCGATAGTAAGAGCAAACAATTTGCCAAGCTGACACTATCCGCTGAATTGAAAGAGGACATGGATAAGGCAATGTTTTACTTGAATGAAGAAATTGAGAAAGAATGCATGGCAATTGGTGCTCCCAGGCATTACATTGGATGTTACGACGATCTTGGTTTTCTTGGTGGAGTCTTGTCGAACGAAGACTACAAGCTGCTCTTCAAAAGGACCGGCAGAGGTTCCGGCAGTCCGAGCAAGACTATCCGAGCCAATGAAGACCTCCAAGATTCTGCTTTTGCAAACTCGTTCGAGAAGAAAAATCGGTGTTCCATTTGGGTGCAGGCAGTGGAAGATATGGGGCGAGTGTCACATAACAGAGTGATTAACGAGGCAAACCCGAACGGCCCGCGTAAGATTTACTTTGGTGCTCCACCACACAAGATATCTGTCCTTTGGGGATACATCCAAACTCGTCTTGCTGATTACAAGCGGGGAGTAGTATTCATGAATCTCGGAGCCAACCATATCTATCAAAATGCTCTCGAGGAGCCATTGAAAAGGAATAAGAGACCTGCGACCTGGAATTACTTCTTTGAGTTTGTTCAAAAGACAAGCGGCGCATCGGTTCAGCCTGATCCTGTAACTGATAACCACCTCCGCATTGATGGAGGAGATGCCTCCCTCAGTGAGCTTTCTGCTCGTCGGGTCAAGGAGAAGGTAAACATTGCGAAGGAGCTTATTGCTCTCCAAATTGAGTTGTTACGAGATCATCACATTCGCCAACATCGGTGGGGGTTTGGCCGGGATTGGGCTTTGTTGCTCGAGTCCACTCCGACCCAACAGCCTTCCTCTGGATCAACTTCTTCCCAAGATCTCACGGCAATGGCAAAGATAGGCACTGCGGATTCAATGCGGCTTTCGGACCCCCGGGCAGTCGGCACCGCCTGCCTAGAAATATCAGAGATTGTAACAAGCGCGGGCCTTTCAGAAAATGTATCTGCTCACGCGTGTATCATTTTCTACCGCTATATCAACCTTCCGGATGCGATTGGTTTGAATGCGAACTTTAAGCTTCGGGACATTCAGTTGGCGTCCCTGTTCATTGCTAATAAGTCTCAGAAAGTGAAGAAATGGAATCGTCTGGAAGCTGTGCTTGAGCATGCGTATCGTGTGTTTTATCCCGGGTCCCTTTTTAACCCAAACAGTGAAGAAGCGAAGAATTGGGAGCGACGAGTAATCAAGGCAGAGAAGACTATCTTATCTGCCTTGAATTATGATGTGTTCTGGACAGGAGTCGACTGGGTCATAAATGCAGTGACCGGCACAAAGGCGATGGCTGAACCACTTGCCGAAAATGCTATGGCGTTGGCTCTTTCTGGTCACGTCCTTGCTGCTGGACCCGTGCTTTGGCTGAAGCATGGCCCAAAGTATGCTTTTGCAGCGATTGCTGGATTCCTTTCTTTGGACATCGAGCCATTAATTCCCGCGCTAGCACTAGAACCGTTTACGTTGAGTGATGTTGCCGAACAAATCTACCACTCTTGCCAAGTACTTTCGAAAGTGAAGAAGAGCTTCGCGTCGCAATCTGCAAAGCACGAATTATTTAGTGACAGCAAGGCATCTCTCATGGCTCAGAACATTGCACGAATCCAAAGCATCTGCGCGGCTTACAAAGATAAGCATCCTGGTCAAATCATTGACGATTCCAAGTTTGTCTCTTCGCCTGCGTATAGAGAGATTTCCGAACGTTCGAAACTCCGAGAAGTGTTCCGAGATGTGAAGGCAGACGTCATCGAACAACATGTACTTCCCATCCTCGGGAAGACTTGTTTCGAAAGCAAGTGCAATATTTGGTTTGCCGATGGATTGTTAGTAGGAAGATCTGACATTGTCCTGGAAGGTAATTGGAAAGCACTTGCTATTGCAGCACAAATGCTTTGTGAGGCTGCATCGTTACCGGCACCAGTGCTGTACACTGCTCCGAGGACGGAAACGGATGTGATAAAGCAGGCCAAGGTTCAGCCAGGTTTGCTTGACATGCAGAAAATTGACGGCAAACATGGATGGTACGGGACTTCTGACACATCTGACATTTATGATGCTGGGTGGAAAACTTGCGTTGCAGCTAGTGCTCCACAGGATCATCTTGATTCGGCAGGTCTAAGGTGGTGGGTCCCTCATAAGTATGGGCCAAGTCTTAGTGGATCACTGTGTCAAATCTTCTCTTCGCCAAGGTTGCATAATAGAGGTTCCGTCGATATGAACGCGCTGGCTTCCATGGCGAAATCGTTCACTGGTGGTAAAATGAACCTCGAAGACCAATATCCAACTCTGGCTTCATTTCTGCCATCATGCGAAGGCGAAGTGGAAGAAGATAACAGAGCTGTTGCTGTATCACTGCAGCGTTGGCCAGCGGAAAAAGTTGAGCAGAAAGAACAGTCAAACACGGGAGGAAGTATGCAAATGGGCTTCTCCGTCTCCGCCTTGCAAGAGATGCAGCTGTTACACCAACTGCATTTCCTCATTCCATCCCCTCAGGGTCATCCTAATTTCATCTTACCATTGGCTATTGCCTTGGATTCTGACAATGAGGAACCGAAGGAATCGTCGTCCTCGGGAGGCAACTTTCCAAGCAAGGCGGCCAACGATATCTTGGCAATGATTGAAAAGAACCAACGTGCTGCTGCTGCTGGGAAGAAGCAAGTTGGATCGGGATCGCACTTGGTGATGGAACCGACGCCATTGAATCTGCAGAAAGTGATGGGTAGGTACCAGCGAAAGAAGGAAGGCAATTTTGCCATGATTCCTCCATCTGTCCTTGCAAGTTGGTGCCACGACATCATATCTGCTATTTCCTTTTGCCACTCCAATCATATTATTCTTCGAAGTCTTCTGCCCGATCAGATCTATCTCGATAACTGTGGTACTGCCAAGTTCAGCGGGCTATCAAAAGTGATGGTGCTTCATGGTAATGATCGCACGAAAGATTTCAACCCGCTGAAGTATGTCCGTTCGAAGAAGAGCAAGGACCACAACACCGAAGACGTCGAACCTTTTGCAGCTCCTGAGCTTCTCCTTGGTGGAACTAGGCACACAAAGGAGACTGATATGTGGGCTCTTGGGGCACTCGTTGCAAATCTTCTACTTGGAAAGCAGCTCTTCCCAGGGAAAGATCGTATTTCCAAAATGACACAAGTATTCAAAATTGCAGGCGTCCCAGAGAAGGGCAACTTTGAAGCAGCTAAGAAGTTTCCGTACTATTCACTCCACATGTATGTGCTCGGAGACGAAGGAAAGAAGAAGAAATACAATCGAGGCGTGGAAAAGGCTCTACGTCACATGCTCAAATTGAGTAAGGACGCCGAAGAAGATTTTGCAGGTCTCATCAGTCTTCTCGATGGCCTGCTCCATCTTGATCCAAAGAAGCGTCTTACTGCAGAGCAAGCATTGGATCATCCATTCATCAGGAATCATTCCGCACAAATTGATCGCAAAGAATTCCAACAAAAATACGTGAACGATTGGCTTGAATTGAAAGAGAATGTTCTAACAAAGGGGAAATCATCAAAGTCAAAACGCGATAACTTTGGTAGCACTTTCGGAGGCAGTGTGTTCAAAGAACCAGCCGAAAGCTCTGAAGACTTGAAGAGGAAAGCTCTCTTGATGAGTGCTTCCTCAGGGGCAGATGGAGGAGACGACTTGTACGATCTTGGTGACTTGCTTGAGCCTTCGTCAAAGAAAACCAAGTTATCAGAGATGTGAAGTGTATCTTACAAATCGCAACGCATATTACAAAAAAAACAGAAACACAAGAATGTGACAAACAAATATACTTGTTAATTTACTTCATTGATATATTGCCGCTAAAAATAAGATATTATTTGATAGCTAAGACTTGAGACTTGTATTACTTGAAGCAGCAAATGCATGTGAAGTACCTAGAAACATGACTATGATGACAATCATTAAAACAGTGCACTCAGGAGCTCTCCCTTTCCGACTCCAAGTGCAGACTCAAGTGCTGGAACGCACAATAATCCAATCAAAACTGCAGGCCCAACAGCTCCAATGGGACGAGTAAATTGAATGACATACGAAAGTTGCATTGTAAGATTGTCAGCTGAGGCGGCATTAGCTGGATTAGCACCGAGTAATCCAGGGTTCCTAATGATCATCTCTTTGCTCTCTTCATATCCAAAGTTCTCACCAAACGCATCGAGACTGGGTTGGAAGTTCTCCTTCTGAAATGCCAACACAGATGGTAGGATCTTGACCATTTTCAAAGCTTCTTCATCTCCATAGATGGAAGCAATAGTATTAAATGTTGCCTTGATCTCGTCATTCTCTCTGCTGAAAATGCTTGTTTTTTCTTTTGGTGCCTGATATGATTCGGGCATTCCCCATGTTTCAAAGAAGAAAGAGGATGTTTTGGCATCTGCTGGGTACTTCGAGAGATAGGTTTCTAGTGCTTCATCGGCTAGTGGAGATCCTTTGGTAGATGCTGCTTTCTTTTGCCCACCGAAGAAGGCTAGAGATGTGGAAGTACGCTGTGATGGCGATACAGGAGCAAAGCCAAGGGTGCTTCCAATAGCAGAGGCAAGAAGGATGGTCGTTGTTGTCTTCATCTTCGATTCAATTATCTATGTGGATTATGTAGATTAGATAGGCAGTGGAGGCGTGTTGGCAAGTGCTTTTGCTGACGATCTGCTCGATGACGATGATCACTGGACGGATGGACATCATTCCTGGACAAGTCCGGACGCCTCTGGACCATTCGGGATTCGGGATTCGGGATATGGCGTGGGTGCGTGCGTGGGTCGGGTGGCGGATCTCACAACAACTTTGGCGGGAAGGAACACTTCTCATTATTCCACTTCTTCTCAAAGCATTATTTTATCTCAGGCTCACGGCGGCCGGCTCGCGACGGTGAATAGGTTGGCTTATCAGCAGTGCATAAGGACAGAGGAGGAGGATCTCTGTCTACTGTACCATCAAGCAGCTTAAAGAGCTCTGTACCAAGGTTCACTTGCCACGAGAGCAAGCTATTGAGCAAATCCAAAAAGTTCGATCATCATAATGCTCACACTACCACTGAATTCGGCAGAGTCCAACCTGAGTCTAACCGGAGGGAAAGGCCACAATCTTTCAATCCTCTCTCGAGGAGGAATTTCCGTGCCTGGGGGATTCGTGGTTACCACATCGGCATATCAAGATTTTGTCCACCAGAATAACAAGAAACTCCTCACAAAGATTGAAGCAACCCTAACTTCACATATAGATGAGTTGGACGAAGCATCCGCAATTATCCAGGCGGAGTTTCGGAAACAAAAGTTCTCTACAACTCTACGAAATGAGGTTTCAGAGCGATTGTCCGAGTTGGATCCACAGGTCAATCTGGCTATTCGATCGTCTGCCACATGCGAAGATATGCCAGATGCATCTTTTGCAGGGCAGCATGATACTTACCTCAATATTCCACACTCTCAAGTAGAAGAGAATATTGTGGAGTGATTTGCATCGCTATTTACTCCACGGGCGATATCATATCGCAAACGCAACAACTTGTCAGAGGTGGATGCTGGAATGGCAGTTGTGTGTCAATGTATGGCATCGAACCAAACAGCCTCGGGAGTATTGTTCACTGCCAACCCGCTCACGGGACGTAGAAACGAGAGTGCTCTAGAGGCAATAACAGGACTGGGAGAAGCTCTGGTCTCAGGAATTACTGAGCCCGATCGCATTGTTGTGTCAAGAAAGAATGGAGAGATGACTATCAAAGACAAGAGGATTGGTGCTAAATCGAAAACAATTCTAGCAGCCGACGGAGGTGGAGTCAAAGAAGAAACATCATTAGCTGCATCGTTTGAAGTCCTAACTGACGAAGAAGTCAAGTCAATCATAGATCTAGGTCAGAATGTTCAGGATTTGTACGGAAAGCCGCAAGTTGAGTGGACAAAATCGGCTGATGGAAAGTTCTCAGTAGTACAATCGAGACCGATCACAACACTCTTTCCAACACCAAACGTGTCAATGCACCCTCTTCAGGTGTTCTTCAGCTTTAATTCCGTTCAAGGAATCATTGAGCCAATCTACCCAGCAGGTCAAGAAGCTATGCGACGAGGAGTGCTGGGTGGGCTACTTCGCTGGATAACATAGGGTAGGCACGGAAAAACTGGCGAGTTCATTCAGACTGTAGGAGGACGGCTTTATATCAACATAACGAATGTACTACAGAATACGCTCGGACGAAAGATTTTGACAACTGCAATGACTGGCATTGACCCAGCAAGTGCAATGGCAATTGAGGAATTGATAGAAGAAGACGAGCTGGAATTGAACAGTGGGGTTGGTCCATTTTTTCTGATACGATTAGTCTTTTTGTATTCCCTCATAATGCCGCGTATCATCATGTCGGTGCTATTTCCGACTTGGATGAGAGACAGGCTCTATCGCCGTATCGAAAAGATTGTTGAGAGTGTTGAAGAGAAAGTTTCCAATGCGAGTGGACTATCTGCTCTGGTCGATGTGCAAATAGATGTACTTCAGTCGTATTTTCGAACAATGCTGCCACACATTCTTCCGAGGATTGGAGCGGGCTTGGCACCACTTGCGATTCTTGGCCAGCTATCAGCTGATCTTCCCAATGGGAAGGATTTGGTTTTAACCATTACACGTGCATTACCTCACAATATAACCACAGAAATGGACCTTAAGCTGTGGTCAGCTGCAAAGGTATCCAAAGCGACAACAAATCGTTGCATCATTTCAAATCAACAGATGCCAAAGGGAACAATACAACATATTAAATCTAGACAAGAGGGACTCTGTGAATAACTGTGTGTTTGTACTAGACCATCTCGACTCGGCTGAAATCAGAGTTAGCGGCGTGCTCGGCGGTGCCTCTCGATTCTGCAAACAAAGGTTCGAACATTCAAGATTTGCCTTTCTTCTTCCGTACTCTGGATGGGTTCGTTTGACTCCTGTTGAAAGAAACGCTCCCTCAATGCACGACAGACTCTTTGGACAGTTCCAGTGTCCCCTCCCACCAATCGCACTACTGCATTCGCTGACCTACAAGGAGTGTTGCCAACATAGAAGATTGGCATGTTCGCCTTCTTATAGTTCTTGTTATTCAATGCTCCTGCTGCCTTGGTTCCGTAGAAAGGAATTGCTAGAATCGTCTCGCGACGAAGGTTAGGAACATCTTGATGTGCGAGAGCAATGCACGATGTCATATCGTTCAAGATTCTACTAAGCGTTTGGTGATTTACGATTCCAAATCCATCGCTCGCTTTAACTTGGTGCATACCGAGTTGTGTAACGAAATCCAATAACATAGCCCCTCCAGTTCTAACGCTGTTAGCAATAGCTGCTGCAGAAAGTAGGTGCGTAGCTACTCTTGGAAAGCCGGTGATGAAGTGAACGAAGTACCCCTGCCACCATCGAGAGATAATCTCTACTCCAGTTCCGAGGAGTTCGACTGGGATTCGACCATCCGCAAACCTCTTACAAAGCCCCAACAGCCTTATTGTATGATTGCCAACAGTATTACGACGCATGTCATGAAGATCTCCCCAGCCGAACTGAGATGCCAGAGAAGGAGAAGGAATCAATTCTCAAATTATTAGAAGCGGGTGTAACTGTAGAGTATCTTCATGGAGAATTACCAGACATTGCTCAAGATGCAGTAAGCCTCTTTATGTCAGAGTACGGAATGAGAGGCCTGTACGAAATCGACTTTGGGCGTCCTCGTTGGCGAGAGGAGCCAGCTCCACTCATGAATACTCTCAAGAGCTATGTTGAAATAAATGGAGACCACGCACCTGATAAAGTCTTTGCTAACGGAGAGAAGGTAGCAGACGCAGCAATTACTGAATTGGGCAAACAGCTTAATAAGCCGCGGCTAGTCTCATTTCTGGCAAACAGGGCGAGACAGCTTGCGGGACTTAGGGAGTTGCCCAAGTTTACTGCCATACGAATGATGGGTATCATCCGTGCCAAGATGCTCATCGAAGGTGAAAAACTTGTTTCAATAGGAGCCCTTGACCTTGAAGATGCCAAGGATCTGTTCCACCTTGAAACGTTTGAGATCAAGGCTCTTGTTAACGACGAGCTTGCAGATTGCAAACGCATTATTATAGAGCGCAAGGCTGCGATGGCTCAAGAAAGTAAAAGGACTCGCTTGCCACGTATCATCGCCTCAGATGGTTTCGCATATTTCGGAGGTACTGCAAAGATAGTAGAAGGAGCCAACGTATTCAGTGGCGAATCTGTCTCACCAGGGGTATACGAGGGTCGCATTCGAGTCGTTCATGACCCAAGTAAAACAAAGATGACCCAAGGAGAGATCTTGTGTTGCCATGGAACCGACCCATCATGGACGCCGCTTTTTTTGTCATCAGGAGCTCTTGTTATGGAGGTTGGCGGGTTAATGACTCACGGTTCTGTTGTAGCTCGCGAGTATGGTATCCCTGCGGTTGTGGGCCTCGAGAAGGTAACGGAACGCTTGACAACCGGACAACTCGTTCGAGTGGACGGATCGAGCGGAACTATAGAGGTGATCGAATAGATGGTGATTAGTTGCTGCTGCTGCTGCTGATAGTACCCAGGAGAGGATATTATTATTGAATAAAACGATAATAAACGACTAGTCCATGTCATGTGTAATAGCATCGCATTTGATGCATCCATGTCATAATTAGCCATTTCTTGCATTTTAGCCTCCTTCAAGCAAATATGTATCACTGTTTCAAAGACAACATTTGACTTTCGTCGGTAGGAACAGCAAATTCCTACAATCTGTACAAGCCTGTACAGCATATTGGATTTTGCGTTGCGTCCCTTTGACTGGGGTGTGCAAAGCTCGCCACAAGTCAATTCTCGGATGGTATATCATTCTGTATCTTGGTAGTTTGCTATTTTAGATGACTTGGGGAACTAGTTATGAAACAGACACATCAGCTACATATGTATTCCAGTTCCAGAGCTCTACTTTCCGTTTAAAGCTGATTGAATTTGAGACCCTTGGTCCGCACTGCTTCGTTGTAGCTTGAACAGTATCTCCCATCCAGTGCCGCATCTTTCAAGGCTGGCCTCAGTATTCTTCCTAGGCTGCTGTAGTCATCAATCATTTTGAAGATTGTTGTATTCATG
>Ga0209652_1003607_pt1 | contig 11274 bp, 9 predicted proteins | sample SaaInl74LU_5_DNA_FD_184641 | JGI IMG/M metagenome (GOLD analysis project Ga0209652, IMG submission 184641) | Marine microbial communities from expanding oxygen minimum zones in the Saanich Inlet - ESP_74LU_5_DNA (SPAdes) (version 2) | ecosystem: Environmental > Aquatic > Marine > Intertidal zone ...
ATGCTTGAGCCGTGAAGAAGATGCTTCTATACTATCATGCCCAACTATCATGGGTCGCTAGAAGCTGTGGATTGCCATATTCACAGCGTGAGATATGATAAGGCTTTCAACAGAGAAGCTGGCAGCCATCTCAGATGCCTCATCAGGTCACCTAAGACGTTGTAACGACGCTGATACGCCCAACTAATGCTTGAGCCGTGAAAAAGATGCTTCTATACTATCATGGAAAACTATCATGGGTCACTAGAAGCTGTGGATTGCCATATTCACAGCGTGAGATACGATAAGGCTTTCAACAGAGAAGCTGGCGGCCATCTCAGATGCCTCATCAGGTCACCTACGATGTTGCAGCGACGCCAATACGACCAATCACAGCTTGAGCCGTGAAAAAGATGCTTCTATACTATCATGGCCAACTATCATGCGCCTTGAGAAGCTGTTGATTGCCGTAATCACATCGAACGCATGCTTTTGTGTCCATAATGTTTTTGTCTGTTTATTGATTTTTTGTCTTTGTCATCATTGGTGAAAACAAAGCTTAACGGAATCAGTGGTACTCATACATATATACTCTTGAGCCAGTCGGTGCTAAAATGTTGTTATATACATCTCTTATTGCTGTGCATGGCCTTTATACTCGGCAGAGAAAGCTCCCTCACCACCAGTTAGGCTCCTGAGGCTATTTGCATACCCCAAAATTTCGATAAGTGGCACCTCTGCATGAACCATTGACTTCGCATGAGTATTATCATCTCCCGTTGCAACGTCATCGACTGTACCTCTTCTCGTTGTCAAATCTGACAAAACGTCTCCAACTCTACCCGTTGGCACAGATACTTCTACAGTCATTTTTGGCTCTAACACAACCAATCGTCCATCATTCTTCAAGGTTTCTAACAAAGTTGTGATGGCATTTGCAGCAGCAGCTCGCATTGCACCAGGCATAGTGTCAGGACTAGTCGCCATTTCAGAATCAACCTCCAGAATGTGACATGTCAAATTTGCAAGAGGATACGGCCCCAACCGCCCTCGTTTAAGAGAACCACGTGCACCAGAGAGAAGTGCTTTGAGAGCCGGCGGATATTTGTGCTCTATTTCGTCAGAAGAAGCTAGTGGATCCATGTTGAAAAATGCTCGAGTTTCTGGAGACAGTGTGACCAACGGATCTTCAGGAGGGATGCAACTACTTTCGCTCGTTGACAGCGGACTCAGACGCAACCGGACCGCACCCTGCAACTGCACCCCGCCCACTGTTCGATCATATTCCACAAACCCATCTGTTTCTACCCCTTCATCTCCATCAAACAACACTGTTTCTCTGTAAGCCACAGCAGGCTTGCCAGTTCTAACTTCCAATCCAAACTCTCTCCGTAACCTATCCAAAACTATTTCCATATGCAATTCTCCTAAGCCAGAAATCAAGGTATTTGTTGGAGTTTCTTTCACGACCAAACTTGGATCTTCGACAGCGAGAAGAGCTAATGCTGCAGAGAGGCGAGACTGTTCCGAGGACGAATTCGCCTCAATACGTAATGTTAGCACTGGTTTTGGAGATGTAAGACCAGCTAAGTGAACACCTTCCATGTATTGTTTCCAGTGATCATCATTGTTTTTGCCGCTTTTGCTCTTCTTCTTTTTACCATTAGTCTGGTCACCCGGCAAGGCATCAGTACTTGCTGATGTCAAAAGCAATGTATCACCCGTTACCACTCCTTTGAGGCCCACTAATGCACAAACATCTCCAGACATGCACTTTCCTTCAGGTAAATTGTCGAACTGTCCACCTGAGAGTTCTAACATTCCTCCTACACGCTCGGTAGGGTGTTTCTGCTTTTTGTTCTTACCCCCATCCTCATTCATCGCAAGAGCCGAAGGAGAGATAACACGCACGGTATCCCTAGCTTTTAAAGTACCAGAATATACACGCGCAAAGGCAACTCTACCATCGCCCGATCCACCCCTTCCTTTCATGTGCACAACTTTGAAGACATATGCTAATGTTGACGGATGGAGTGGATGACCCAACCTTACTGCACTTTGTGTTTGTTCCTCCTGCTGCTGCTTCTGTTTTTGCTGTCTCGATCGATTACTATCAGCACACAAACTCAATTGTGGAGGGAGACGATCTAAAGGACAAGGAAGAAATTCTGCCACACCATCTAATACAGGTTCTACACCTATACCACGAAGGGCAGCTCCACACATTGTTGGCATGATGGATTTTGAGAGTGTCATTCGTCGCAAAGACGATTGTATTTGAGATGTAGATATGTTGCTCAGAATTGGACAGTCATTTTCATCGTCTTCACACTCCATGGCATGGAGATACAAATCTTCCATTGTCTCATCAACATCAGCTAAACTTGTAATCAAATCTCTCCGAGCATCTAAAGCAGCCTCTAATGGTTGGCAGTCTTTATCTTCTAGAGATGATAGATGCACCACTGTGGGAATGGCATCCTCGATACTCAAATATTCTGCACCAGGTGGGTATATCAGTGCTCTCATGTGTACAATGTCTATCAATCCAATGAACTCTCCATGGGGTGGCGACTGATCTAATGTTCCAGCAACTATATCTGCTCCCAGTGTTGTTGTTGTTGAGTCATTCGTTCCACTTGATCCGTGATTCTGTCCATCATTCTCTACTCGATATAATGGCAATTGCACTGGCACAGGATTGCTACCCTTCAGTTTCTTTACAACTGTTTGCATTGCATGTCGAAAATCTGCACCATCGCGATCCATTTTGTTGATGTACATCATTGCAGGCAATGGTTCGTGCTGATGCGATCCATGAGCCGACGACGTCGAAGTAGTAGAGCCAGATGTTTCTGCGTTACTACTGCTACTTTTCGCCTTGTCGGTATTTCGAATTGCACGCCAAACTGTCTCTGTCTGAGCCTGCACACCAGCAACAGCATCCACAACTAGCACTGCTCCGTCCAAAACAGTCACGGATCGATTAACTTCGACTGAAAAGTCAACGTGACCTGGAGTGTCAATGAGATTGATCTCCACAGACCTCTCTGATGCCGTATCTTCCTTGTTCCTAGTTGGTAAGACCCATCCAAATCCGACAGCTGCACTTTGTATCGTCTGAATTGGTGTAGAGAATATGGGTGAGAGAAGAACATCCTGCATTTAGGAACACAACATATCATATGCACTACTTACAATACCACGTTCTCGCTCGGCCGGTAAATAATCAGTAACAGTATCCCCATCATCTACACTTCCAGCATTTCGAACAATCCCTGACAAGGCGAGCATACGTTCTGTAACCGTTGTTTTACCAGCATCCACATGCGCAAAGACTCCAACGTTGCGCAATGATCGAAGGCGGGGAAAGCAAGGATGACTTGCATACTGACTATTATCGCTGTTATTTGCAGTATTGTTGCCTTCATTGTCATCACTATCTGAGTCAGAATCTTGGAGTACAGAAGAGAGCCATCGGTTTTGCCGTCGCTGCCGCTGAATTTGTTGTGTTGTTATGATTTTATCCAATTTTTTGGAATGTGCAAGATTGCAGATCGCCGGGCCGAAATTTCTACGCTGTTGCGCATGCTTTTGGAGGAGACTTGCGACATAGCAGCAGGTAGCGGATCTTGTCGTCGCCGTGCGCCGGCAGAGGTTTGCTACGGGCGAGAGCAGCAAGGACGCCATTGCGCAAGCAAAGGGCTGTTTTTGTGGAGGAGAGGGAAGGGCGGGTTCCGGGTGGCGAGTGTTAGCGAGCATGGCCATTTTGGATTTTGGATTTTGGTAAAAATTAAAATGTCGAGGTCGATGATGATGTTGGCATAAGTCAGTAGTATAGCAAATCAAAAGTGTCATCATGGGCAATCGGTCGAGTACTCCGTCAAGCGAAGAAGATGGATCGTCGTCGGGTATGTATCTTTCGCCCGAATTGCAAGGTGAGTCGTTTGCTTATGTATCTAAAAATGAAGCTGCATATCATATTATTATGTCTAAAATTAATTATCATATCTTCCACTCATCGCTGACATAACCATCTTCGTTGTTGATCATCATTATCCTTCCACACTTTAATGATATTCAAGGGAAGATAAACACTGACTTTGAAGAAAAAATAATTCAAACTCAATGGAATAGCTACAGGAAAGGTCACATCGAGCGACACCAACAACGTGAAGTACAAAATGCACAGCGTCAACATGAATTACAGCAGAAACAACAACAATTGAACCAGCAAGCAAAATTAGTTCATGATGAGTTAGATCGAATGGTGGATGGGGCAAAAAGTAAACTTTCGGATGTTGAAGTCGCATTAGAATATGATATGAAACGCTTGTCAGAAAAGTTTCAGGATAGTGAAGTTAGTGGAGGAGCGAAATGCGTCGATGTTAGAGCGGAACTCTCGCGTTGCTACAATACATTGGATAGTGGAGAGTGTCAGGTATTTGCAAAGAAGCTGGAAAAGTGTGTAACTGAAGCATTGGCTTGAATGTGATAGGTTGGAGTGTAGTACTATATAGGAGCGAGGTTCACGAAGGACTCTTTTGCTGCTAATAAAAGTTATTAAGTGGAAAAACGAAACTAACAAAGAAAGTGTTGTAGCTGTCAACTCTATTATTATGGGAGATTTTAAGATACAAGATACAATAACCCTTTCATAGCAAAAGCTGTACATAGCAGCAGATGACTATCACAATTCTAAACTGAATATGTCATCCTCATCCTCATTATCTATGCCACCCCCTTCAAGCTTGGCTTTCGTAAACTTCGCTGATCTTTTTGAATTCTGGCTGTTGTCGGTAGAGACGTACGCCAACTCCCATCCACCACTACCTCTTCTTCTTGGTGCCAGCTGCTGCTCCTCCTTCCCCACTTCTTCTTTCTCATTGTCCAGCTTCTGTACAGGATTCCTTGTTAAGAACGTTGAAGGATGATCATGAGCACGCGAGTGCTTACCAATTCTGGTCGACATTCGCACAATATCATATTCAGCCTGGCGATGGTTCAGATCAAGTTGAAGTTCAGAGGGTGTCCTCTTGACGTGAGCTTTCGGAAATGGAATAGGTGCGCTTGTTGGTTGCTTATTAAGGGCTTTTGACTTGTTCATCCCTTGTTTCTTCTGTGACGATTGGCATAGCTTCTTCGTCTTGTACTGAGAGCATGGGTCGCTTGCTGGGATGGTCATTGACAGTTCTGGGAAAGGAACTAACATCCCCAGATCCCACTCCGCTGGAGGTTGATCAGGTCGTTTTGCTTGCATCTTGCTAGGAGGGGAGGGATTCATGTCAAGGCCACCGAGGTTTAATGTTATTGCAAAAGATTCCTTAGAATAGAGAGGTAACTGCAACGCAAGCTGCATTTTTGAAGATATGATGTTGATGGTTGTTCCGCGCAATCAATCAGGGTTGAAATAACTTCAAAACGTGTGGTCAACAGAGCTTCAACGTGGTGCTCAGCTTCAACTTGACAACCCATCACCGGTTAAATCCACGATCAAACTTCAAGCTAAGGATGACGTCAGGTTCTAGTTGAATCCGTCAAGAGAAAAATCTAGGCAGACGCAATCCAGGTGGCATGACTTCTGGCAAGGTTCAAGTTGAACTTGTCAAGAGAAAAATCTATGCAGATAGAGCAATCCAGGCATGACTCCGTCAAGGTGCCGTTAACGAGTGCCATACTGTCTCCGCCTCGTCATCGATAAAAAAATATTATCATCACCACAGAACAAAAGCAAATCGATTCAATTGTTCTTCCACGTTGTTTCCGAGGTGATTGCAGATCTGATGTTTGCTTTATTCATCACAGCACACTACACTTCGTTACATAAGGCTTGATCAACGCAGCGTTCTAATATTTGGCAACTGACTGCTTGCATGCACACCTACCATGAATTACCCGTCATCCAGTTTCAGAAGCTTTTCCCACGCGTCTCCTCCAACACCAAGATTGTATCATCAAGTCGACGATCCAACAGATGAGTCCGTACCAATGGTTCCAGCGCTGAAATCATCTGGAAAAGCAAGTGCGCAAGGTGTTGTCATATCCAAGAGACCAGAAGGCCTTCATTTTCTTAGGACTCCATGTTCTTTGCGGAGTCTATTGCCTGATCAAGCATATTACACCAAGTTCGGTGTATGCAAGAGCACAAATTCTCAAGAGCCCAAGAGCAGTCAACGTTTACGTAAAGTCAGCTTTGACTTGGTGCCTCAAATTCAAATTCTTTCAGAAGAACCCAAGTGATGCGACGACACGTAGGAAAGCAATGTAACATGTTGTATATAGACAAGCGTAAAGTAAAATGTGCTTCTATTCACATCCTATTGTCTGAACCATGTTACACCTTCCTCAAAGTGGATACAACAAAATCGAGTAAACCAGCGGCGGCACATCATCTTGTGGTCTAATTTCAAGATGCCTTACACTGATGGAAAAAGTTGTAGGTCAAGCGCAAGACAGAGCTGTGCAAGTGAACAGGATGGATTGATCCTTACAATACCCACGAATCTTGTGAGAAGTCCTGGAAAATGTCAGCCATAGAGAGTACTGACTCGTAATGAAATACAGAGAGCTAGTACAAGAAGGTAATATGCATCTGCTGATATCGATGCCAACAAGCAGACGGCATAGTTACAAAACAGAAAACAATAAAATCATAATTTAGCAGCTTCATTCTTCGTTACTTTAGCTCACATTTTCTAATAATGGTTTGTACAACTTTACACAACCAATTGTCCATACACACTGGTTGTTTTCGTTGCAAGGCAATAGTTCTTTTAATGCAACATAGCATTGTTTAGCTTGATATTTTTTAGCTTGTGATATATACATTGTGGTCTTGAGGATATTGGGATAGGTAGGATGAAATATTATGATATAGCGCGTCACCACACTCTGTAGCTGTAGAGAATGTGACAAACATATGTAGTCATCTAGCACTCAATCATAACTCTAGATTGAAAACGCAGTCGTCGCCATCCTGGTCATCACATGTTGATGTCAAGAATGACTTCTTAGAACTCGGCGCATCAAATGATGCACTGTGCCCTACTCGTCCCCCCTGCGATGAAGGAGATGCCATCATTTCCTCCGCTGCATTTTCATCCTGGTGCTCCTCAATGCAACCGAATCCCCACCCCCCAGGGTCAGAGTGATGAGAATGATGAGTGTGCTGATGGTCGTGCATAGTCATCAACTCCTCATCATTCGCCTGCTTCGTCTTGACGACGCCTTGCAAACTCTTCTGACTGAGGGGATGGACGACACCGCCATTTTCCAAGCACTCTCGCTGGATCTGACTTTGCATCCCGACAACCAGGCGGGCATACATCCTGACATCGTCATATTCGGCGCGGCGCATGTCATCTGCCAGCTGCAGTTCGGATGGAGTGCGATGGATATGAGATTTGGGGAGCGGAATGATACTGCTGGACGCAGTGGTTTGGAGGGAGGGAGGCCCTGATGAGGGAGAAGTCTTGGACGGGCGTGTGGCCCGAAGTAATTTCTTGGTCATAGTGTCGCCGCGGCTTGATGGCGATGACTGCGAATGTGAATGATTTTTGGGTGGGTAATGTTGATGATTTGGAGGCCGAGGAGCAGGGCCGTCTCTGACCTGGTCTAGACTGCCCGACATGGAAATAATAGAATGGTAAGGCAGGCGATGGTAGACCCTCGTTGTTTTAGGGGTCATTGCCGCTTTCCATTCAAGGGAGATCGTAATTTGAGTTTGCAATGCTAACTTGTAGCAAAGTTACGGCAGTGCCGGCGGCGACCCTTGTAGCTTGACACGGCCATCACTTTTGTGGCTGTCAATGTCCGAGATTCATTGCATTTATTTGCATTTCGCTGGAGGATAAGCGAGTGCGAAGCGAGCGCCTTGTCTGTGGTCCGTCGGGTCCGGCACCCAAGCCAGGCCTGCGTCCTGCGCAGACCCAAGCGGTTGTCAAATGCCCGGACCGCTTCTTGTTCCTTTAGAAATGCCGGCATTTTAGATGACCCAAAAATGATATTGTATGTATCCCCACCCGACATAGTCTTAGGGTGAACATTTCTTACTAGAGTTATGAAGAATTACTATCTAGTTAAGTAACATTACGAGTGTAATACCCCATGATCAAGATAAAATATTAACTCCTTTTTCTCACTCCCTTCGCTTTTCAGTGGTTCTGCAAGGTGGCTTTGAACTAATTTAGACGAATCGTGTCAGCTTCGTGGTTGAAGTGGTTGAAGTGAGAGAACATGAAGCACGCGCGCCCGTGCCTTTATCAGCTGTTCTCTCTCGAATCTCTGAAGCATTGCCACGATGAACTTTTTAGCCTTCGCGTTCATGCCAACCCCATAACAAATGAACACTCTACTTGCGATCGACCAACACCAGTCAATCACATTATCAATACCTTCATCCGCCCAACTCACTTTGTTTTACATAGAATGGCGGCGTTTAATCCAGCAACCACAAGGAACGAGAGCAGCAACACGAGACGTGGACGAGCTCTCTCGCTCTCATCGAGCCTTCCACCTTCCTACGGCAGTAGCCCGACACGACCGGCCCAGCGGCACCACAAGACGTCATTAAGCCAGAGCATACCCTCGAGCGCACCCATATCCCTCCCTAAATCTCACATCCGTCGAACACCGTCAGAGCTGCAAATGGCTGATGACATTCGTCGGGCTGAGTACGAAGACGTCCGCATGTACGCTCGCCTTGTGGTGGGAATGCAAACACAGTGCGTTGCGTCAGGCTACGTCCACCCTCGCACTCGGCAGATCCTACAAGATATTGTCAAGACCAAGGAGGCCAACGATCAAGAGCTCGAGGCGCTGCATCATCACCAAGAGGAAGATGACAGTGGTTGGGATGTCAATTACATTGAAGAACAAGAAGAGTACGGATCCCAGGCGCCGCCGTGTCATCAAATGGGGGCTAGAATATCGTCCGTTTCACCAGATAACATTGTAAAGGCCCAAAGTAATTCCTCCATGTCAAATTCACCGGGTGCTGATGTTGACGACAACGACGATGGTGAAGAGGGTGTCTTCAGCATGGATCTCTAAAAGTAGAGCTTCACTGCGTGTCCTCAAGACTGTCCTCTCAGTGCGCACCACCTTAAGCACGAGAGGACGACAACTCAAAGATTAGAATGAACAGAATAGATGTATGTTGCTACTTCCAAAATGGGAAACGATTCAAGCGAATCGTCAAGTTACTCTCCGCTGCTACGCTAAGGGTGCACATATTATTGTACAGATGGAGAGTTGTATCATCTGTGGCTACTACAATGTCTACTGTCATGTTTGCTATGCACAGAATCAAAATAGAATAAATAAGATTAAAGCTTTAGATCTTTCGCAATTACTGTATGTGTATGGTATAGTTTTCTCTACACTAGTTCTGGGATGGTGCTGTTGTGGTTCGTACTATATCCGTCATGGAAAGGAAGTTGTCAACGAATGTTTCAACTTTCCACCACCGCCATAATCGTTGGGTCTGCTACATCTGGATTACATTACATGTTATCTCTCTCTCTCTTGTAAAGTGAACAATCCTTCATACGGACGACAGCGATACCACTTATCATAAACTTAGTAGCCTGTAAGAAAACAACCCGACACCACCATCTACTACCAACACGTTATGTAGTAACATACCACTTTCTGGCGAATAATTACTGAAAAAACATTATCATTCAGTATATCATGCTGGAGCTGACAAGCTTCCTCCTACGCTACGCTCTGTGACTCCTCCAAGTCATAAGCCAACGTTAGCGGTTGTATGGTACAGGCAGACCAAGCAAGAGCAGTAGCAAGTTATACCTTACAGCCGTTCAAAAACAACTGACACCATACACCCGAGGATTCATACATATGGTCTGCTCAAAATAAATCATCGTAATACACGCACTCAAGAGTCAACCCTTCCGGAGGTGCTGGCTTGCAAGGATTGCTCTTTCTTGATTTGACGCCACTTTGATCTATTTGCAACAATTCTATCAACTGTGTTTGTTCCATGTTGCCCAGCCACACTTGAATTGCAGTGCCAACCATATTCCTAATCATTTTGTACAAAGCTCCTTCAATTAGAAAGTCTATTCGATAATCACCTTCTTCGCCAATGAAACCCAAATGAGATTCTTCACGACTCTCGTTAATCAGCTCAACTTTGTGTATTGTTCTAATTGTGTTTATTTTTCTTCCTGCTCTCTTCTCATTTTGTTCTAATTGGCCACCAAAAGCTTTGAAGTCGTGTGTTCCAACATACAGCCCAAGTATTGATTTCAAGCGAGCAATATCTTCTGTAGTGATCTCGTAAGGTGGTCCACTTGATGGTGCAAAGGAAGGTCGATGGACAAAGTGAGTACGTGTAAACCTTTCCATTGGGTCAAATAGCGTTGGTCCAAGTGTGAAACGATAAGAATACCACTTGCTTGTTGAACTTTGTATAGCGTGCCAGAGTCGCAAGCGCGGTAATACAGAGTAACTTTGCTGCTCTTCTTCATTGCTCTCGTCTTGAGGTGTTTGTCCTTTCGTAGTCATCAAAGACGGCGCTAATTGCAATTGGAACAGCCGAATCTCCAACCGTAACATTCTATTCATGGAATATTGCAACTCATTACAGAAATCTGCACTGATACTATTCCTTTTGCTTTCTGTTGCATTGGGCATTACTGATGGAAAAGGTACCTCCTCTTGAAACAAATCGAAGTGAATTGCTTGGCCACGGGCATGTACTCCTGCGTCAGTTCTACCAGCTCCAACCACAGCGATTCGTCTATTATATCGGCGATACAAAGCTTCTTCTATTTCTCCTTGAATTGTTGTCCTATGCGGCTGCAGCTGCCATCTATGTGTACGACGACATTCGATATGGTGGAAAGCAAATGAGAGTGGTGCAGGTTGAAAGTCGTAAAGAAACACAACACCATTGACTTACCCACAAAACGGCGTTCCACAGTAAGCTACACGAGAACGAAATCTAACTTTATTTCCTCGATCATTCGGATGAAGGTCTTCGAGCTGATGGCTGTCTTCATCAGTGCGCAGGTGCGTGTTATGTACATCGGAGGTTATTCTCCGATGCGGAGACAGACGTGACGGTCCATCAAGAAATGCAATCGTCAGGTAGATGGTAAATGCAAAGACGACGCAGATCAATAGGTATTGGGATGCCATGGTCGGTCAAGTAGTGGAGTTGTTTGCACTTATCCAAGCTTCGGTAGAAGATTAGAGCTGCTTTCTTTTGATATGGTGGAGGTGATGAGTTGGGTGGACGGCTCGAAATCAGCAGCGGTGATTCTTCTC
>Ga0209652_1003609_pt1 | contig 11272 bp, 5 predicted proteins | sample SaaInl74LU_5_DNA_FD_184641 | JGI IMG/M metagenome (GOLD analysis project Ga0209652, IMG submission 184641) | Marine microbial communities from expanding oxygen minimum zones in the Saanich Inlet - ESP_74LU_5_DNA (SPAdes) (version 2) | ecosystem: Environmental > Aquatic > Marine > Intertidal zone ...
CGCCTCCAGCGCCGCTTCAAGCGTCCGTTTCTCCTCCTCCGCGGTCGCAAGTCGAGCGCGAGTTTGGATCTCCGAGTTTGGATCGTTTTCGTTTTCGTTTTTGTCGCACGCCTCCTTGGTCTCCTCGACGCGCCGCTCGACGTCCAGCTGGCACCGCTTCTCCGCGACGAGCGCCGCGCGCCTGAGCCGCGCGATTTCGTCATCCAACGCGTCGGCGTCTCGCGCCGCCGCCGCCGCCGCCGCCGCCGCCGCCGCCTCGGCGAGCGCGGCTTCCGCTTCGCTCTCCGCGGCGGCGACGCGCGCCTCCGCGGCGAGCGCGCGCTGGCGCGCGTCCTTCACGAGCAGGTCGCGCGCCTCGAGCGCCTCTCGCAGCCGCCGAGTCTCGCGCTCGAGCTCCAGGAAACGTGCGGGGGCCGGTGTTTCCGTGTCCGACTCCTCAAACTCGAAACTCGCCTCCGCGCTGCGGAACGCGTCCGAACGCTCGTCGTCGTCCGACCCGCCGGCGCCGACGCGGGATCGGCGCGATCCGCGGGACGCCGGGCCCCGCGAAGAAGAAGGCGAGCCCGAGAAGGCGCTCGAGTCCTTTTCGTCTCTTTCGGAATCGGAGTCTCTCCCGGAATCGTCCCCGAACCGACCAACCGGACGTCGTCGCGCGGAGCCTCCGCTCTCGGCGGAACCGACGGCGGAACCGCGGTCCAGCTCGCGCTCGAGTTCGCGCTCGAAGTCGTCCAACTCCAGGTCGTCCAACACGAAAAAACCGTTCGCGTTCGCGTCGAACGTCTCCGTCGCGTCGCGCGATGCGCCTCGATACCTACCAGCTCGCGCTCTCAGCGCCTTCTCGGCGCGCGCGAGTTTCTCCTCCACGTCCGCGAGGCGCGTCTGCAGCAGCAAGCCGCCGGCGGCTTCGCCGTCCAGCGCGGCAACCGGCGCGCGGGTAAACGCGCTTTCCTTTTCGTACGCCGAAAACGCCCCCAACCGAAACCTCGCGTACGCCGGTTCGATCCCGAGCGCCGCGGAGAGGCCGGGCGCGAGCGCCGGCGCCACCCAGGGCACGGCGGCGGACGCCGCGCCCACCGCCAGCGCCGCGGCGACGGAGACGGGCCCGAGCCTGATTTTCTGCGCGGCGAACGCGTCCGGTCGCGCGTCGAAAAACGAGCGAGCCGCCGCCGCCGCAACGCCCGCGAGGCTCGTCGCTTCCGACTCCGGCGTCGCGCGCGGGGACGCCGACGCGTCGGCGCGTTCGATCCTCGACGCTCGTCGGAACGGTCGAGTCTCGATTGCGATCGCGGACGCGCTCTGTCGCGGCGGCGCGGAACGGTCGGAGGCGGCCGGACCGGTCGACCCTCCAAACCCGCGTTCCCGGTCGAGGCGCGACGAGCTCCTCGGCGGCGACGCGACGCCGACCCACGCCGGACGCTTCCCCTCTCCGCGCGCGCTCACCCCCTCCGCGCGGCGGCCGCGGCGCGTCGTCTCCGGGACCTCCTCGTCTTCGTCGTCGGGCGACCACGAACGACTCGACGAAGAGTCTCGCGAAAAAGAAAAAGACGCGTCGCCGCGAAAGGACGACGCCTTTTCAACGCGCGCGTTCGGAGAAGCGCGCGATTCGGAGAACCGTCCGAATTCGGCGTACGGCGTCCGCGGCGTCCGCGGGGTCTGCGCGTGAGACGAAACACGAGACGAAGGCGCGAACGAACGAGAACGAGAACGATACGCGTACGCGTCGTCGTCGTCATCGTTCGTTTCGTCGTTCTTTTCGCGCGCTGATCTCGCGCGCGCGTCGCGGAGAGGCGCGCGCGACGCGGGAGGACCTTTGGAAAGCCGCGACGTCTCGCGACGTCTCTCGGTCGCGTCGGCCGCCTCCACGTCCCACAGCGGGCTCTCGTGGTACCGCCGCGCGAGCGCCTCGGCGGCAGCCACCACGCGCGAGCCGGGAGACATCTCCCGCCGCGAAGCGAAGGCGCTTCGCTTCGCGGCGGTCGACCCGTCCCGTCGCGCGCTCCGCCGATGCGCCGCCGTCGAGGCGGGCGAGCGCCACAACTCGGGGCTGCTCGATTCGGGACTGCTCCGCGCCGCGCCCGGCGGCGACGAGCCGGACGCGGACGGAGACGCGTCCGACGCGACGCCGAGGCTAGCGTCGGTCGCGCGTCGAACGCCGCGAACGCCGTCCACGCGAACCGTCCCGCGCGAAACACCGAAAGGACCCGGAGGAGTGCTTTTCTCTCTCTCTTCTTTTCTCGACGCCGTAAAAGTCGTCGCCCTCGCGCGGCGCCAGTCGCCCGAAAACTCGGGCGACCGGGACGACCCGCCGTAAGACGCGTTGGCGACGACTGCCGCTCTCAGCGCGGCGAGTTCGGCTTCGATCGCCGCGACGCGTCGCTCGCCTCCCCTCCTGCGGCGCGTCGTCTCGGCAAAGCGCCGCGCCGCGCGGCCGCGCACGAACGCCTGGATAACGGTCGCCGCCGCGCGTTCGCGCTCGTACGTCTCGCGCAGCGCGGCGGCGCGCCGCGCCGCGCGCCGCCGCCGCGCCGCCGCGCGCGCCAGGAACCCGCGCGCGCGCGCCTGCAGCGTCACCGCGGCGCGTTCGCGCGCCGCGGGGTCGACCGAGACTGCCTGTGAGGAGGACATCGCGGCGCGGCGCTCGGCGTCGCGCGCGCGCCGAGCCTCGGCGCGCGCCGCGAAGGCGTCGGGCGACGCGAACGGCGACGCGAACGGCGACGGCGACGGCGACGCGAACGGCGACGAGAGCTCCGGCGACGGGGACCGCCCGTCTACGGTCGTTTCCGCGCCGCGCGCGCGGGGGACACCCGCGACGTCGGGGACGTCGGGAAAATCCGCCACGAACACGTTTACGTTTGGTTGCTCTTCCGGAAGAGTCGCGAATGTCGCCGTGGGCGTGAACGGCGACGCGCGCGCCGCCGGCGAGCCGAACGGCGAACCCGCGAAGGAGTTACTCGCGACGACGACGTTTTCGTCTCCTCGCGCCGTCGCCGGGGCGCGCGAGGGAGGCGCGGCTATGGCGCGAGGAGGGCTCGCGAACGGGCTCGGCGGCGCCGGGAAGGGAGACGTAAGGGACACGATGGCCGCGTGTGGCGTCGCGGGCGACTCGTCGATGCGCACGCCCTGCCGGAGCAGCGCTGCGAGCTTATCGCCGCGAGGCTCGGGAGGGGACTCCTCTTCCGAGGAGAAAGATGAGCCGGCGGGCGCGTCGCCGCGCGGAGCCGGGGGCGACACGGGGGGGTCCCGCCGCGGCGGCATCGACGCGGCCACGCCGCCGCCGCGTTCGCGGTCGTCCGGTTCGGCGTCTCGGGGAGGGCGAGACCCGCCGCCGAGCTTCTTGATGCCGGTCACGCGCTTCACGAGCCGCCCGAGCTTCCCCATCGCCGAATGCGCACGCGACCGTCTGGCACCCGCGGAAGCCTTTCCTCGCGATTCGTTCAGACGCTCACCCACGCATCCGAACCCCCGCGGGCTGGAGCTTCGGGAACGAACGTGGCGCTCCGCTCGGGTCGCGAGCCGGAGCCGAGGACGACGACGCGCGGTCGTGGCGCGTCGCTTCCGCTCTGAGAAGCGCGTGCGCCTCGGAGCGTTCAAACGCCGCGGCGCGTGCCGAGAAACGCGACGCCGACAGACGGGATTTAAATCGAGACGGTCACTTTGAAACCGAACGCCTCGCGTTCGATCGGCAGCCTCTCGGCGAACCCGGTGAAGAAACGCGTTTTCTCGATCAACATTTTTTTTCACCGGCAGACGAACAGAGTAGAGTGCTCACGCTCGACTAAAAAGACGCGCCGCTACGCGCGCGTCTTACGACGCCGTCTCCCCCGCTCGCCTCGCCGCCTCTATGATCCGCGCCGCCCTTAAACGGAGCCCCGCGAGCATCGGCGGCCTCGCTCTCCACCCCGCGGGCGCACCCTTCGGCGCGTCGGTTTCGGTTTCGGCGCCGCTCTCTTTCGCTTTCGAGTCGGCGTTTTCCGCAAACGCCGCGCGGTATCGCGTCATCTCCCTCGCCGCGAGCGCGACTTCGCCCACTTCGTTTCCGTCATCGTCGTCCGGGGGGCTCAAAAACGCCGACTGTGGGGGCTCGACGTTTAGGAGCTCGCACGCCACGGCGATCGCCCCTATGGCGGCCGCGCGCTCGGAAACGCAGACGCACGTCGGCGTTATTAGCGAATCGTTCAAGACACTCCACGCGACGCGAAATACATCATCGTTCTTTTCGTCTCGCATCAACTCCGCCAGCTCTTTGTGCGGGTCGTACGGCGTGAGGTCGAACTTGAGTTGGTCCAGCACGCGCAGCTCGCACGGGAGCAAAGCGTCTTTAGCGCACGAAAAGACACCTTCCCGCTTTCCCGCTTCGTCGACGTAGATCTCGGCGGCCATCGCGTCGGCCAAAGCCTTAAACTTGGTGTGGTCGTGCACGGGGTTCTCCAGCGTCTTACCCGCGAGCGACAGGCACGCCACCGCCACCAACACGGGCTCGTCCGTCGTGAAGGACCTGCGCTGGTAGAAGCGCCAGAAGTAAGACACCGCGGTGGCCACCGTGCGCTGCCTGGCGTGCAGCGCCGTGGCGCGCGATGCGCCCGAGGCCACCACCTGCGAGAGCAGCGCGTCCACGACCACCGCCTTCGCCAGCCGCACGTGCTCCGGCGAGAAACCCAGTCGCAGGTCCTCGGGGTTGGACGCGTCGTCGGTCCACCCGCGAAGGCGCTCGGGGCGCTCCATCCGCAAACCCGCGGTGCTGGGCCGCCGAGACGCGCGAGCGCGTCTGAGGCGTAACATCGCGAAATCGCGGCTCTCGGACTCGTCGAAAAAGCGTCGGCGGCTTTCGGGCACTTTTCACAAATCGGCGCCGCCGACTCGCCACTTCAGGCATGTCCGCGCCCCCCGAGGGCGCCGCGCCCCCCGAGGGCGCCGAACCCTTCCACGTTCCCGAGGGCGCAACGTCCATCGAGATCAAGCGCGAGTTCTCCACCCTGAAGGTGGTGCCCAAGGCGGACGAGGCGGGCGACAAGAACTTCCCCCCGCATCTCCACGCCGCGGTGGAGCTTTTCTGCTTCGCCAAGCGGCCGGACTGCGCGCGGCGGTGCGCGGAGCGCGTGAACGCGTACCTAGAGATCCTTCGCGCCGGGCCGGATGGTAAGGGCACGAACGGGATGGGGCAAGCCGCGGTGTGCTGGGAGTGCGGGCACGTCGGGCTTCCCCGGAACCGAGAGAGATGCGCCGAGGGCGCCGACGCGCAGTGCGGCGGGTGCGGCGGAGACAAACAGACCAACATGGTGAAGGTCGCGCAGCCGGACGGCACAGTCGTGCCTTGGATCGAGGAGGCGCCGCCGCCACCGAAGAAGGAATAGCGTGGCGTGTGCGTGTGATGGTAATAATACGACGAGTTCGTGTGGGTATGCGCGGTAACACGTAATACGGGCGGCGGCGACGCGTATCGTTCCAAGGCGAACGCGTTTCGTTCCGGAACAAAAAAGACGTTTCGCCGGCAACCGCGCGACGCGGGACCCAGGACCCGGCTACGCCATCAGCGCGACCCGCTCGAGCGCGTCAGCCTCGGGCGCGGCGCCGCGCCGCCGCGCCGCGAGAGCCGCCGCAGCGACGCCGGCGACGCCCGCGACGCCCGCCGCCGCCGCGGCGCCGAGCCTAATCGAGTCCGCCGAGCCGGCGAAAAAAGCGTTTCGTCTCCTCGCGTCTCCGAGCGCCGCGAAAGTCGCGCGCCGAGTTCTTGTCGCGCCCAGCCTCGGCTCGTCGCGGTACTCCTCCATCAGCCCCATCACGTCCTCCGCCGCCGCCTGCGCGTCCGCCGGGTCCGCCGCCACGCTCCCCGTCGCGGCGACGTACGGGTCCGCCGCCGGGCCTCCCCAGGTTTGCTCGAACAGCTTGTTCCCGTACTCGAACGCGCTCTCCGTGCGCGTGATCCCCGCGCGCGCCGCCTCCGCCGCCTCCGCCGCCGTCATCTGGTACGCGGCGTTCGACGCCGCCGACGCCGAGGGCGTGCCCGCCGTCGTCGGCTCGGCGGTTCGCGTCGCCGGCTCGGCGGTTCGCGTCGCCGGCTCGGCGGTTCGCGTCGCCTCCGCCGCCTCCTCGAGCGCGTCGTCCGGGATGAGCAGCCGCGAAGAGACTCTTTCCGCGTCGTCGCGCGCCGGGACGGATTCCGCAGTTAGCGCCACCTTTTCGGTCTCGAGGTCGTCGAGGTCGTCGAGGTCGTCGCTCGTCGTGCTCGTCTCTGACGTCGTCTCTGACGTCGTCTCTTCCCTCGCTCCGACGAACGCGTCGTCGTTCGATCGATCGATCGATTCCGGCGCGGAGACTGCTTTCGGCGCCGCGCGCGCGTCCGCCGGGTCCACCCCCGCGCCGCGCATCATCTCGTCCAGCGCTTCGTCCGACGGCACACTGAGGCTCCCGCGTTTGGCGTCCGCCAGCAACGCGTCCGCGCTTCGCCACCAGCGCCTGACGTGGTACACGTTCTCCTTGACCAGCTCGGACACGGGCACCTCGACGTCCGACGCGTCCTCGTCGCTCGCGGCTTGTCTGCCGGGCGCAAACGGCGGCGGCGTCGCCACCAGCCACCCTTCGCCGCCGACGCCCTCCCACAACACGCAGTTGTCCGCCTCGACGCACGACGCGCCGCTTAAGTCGAATCGAAGCGAAGAAGCGGAAGCGGCGGAGTGAGACCGGTCGGCGAATTTCAGCAAAGTGCTCGCCAGGCCTTGTTTCGAGACGAGGTACGCGCCGTACGACCAGAGCTCGGCATCGGTTCTCGCGCGGCGCGTCGGCGTGATGGCCGTCGCGGGCGGTCGCCCGTCGTCGTCCCAGTCCATGACGAGCGTGCCGAAGGCGTCGGAGAGGGCCAAAATGGAAAGCTGCGCGTGCCTCCAGTTCGGGTCTTGACCCGAGACGGTGTCGACGAACTTCGCGAGCGCGTCGTCCGTCGACGCGTCGCTCCAGAAGGAAAAGTCGGGATGCGTCACGGGGTTCTCGTTCGCATCCAGGATGAGCACCGCGGGCGCGTCCAGCCTGTACGCCGCGACCATCGCCTTGAGGTGCGTCAGAGTCCTCGCCAGGCGCTTGTAGTACCCCGGGCCGAACGTGTCGATGCCCCGGTCCACGTCGTACGAGGGGGGGAGAGAGGACTCGCCCCCCGCCACGTACGCCAGGCAACTCTCGCGGTCGCCGGGCACGGGCGCGATGACGTTCGCCGCGGGGTCCGCCTCCGCGGCGGAGGCGGCGATGCGCACGATGGGCACCGAGGTGGAAAGCGCGTCCACGGAGGCGCCGCTCGCGGTCGCCGCGGCTACGCCTGAGGTTCGGGTGCGAAGCGGGGGGAGGGAGGGTCAGCCACCGCGCGCGCATTCGCCCGTCCGAGGGTGGTGCAGATCGCGGGTCCGCGCGGAGGGCTGGGACCCGGGCGGCGCGAGCGCGCGGAGAGAGAGGGCGGGAGACGCACCCGCGAGAATCGCGAGCCTGAGCATTGCGACGCGCATCGCGACGACGCGGTCGGGACGAGGTGCGACGTGCTCGCGCTAGAGCGCGCGAGGGAGTGCCTTCCGACGGTCTCCAGCGGGGTGTTACCACGTTAACTACCACGACTCGCGCAAAACTGACGCTCGCCGCGCGCCAACCAAGCATTTGTTGCGTTGTTGCGTGCGGCCGTTGTCACCGCCAAGAAAGACTCTCGTGCCGCCGCCCCGCCTGCACACCCGCGGAGCCGGACGCGCCGGTCGCGCGTGACGCGCGCACGTCCGCCGCAGGCCGCGCCACCGACGCGCGCGTCGCGCGAGCGACGAAACATGCCCGCTCGAGCGTGAGCCCCGGGTCGCCGCTCGCGCGTCGCTTTTTCTTTTTCGTCTCGATGGCGGGTGCCCGCTTGCTTCGCGCGGTCCTGCTCCTGCTCCTGGCGCGCGGGCGCCCGACGCACGCGTTCTCGCACCCCCGGCGCAGCGACGTGTGGGGCAGCGGCGCGGACACGCTCGTGGAGGACCACCGAGTGTACGACGACTCGGGCGAGCGACTCGTGCACGTCAACGAGAACGACGCATCCTACACGGACGCGGACGTCTCGTCCCCCGACGCGTGGTCGCGCGCGAACGACGCGAGACGCGCGGCCGCCGCAACCGCCACCGCGCGAGCAAAGACGCGCGGCTCGTACCCGAATAAAGAGGCGTTTGTGGAGACGCGCGCGCTGCCCAACGGGGTCTACCCCGGCCACGCCGCGGTCGAGTGGAACAGACCGTTCAACAAATTCGAATCCGAACCCGTCTTCGTGACCCGCGTCAAACCGCGCACCGGCCCGAGCCGCGGCGGGACCGCCGTCGTTGTCGACGGCGGGCCGTTCAAGTGGCCCGCGCCCACGGGCAGGGAGACGTGCCGCTTCTTCCACGTCTTCGACCGACCGTCGAACGAAGATGGCATGACTTCGGCGTTCATCTCCGACGCCGCCGACGCGTTCGGGTCAAGCGACGTCCCCGCGCGCGTGGTCTCGTCGACGCGCGTCGAGTGCGTCACGCCCGCGCGCGCGAGAGAGGGTGTCGTCGCCGTCGCCGTCAGCGCGGACGGCGTGGTGTTCAGCGCGGACTCGTCCGCGTTCGCGACGGCGCGAAGCGACCGTGGCGGGTTCGCGTTCTTCGAGTACGTCGACGGCCCCCCCTCTGGTTTTTTCCGCGCGGACAACGCGACGGGCGCGTACGGCGGCGGGACGGTGGTGACGGTGACGGTGAACCGCGCTTCGCCGACAAACGCGACGCGTTTGACGAGCTACGGCGCGTTCGGGAAGACGCGGCTCGAACTCGACGACCCGCGTGTGGTGCTGACGCTCGCGAACGGCACGACGGTGGAGGCGGCGTTTCTCGCGGGAATCAACGAGAGCCACGTCGACGCGCGCGCGCGCAACGCGTACGTGCGGGAGTACGACGGCGCGAGCGTGAGCGTCGCCGCGGTTCGAGACGTCGTCGACGAAGCCGGCGACGCGTACCCGCCGTCGTCGGCGCCGCTCGGCGCGAGCCGCGTGGCGGGCGAATTGGTCAACGGGACGGACGGGATCGGGTACGTTGTCGTCCCCGCGGAACTCGTCCGTTTAAACGTGACGTTTCTCGAGCACTTCAACTCCACGGAGCCCAAACGCGCGTACCGCCCGTTCCAGCCCTCCGAGTTCATAACGTGCGAGTTTTTGTACGACCACCTCGGGCCGCACGACGCGGTGTTCAACCTGACGGGCGAGACGCGCCTGAACGCGTCGGAGATTCGCGCGCGCGCCGCGGGGACGTTCTACGGTGACTGCCACGCGGAGTGCGTGATGGACGCCGAGCTCGCGAACCACGTCGAGTTTCGTGGGAACTTCTCCTGGCGGGGCAACTGCTCGATTCCCGTCGTCAACCTCACCGCGCTGAACGTCACGATCGAGGAACGCATCGCGATGTTTGGCGAAAAGTGGGATCCGTACGACGCGCCGCGCGTTTTGTTTTTCGGCGACGCCGACGAGGGGACCAACTTCTCGGACACGAACCACTTGACCAACTGCTCGTGGGCGCCTTTCATCCCCGAACGCGTCTTGCGATCGAAGGGCACGTGGCTCGGGTACGACCGCGTGCGTTGTCCCGCGCCGCAGCAAACCATGCCCCCGCGGAACACCACGTTCGGCCCGAACGTCACCGACTTGCGCACGCCGACGCGCGTTTCCGTGAGCCACGACGGTACCGAGTTTTCGTCCGAGTCAGAGGCGTTTGACTTCACGTACGTCAAGACTGCGCCGGACGTGTTCCACGCGTTCACCAGGCAGGTTGCGGGTTATTACGCCGCGCGCGGGCCGTTCAGCGGGAACACCGAGGTGTACATCAACGGCACGGGGTTCGTGCCCTCGGATCACATCCGAGCGCGGTTCAGCGCGTGGACCCTCAACGCGACTCTGCACTACAACGTGAACCGCACGAAGGAAACCGGAAGGTGTTTCTTCGACACCCCCGAGCAGATCCGGTGCCACACGCCTCGATGGTATTATTACGAGGAGTATTACGAGTGGCAAAAAGGCGGGTACGAGCCGTGTTTCAAGACGTACGTCGACGTGAGTAACGACGGAGGTTTGAGTTGGACGGCGCCGAGACGCGGCGAGCACAACATGTTCTTTTACTGCCCGATTTACGTCTCGCCCGAGGGGCACAACCAGTACGGCCGCGGGACGCCCATGTTGCCTTTCCGGGACGTGAGCCGCGCGATCGAGGCGACGCTCTCGCACCCGCGCGCGTACGTCACGCAAAAGGGCTTCGACTACCCACAGAAACGCGGCGTGTACGACCAGACGCTTCCCGTGGAGGAGCTCGCCGGGCGCGCGGCGCGTTTCGGCGAACCGAGGGGGCGCGGCATCGGCGAGTACGTCAACCACGACCAGATCGTCTTGCTTCCCGGGCCGTACGAGAACAAAGACGAGATCGACGGGCGGTACGGTCCCGAGCGGAACATGAACCTCGACCCGGGCGGGCGCGTGTTGGAGATCGTGTCCGCGGGCGGGGCGTGGTTCTCCGGGCGCGGGTCGAGCGACGGGTTCGGGTCTGAGCTCGACGTGCTTCGCCCGACCACCGCGGCGGGCGCGGATAAGAACGAGAGGGACGCCGAGCAGAAGGGTGTCCTGTACGCGCACGTCGTGGCGTTCACCAACAGCCACACGAGATGGGAGATGTTCGAGACGCGCGGCGCCGCGACCGGGAACGGGTCGGACGCGTTCGTGATCGCGGCGCTGTCCGGCGCGGAGGCGGAGGCGGGGAAACGCAGGCTCCTCGCGACAAAAAGCCGCGAGAAAAAAAGGGACGCCGACGCTCCCCGAGCCGCGGACGACGCTGACGCCGACGCGGAGGTCGCGGCGCTCATCGCGCGTATGACGCGGGAAGGGGACTTCGACGTCGTGGACGACGCCACGAAGGCACGGCGCGAGCGTTTAGCGCGCGAGAGGGCGCTCGGCGCCGTCGCCGCGCGCCGCGACGCGACGCGCGAAAAGGACGCGCACGCGGCTAGCGCCGACGAGGCGTCGTATTTCTCGGGCGAGACCTCCGCGGCGGCGCGGCGGCGCCGGTACCAGGGCTCGAGGGCGTGAGGCTCCACCTAGCTAGTGTGGTGTGCGTGAGGAGGAATACTCTCGACGCGTGCGCGTTAGAATCCTTAGAACAGAGCGGTTGACAAAAAGTGTATCAGGCGCTTAAAGCTCACTCCTTAACCAACTCGGACACAAAGCCTGTGGTACATTCGACAGAACGTCTGGCTTCGCTGGGGCTCGAACCCAGGC
>Ga0209652_1003610_pt1 | contig 11267 bp, 10 predicted proteins | sample SaaInl74LU_5_DNA_FD_184641 | JGI IMG/M metagenome (GOLD analysis project Ga0209652, IMG submission 184641) | Marine microbial communities from expanding oxygen minimum zones in the Saanich Inlet - ESP_74LU_5_DNA (SPAdes) (version 2) | ecosystem: Environmental > Aquatic > Marine > Intertidal zone...
CCCATGACGCAAACCAGAACATTTCCTCTTCTTCATGCTTCAGACATGGACAATGCTTCGAGACAGTATTTTGCTGGGGCATTTCAACCGCTGCACACTACCTCCTACATCGACAAAGGCGAAGCATCCATCATCGCAACCAGAGAAGGTGTGTCTTGAGACGGAATTGGAAAGCTACAAAGCTCTCCTTGTTGTTGTAGTTTGAGCTGATATAAATCAGTTTAGGGCGTCTGAGCGTATACCAGCGTAGTATACAGATGATAGACTTTGAAACATATTCTTTTTCCTACAGTGTTTACGTATCACCGAGTCCCATTTCTTGCCACAGAGCTTTTATCTCCCCGTCAGTAACACCTTTCTTCCTCTTGAATACCGCCAACATTGCACCACTGTGGTCAACTAAGTCTGCAACCTCTTCAATTCTATGGTATGGGTATTGCCAGCGAAATTTTCTACACTCACTACAATTCTGTGACATTTTGTCATGATAATAGTCATGTATAATGACAATAGGTGACTTCTCTTCCTCTGTATCCCCACGAGTAGATGCATGAAGGAAAGCAACAAGCGCACATGCAGGTCTCATTCGACCATCGACATAATAAACATCGAAAGCCTTTTCCGACACAAGTGGTTCAAATTGGTAATTCAGATATGACTTTTTGAGACGCGAACGATCTGGTCTACCCCAATGACCAGTCGGGCCAATATCTCCAAGATGGAAACGGAAATGATCAGGAGAGCTATCTCTTGCTGCCTTTATCCAAGTTGGGTCACTATCGATTCCAGTGTACCGGGGTACCCCTACCTCAGCGGCAATAAAGGATGATTCACCCAAACCCCATTCAAAGACGGAAGTCGCATTCCTGTAAATCTCTGCAAGTTTGATACGGTCTAAATCTTTGAGCCCACCAGTTGTTTTCTTGTCCCACATTGCCAAGTTGAAGTCCTGCCTTGTTCTTTCAGCAGTGTTGATGTTACTCTTTGTTCTTTCATCTGTAATTAGTTGAGTCACTTCATTGAGCGCAGATTCAAACGCACCCTGAGTGGGAGCCTGCCCATCGTTACCATGATTCTTGTTTGTCTTCTCATCCCACCGTGCGCTCCATTAGAAACACAGACGATATAGCAGAATAAAGAGCTAATAGCAACAGAATCTGCCAAGTAGTAGGACAATAATAAGAAGGATTCCTTCTCGACGGACCTACAGGTAGCTTCGAATGGTTCATGATGCCGTTGTCTGCACATCCTAGGGGTCGCTAAAATCATTTTTCATTTTTTTGATTTTTTTTGCGGATTTGTGGAGGAGAATGAGGGAAGAGAGCGACTGATACCATCAGCCATTGCATTCATCTGAATGAGTGATGCATGCTGCATTCAGAGTGAGTGGCTCGCTCAGCTATCGTACCATATAGAGAAAACACTAACTTAATATTTAATGGGTGCATACTTCTTAATTGCCAAATGGCAGCTCAATTCCAGTTCCCAAGATTCCCTTCTTGGGAGGTTCTACTTGTTCAATCTTTCCAGTACGAGGGTTGAACATGGTGGTACGATTTTCTCGTGCATATTGCACTTGTTCTTGAATCTGTGTCCTCCTATCTGTAATAGCTTGTTCCTCGTCTGCTCTTTCCTTTTGGAACGCCTCCAATTCTTTTGTTGCGTCCTCTTTGAAACTGTTTCGTTTTGCTAATATGAACTCAAGATCGACATCAGTTAGGGCACCTAACCAAAGGGCGAATTCTTCTCTGTTGCTTCTTCCTGGCACCAGAACCTCTGATGCTAAAAGCTCACTTCCGACTAATTGAACATCAGATTCTTTCATGTTCGGACACTTCGAACGGATGACTTCAAATGTAGGCTCAAGACCAGAGACGAATGCAGTCAATGCTTCTTGTTGCGTAGGATCATCACTTCCAAATCGTGGCACAATGTATGCCAACAGATTCACCTTCTCTTCTGGCTGCATCGCAGCTGTTAATTTTCCCACTGGTGCCCAGAAATCAGCAGAAGGCTTTCTCAAGCCAAGACCCATTTTCATGTTGTTGATTTGAATGTCACTTCCGGTGAAGTCAGGATCGCCCACTAGATCAGCAGCAAGTTGAGCTTGCATACTGAAAGTGAAAGCGAATTGGTCCATCTTGATAAGACTGGCGTAGATTTTGGGTAGAGAATCAAAATGTCCAAGCATTCTCTCCTTCTCTTCCTGCGTGTCAAGAGCTTCGTAGGCGCGAGCCAACCTAGGAACTACAAGCTTTTTGTCGCGATCTTCCAACGTGGGCAACATCCACATTTTTGACTTGATGTATCCTTCCAAATCACTTTCATCAACCTCTTCTGCTTCGAAATTCTTTCTTGCCTGTACAACATACGCACCGGGTGGTAGATCTTCGTCCTTCTGCTTCAACTTGTCAAAGACACTTTCTTCTGCCCCTAGCTGTTTGGCACCCTCGGGAGAAATGTCGAATCCCTTGAGTCCTTCCCAACCTTCACCTGCACTGAATTGGAAAAAGGATCCACCGACCCACATGTGTTGATCATCAGTCATATCACGCCATTGTTTGGTGAAGGCCTCATCGAACTTATCTGCGTAGGCATCTTTGGCTAAGAATGGGACAATCATAATTCCACCAGGCTTCAAAGCCCTCCACGATGACCTGCACGTATAGAAAAAAGTAAGAGTTTAGTGATGTGTATGACAATGAAGCCAAATCACTTCAGCATTACAACTGAGTACTCACTTGAATACTTCACGTGGGTTGATCAAAAAGTCAATAGTATTCGCCATAATAACAGCATCAAACGTATCCCGACCAAGATCTGCCAATTCCTCACTCTTGACTCCCTCATCTTCCACTACAGCATTCAAATCTACAACATACGATTCAGTAATGGATGGATTTGCCTCCATTTGAGATTTGACTGCACCTACACCCACGTGTTTGTTCAATTTGAGCCCTTCTGGGAGGTAGGAGTTTTCTGCAGCACCAAGTTCGAGTACAGACATTCCATCTCGTAGGTAAAACGAGTAGTGGCTATAGAGAAAGAAACGCATATATCATTAGCAAACACAATCGCAATCAAGTTTGCAAACGTTTCTGTTGTCACAACAACAACAACTAGCAACAACAACTCACCTGCTAATCTTGGCTACAACTCTCTCATCAAGATCAGTAGTAACTTCCTTATTCTCCTCCCACCATTTAAGCGAATCAAACAAATTCTCATCAACATCCGCCACATCTTTCTTCTCCAGCGCTTCCATTGGGTTCATCATATTCATCATGGGATTGGCATTATCTTTTCCAGTCATCTCACTCTTTCTCTTGAAGAAATTGCTATCATACGGCCATACCGGTGGCCATTTCCATGCGTTGGCTCCGACACGTAGACCGGGTGCTTCAACCTTGGCTTCATCGGGGTTGGCCATGGGCATATTCTTTGCCTCCTTTTCCTCTCTCATTTTTCGGATCATGGGTCCGATAATGTAAAGTTGTGTTGATGTTGCTGCTGACGCTGACTTGTTGGAGAGTGCCAATTGTGATGGTGTTGCTGGTGCAAATCCATGTGTCGATGCGAATACGCTGCATGCTAGCAGTGCCACTGCGTATTTTGATATTATTGCCATGATTGTTTAGCTCTTTACTACTGGCTGCCTACGCCGTCCACTACTACTCTTTGTCTTCTCTTTTGTAGAGTGCTTCTTCAAAAGCATTCCATCGATGATGAAATGGATGTCAAGAAGAAAGATCTTCAAAACAACTTCCACGAGGCGGCGCTGGCAACAATTTGTGACAGTACTGTATCATGAACAACTGACGTTCCAGTGCAAGCACACATGAACATGTTCATGTGACACTGAAAAGATCCGGCAAAAAATCAAAAGCATCATCAAAGATGATCATTTCCGCCGCCGCCCGTTAGAACCATACTATCACCATGTTAAGAACAAGCACCACCTCCACAGTCTGCCGAAAGGCCGTCACCATTGCCCGTCGCAATCTCAGCAGCAATGCATCATCATCAACCAGCACCAGACAATCCTCCGCCCTCGCCGGCGACACAGGTCGAAAAGCAACCCACCTCCATCACGCCATGACATCCTTCCTCGCCATTGCCGCACCAATCGTCATATTCACACCAGACTCCTACACAGATGGAATGATCAATAAAGGATTTGGAATGTTGGTTGCCACAACTGTATCAGCACATAGTTGGATCGGTATGAATTACGTAGCTACGGATTATGTACCTAAAGTTAGTAAGGCGTTGGTAGGGCCGGCACGAGTGTTTAATGCGGCTTTGGGGTTGGTTACGTTTGTGGGGTTGAGTAAGATTGCTTTGAATGATAAGGGGGGTATCAAGGGTGCGATTAAGGGGCTTTGGAGACCGCAACAGAAGGAATAGATAGATCGTTGGATGTTTGAGGGGGATTGAGATGTGTAATATTCTGGCATACATAAACAAGTCAGAAAACAAAAAAACATCATGTTGGAAAACGAAGATCTGTCTCTCAATGTTCCCATTTCCTACCAACCCAGTGTGTGAAGTTCAAGTATCTAGGTGTAAATAACAACAATGACTTTTTCTATTATTACAATTACTGTCCAGCTGATTTTGACATTGGAATTTTATCAGTGAAATCCTTGATTGCCTTTAAACACGAGCGAGACAGTTTCAACTTTTGCCCCAACCGCTGCCCTGCATTGGAAGAGACACGTTGCTTTGCGTAAGGGTTCAATGTGCGTCGAAATAGCTTATCTTCAAGTTTTCGCAAATTGTCAAAAGCCTCGCCAAGACGAGCAAACTTGGGATTTGGTGGTTCATTGCTGTTCCTAACCCCAGTGGAAGTGTTCAATTTTGCAACCACACCACACATCTCTGGTAGCAGTTCCTCTTCCTGCAACAGCATGCCACAAATGTTTAGCCAGTTGGTAAACTCGTGGACGTAAGCCGTGTGCGTGGATATGTCATTTGACGATGTCTTGCCCTGAAGGTTAACAATGTGCAAAGCACAGGAGAAGATGTACTTGATTGCATCGACACCCGTTCCAGCTGCGAATAGATCACACAAACATGTCTTCATCGTATGGAGTATTGCACAATATGCCTCACCATCTTTCTGTACTGAGCTAAGCCCATCATGAATCTCGCTCGAGTCTTCTGAGTACTCTTCAAACACTCTAGACAGCAACTTGAGAATGATTTCTTTCTCGGTATGATCCACGCGAGGTGCCTTCAGTCTTTTTGCAATGATATCCTTCAATACATGTACCCAATGACTATTCTCCTCAGCATATCAGACAGCACTGATGCACAAAATCCAATGTAAGCCTCCTCATATGCACGTATTTCAGCTCTTTTGTAAAGAGAGTCGTCATCTTCGCAGCCCCAACGGAGCTGCTCTTCGTAGTATGAAACAGTCTTGGACAGGAAGAACACATTCTTGGTGATGCATCCAGCAATACTACGGACATTGCCATCATGAGTGCCAGGCAAATCTCCAAATGAGAGATGGCTCTGTTTCATGGAGGCAAATATTGAGCGGAGCAGTTCACGTCGCATGCCACACTCTTTCTCAGCAGATGTTGCGTGCGGTGAATCGCCATCCTCGCTGGTGCGAATTTGGGTACATGCGCTTTCGATTGCTCGTCCAGCTGAATTGATCCAGAACTTCTTATTCGGTTCCGTGTGTCCGTCTCTGAGGTTCCATTTACGAAACAACTTGCCAGCATCTTCACACCAAGACCACAAGTTTTGGTCCATGTAGCCAAAATCATTTGCGTCGGTAGCTGATGTCTGCTTCAACTTTTCGGCACCCTTCCTCCTTGAGTACTCGCCACCTAGCTTCAGCAATAGCGTAGTGTTACTCGTCGGGTGCTTTTTTATTGACTGGAAGTCAAACAAGGACACGATAGTATCATTCAAAACATCTCCAAAATGCTGCATTGCCAAGGCTGAACATTTCGAAAACCCTTTCGTTGCAAGACGAGCAAGCTCGCAGCTAAAGGCTGTCCGTAAGTGCTGTATTAGTTGGCTGTCGTCGTCTTGCTTTCTTTGACGAAAGATGTCATGGTACAGAGTTGAAGGAACGGTGCAAATCGAGCATAGGGCAGCCAAAACGCAGATTAATCCAACAGATTGGCGACAACAAAGGTCTTGGGCATCCGACTTTTTGATTCCTATTGTGGTTGGAATCACTTTCTGCGCCTGTGACGAGCATATTGAACTAAAGCATTAGTCAAGTCAACGACAGTAGGAACTACATTGATAGAACAACTTACCATAAAGTTCTGATATTCTCTAAAGACTGAACTCATGTTTTGTGTATCAGCAAAAGAACTTCCTTCAGAACATTCTCTACAAGCATGAAAGAAGCATACCACTTTTCTGATCGCCCCAAGACAACAATGAAAAGCTTTGTCCAGAGTCAAGTCGACATTCAACGATTTTCCAAGTTTGTTTGTTGATGCTGTATCAAAGAGTACGCCAAGGGCTTTGGTAAGAACTATGATAGCCAAAGCACACGTTGACTCGGCTAACTTTTTGATTGCAGCATACCATACATTCAGTTTATCACTTGAGTTGCAAGCATTTCTGATGATGAATGTTGCCCGATCAAAGATCAAGCCTAGCCACATTGTTGTCGACTTGATGACATGGGCGCAAGATTTCGATGAATTGAAAAGATTTCGCGTTTCCTTTATGCTGAGATTTAGTGTCTCCATATTGTCGATGCTTGCAGAGAGGTTGGAAATTATTGACGACATTAAGTATTCTAACATTGAAGTGTCATCGTCCAATCCCATCTTTTCCGCGCTATCATGACTGACAGAAAGGTGAAGCATAGTAGTCAAACTTAATATCTTGGAGGAAGTAAAGAGAAGATTGATGTTGTTGGTGCTTCTTGGAGCATCCCCTGTCTTGCCTTCAAGATAATATTTGTGATGTTCTTGCATGCGTTCATCTGAAGAGAGATTTGTGATCTAAGACAAGTAACGTTGAGAACAGAAATGATGGGAAGGGCAACGTGGCAAAATACAAAATTTACACGTACCTTCTCTCTGAAACTTTTATTGAGCGCAATGTTTGGAGTTGGAATGAAAGCGTCGGATCTGGTGCTTGCGATAACGCAAGCAAGCAGAGAGAAACAAGCTGCCTCTCTCAGGAATGCCCCAGTGGGAGAAACGACAGACTCTTGTTCGCTGAAACTCTCGAGCTCAGGAAACAAGTGGGCGAAAGAGGTACCAACGTCACTCGTTTGTGGAGATTCCGGCCTTGCTTTTACCTTCATGTCGGCCTCCTTTGCTTTTACGGCAAGAGATGAAGCCAGCTTATCAACTTCTCTTGAAAAATTGTTCCAGTATGCCTTTGTCGTTTTTCTACTTGCAGCTGAAGCATAAATTTCGATCAAAGAAGCGCAAGCTTGTGAGAGACTCGTCGATGGTGCAAAACAACAAGCATCATCAATCTTATTCTGCGTAAAAAATGAATTGAATGCAACACCGCCAAGGATTTGATCTTGATCTGAAGATCCGTGACAAGAAGACTTCCACAACTGCCTTACAACTCCATCTACCTTTTCTTGTGGAGCAGTAGGTCGCATGTGTAGAATGACGTTGATTGATTCTAGCAAAATGGCTTTCTTGACTATTCCTGGCACGAAATTAGCCGCAAACGATAGCTCTCCAAGCATTGATTTCGACAGAAGATGACAGACCCATTTGATTTCGTGCAAGCATCTGTCAAGATGCATTTCAGAAGCAGGAATGTCTGTACTCTTGAGGCCGCTATACAAGACTCCACATTTGCTCTGAAGCAAACTCTGTACAAATCCAGCGAGCATTTTTTCTTTCTTTTTACTTGGTAGTGGGGACGCATCTGTGAAGAATCCAATCGTCGTCCACATTGCGTTAATCTCTTGCCTGGGAATGTTTTTGTTGTACAAATCAATTCTTCGATTTTCCTTACTAGGCTTTAGAACCTCTCCGCCCTCAATCATGAATCTTTCGTGGTGTATTTTTGGATCCAACATTGACACATGTATTGCCTTTTCAAAGGAGTTTTCTTTTTGATCGTAGATCAACGACGAATACCAGAGCTGGCCTGGTAGATTTCGGAACAGATTTGGTAGTTCAGGTAAGATGGGCACAACTCTTCCTATTTGACGACACAATGAACGCATTCCACCAAACAACTGGTCAGTTAAGCGTGGAGCATCTCCATATCCATCTCCCATTAGCTGAGAAAAAAGTACATCAATGATTTGGAGAAGGACTTGGCGAGCAAACACAGTACTTTCACCAAAAACTTTCCACAGTACATCGGTTTTTGGTAGTTGTTTGTGAAAGTTTTGCTCCATTAGGCGGAAGACAAGACACCAACAATCCACTTGAAAGCATGCAATTTGAGGATCACAGTTCAGGACATCAAGCAAAGTCGAGCATTTCACCTTCAACAACCTGTGCAGTGTCTGAAATACGATTATCACTTCTTCATATCCACTAGGTACTGAATTTGACAATGCCGACAATGTCTCTCTGCATGAGTCGAGCCCTTGCGAAGAAGATTCCCTCAGTGATGTACAGACCTCATTCAGTGGCCGACTACTGCTCGTCAGGGTTGATGAATTATTATTGTGGATCTCCTGTATTTGATCGGTTGACCTAGATCCACTCAGTTCTTCATTGTTTTGTTGGGATGCAGTGGACAAAGAATTGAATAGATTCTCAGGTCTCAAGAAGTTTTGTACAACTCTTTCTCTTTGTGATGGCGTGCCTATTGTCGAAGATCGCCCACTAGGTTGACGATGGCCAGCAACATTCTTTCGGTTAGAGAGCGATGGCTCTCTACTTTGCGACTCTCTACTACCTAATCTGTTGGTATCACTCCCCCGACTCGTTCCGATTAGTGCTTGGGATTGTCTAGACTGAACACCAAAAGAGTTGGTTGTTGATGTCGCTCGCTTAGTCCTATCCTCACGTCGAATATGCCGATATGTGGTGATACGCTCTTTGGAGCGTTTTTTGGAAGGAGTTCTTCGATTTCCAGAGGGTTTTCTCTGCACCCCAGAGGATTCATTTTGACGGGATGTTGAAGAAGACGTATGCCAAGAACGAGTGGTGTCCTGTATTGCTGGGCCATTGTCCAAATCATCAGTCTCACCAATAGAATCATTATCAATTGATTGGTACCTAGTATCAGCGACATCATCAACCTCTGAAGATTCTAGTTCAACATCTGAAGAAATGTCAAAGTCAACTGTATCGTCATTGAAATCCTCGTGATGATTGGCGTCAGATGCACTTTCTCTCTGCTGCACCGAAGATACATGGTTGTTCCTGCTCCCTGATTGGTTCGTGTTCTTTGCTCGCTTACTTTTGGATGCGTTATTACTGGATGCGTGGCTCTTGCTGGCTGTTTTTCGTTTGCGGGATGCATGTTGATGAGGATTCCATTCCTTTTCTGATGAGTTGTGTCCACGCTTTTGCTTGCCAGTGACATTGAGCGAATTTGTGTCATTTGATTCCAAGAAAAAATCCTCAAGGTTATTTTCAGCCTCCTCAAGCAATTTGTCCACTTCTTTTTGAATGTTGGTAACATCTGTGTCAACGTCCTCAATACGCTTACCAATCGTGTCAACATTCAAATCTAATCCTTCTATCTGACGATTGTAGCGAATCCTTTCTGTTTTGCTCATTCTTGCTGCCTTGGTGCGCCTCGTCTTTGTAAGCCTACGCATAATATTGTTGCATTTATCCGCTCCATTTCTAATGAGTTCTTTCACGACATAGTCGTGTAACGCGTTTGATTTCTTAGCAAGTTCATCAATTTCATCTAGACAATCATTCTTTAACATAGACCGCTTCAACTGTTTCAGCACGCTCTTTAGACGAGATAGTTCTGCACTCGTGTAGGGGATAGTATTTGTTGTCAGATCATCGATAATGTTGTTGATCTCATCCTGTCCATCATCTCTGTTACCGAGATTAGTGTCATCTGTGTTACTAAGATCAATCAACTTCACATCATCATCACTATCATCGCTATCATCTGAGCTTGCTTCTTGTTCTTCAAATTTATTGTCGTTGTTGGTTTCAAAAAATTCAATATCATCATCTTTACTGCTTGCGCTTCCGTCATCATCTGTATCGATTTCAATAGGTGTTTGGTCGATGGTTTTTGCTGTCAACTCAAGCTCCATCTCTTCATCATCATCAACGCTAGTTGCTTCTAAATTGTCAACGCCATTGCCTCTATCGCGCTTCTCCTTTTCTGCAGATTTGCCATAATCACTCTTGCTAGATTCTGATACTCTGGGTTCAGTTGTTGACAGCGGAAGTGATGCTGATGCATTGAGCTCAGTTGTTGACTGCGGAAGTGATGCAAGCACAGATGGATTCTGCAATTGCTTTCTTCGCTTCATTTTTTTCCTCTGCATTTTCTTCTTCTTTGTGATCAGCGCCCCAAGCGTTTCATTCTCTTCATCGCTATCACTATCTTCCTGATGCCCAGCTTTGCTCTTTCCTTTATGATGCTGCTGCTGCTTCTTCTTCTTCTTTGATTTCTTTTTCTGCCTTGTCTGGTCGTTAGAGCGTCCTTTGGCCTGTCTACACATTCTACGATAACGTTTTGCAATTTCAGCCATGTGCGCCTCTTCCTCTTCTGAATCCATACTCTCATCATCATCATCATTCTCTATCCCTTTGGTTCTGAAATTCTTCGCCAACTCCTCCTCAAGCCTAAGTCTCTCCTCCTTCTCTCGTTGAAGACGTTGCGCCTCTTCTGCCTCAAACCTATAATCACAACTTTGACAATCGCTACGGAAGGATTTACATCGTTTACACCTTTCAGAGGTATGACGATTTCTATTCCCATCGTCTTCATGTGGTTCAATGAATTCTACTGGAATGACCTTGTCAGTCCCACCATGGACAATGTATTTGACATCTACGCATTTGATTTCTTGGGTGGACTCCTCAGTGTATATCTTGATAATTTTGCCGATGCCGCCGGGTTTGTTTATTCCAGGCCATGTTCTTGAGATTACGTTGACTAGTTTGCCCTTGACAAGGTGAGGCGGTGAAACTATTGGCGGCATGGCAGCTTCATTGCTGCTGTTTTCAGGGTTGTTAGATGCTCTTTCCATGGTGCTGCTGGGCGGATGTCATGGTTGATTTCTCGATTTGATTTTTGAAATGGCAATGACAAATGACAACGTACCTATGTAGGTGATATCAGTACCATATTTACCCTACCACCTCCTT
>Ga0209652_1003612_pt1 | contig 11265 bp, 8 predicted proteins | sample SaaInl74LU_5_DNA_FD_184641 | JGI IMG/M metagenome (GOLD analysis project Ga0209652, IMG submission 184641) | Marine microbial communities from expanding oxygen minimum zones in the Saanich Inlet - ESP_74LU_5_DNA (SPAdes) (version 2) | ecosystem: Environmental > Aquatic > Marine > Intertidal zone ...
CATGATCGTGTACTTTAGTTCGCCATCAACTGCACCATCAGCTGCCCTCCTTGACAACGGCCGCACAATACTAACTAACAAATAATAACAATAAGAAATTATTCAAAAATGCCCCGCCGAGCCGCATCCGCCGCCTCCTCAGCCAAAGCTCGAGCCGACGTGTTCGATGCACTCCACAAAGAAATGGAAATTGCCGAATATTCCACATGTCCAACAGGTCAACGTGTCCGCAAAGTACCGCGAGCACAGGCACCCAAGCGTACGGCAAAGAGGAAGGCGTTGCAAAAGGAGGATTCGGAGGAGATGGCGATTGAGGTGGAGGAGGAGGATGATGATGACTATGATGATGAGGAAGAGAGAGATTTGGATAATTCGAATAATAAGAGAAAGAAACGATTGCGTGGGACGAGGGTGGCGTTTGAAGATGTCATTCTTAAAAGTATGCCGCTCGGTGGAGAGACCAGCAGTGCAAAACAACCAGGCAACAATAATAATGACAATGATGAAAACGAAGAAGAAGAGGAAGAAGTGCAAACTGAAAGTGAAAGATATGAGATGCTGCAAGAAGTTGCTGCGTTAGGGATAGATGTAGATATTGATGGCAAAGACGCAAATGACGACAACGAGGGCGATGATGATGATGAAGATAACGATGAAAGTGGGGACGAGCAGGTTGAAGAAATGGGTAAAGTCAGCAATGATTCAACCACCGCCAAATCGGCAACAACAGTCAGTAAACCCACTACTACTTCTGCAGCTGCACCCAAAAAGAAGAGCAAAAAGAATCGTATATTACACCGTATGCGAGAGTTCTCATCTCAACGATTGGCACAACAACATGGTGAGGCCATTGCTGCTCACGTTAGAGGAATGTCCGATGTTGCTGTAGAGAAACTTAGTCAGGTAGCCAAGGCTGCGCCGACTGCACCTCAGGTGTATTCAAGTTTGGGAATGGTATATGAAAGTATGCTGACTGAAATTGAAAAGGAATTGAATAGCAAAGTAGAGGGAGCAGACTTGCGAGACAAATCGTTTGTTGCTCTGGTGCGACGTCAATTGGAATTGGCACGAAAGACATATGGTTCGTATCATGTAGCTTCACTCTTGTGTAAACGAGATTTTGTTTTGTGGGAACGTTCTGGTGATGCTGCAATCAAGGTTACTCATATATACGATGATCTTATAATGATGTACAAAGCTGATGACTCTGCGAATAATGCAACTGACAATGATGACGAGGAAGAGAAGACTGACAAAGGATTTGACCCTAAAGCTGGGCCAGCGCAGTGGCGATCTGATCGGAAGGAATTTCTGGAACATGCACTATCTGCTTATGATGCTGCAGATAAACTTCGTCCACCTGGGGTTGATATCCCTTGCAAGTTGGCGGAAGCTCAAATGAATCTTGGAAATTACATCCAAGCTTTAGCAATTTTGACAGATTTGAGGAATAAGGCCAATGGGAAATCATCCCGGTCGGGGATGGAAGAGTCTCCTCCCTCCTGGCTGCTATATGCTGAACTCATGTTGAAGATTGGTTACGAGTGTAAGAAATGGAATGACAGTGGAAGCTTGTTACGTCAAAGGAACACGTTCAAACGCTGGCTTCGAAAATATTCAAAGAGCTTTGATTGGAAAGAGAGACGTCTTCAGGCACTGTGCCTTGCGTTGGAGGCAGCTGCAGGGTCGGCTTCTTGCAGTGAGCTGGTCGAGTGGATGAGGAAACGTGCTCAAACGTACATTGAAAAGAATGAAAAAGAAGATGCCGATATTGATGAAACAGCCACGAAGGGGGTTGATGACGATGATGACGAAACAGAAAATGATGTCAGTAAAGATGTCGATGAGAATGGTGATGCTTGTGTAACTAGCACTGCCGATGATGTAGAAGTTTTGACATATGAGCAAAGGAGAGATGAGCTTGTGGAACAGAACAAGTCAGAATTATTCAAGTTTGACGCAATGACGAAGGAAATGAATCTTGCAGAAACATCTCCCGAATATAGAGATAGAGTTGCTGCTCGTGTAGAGTTAGTGGAGACTCATAGAAACAAAATCAAAGAATTGGCATTGAAACAAGCGCTGAATGATCAATCCAGTCCTGACGACTCTGGATTAGATCCATCTGGCGATAAAGTTGCTTCCCAGATGCTTCCAATGCAATCTTCGTGTGCCTCTGTCTACGATATTTGTAGATTGCTTCTCAGACAATGCCTACACTTAGGTTTGTATGATGGCGGTGTGATTGTAGTTCAATCAGTGCTGAAATACTTGCAGGAAAGAGCGCTAAGGCATGAAGGAAAACACAAGAGGCAACAGAATCTTAGTGATCAGCTTTTAGGCGGTGGGGCCCAAGCTGGATTTGCTCATGATCAGGTGAGGCCAGCTAAATTGATGTGTTGGACTGTATTGAGCGCAATGTTCCTTGATCACTAACTTCTTGACTTTTCCTGTCTCATTACTATCAGATGAACGATGCGTCTGACGAGAGTGACGACGATAGCTCTATCATATTTCTATCCGATGACGAAGATCTTGAAGAGCCTGGTGTTTTGCAATCTTTAAAGAGTGGAGTGCTCCCGATTGACATAAACACAATGTACTCTGTTTGTCTCCTTGGCACTGGAGGACAAGACTATGCGGCATTGAATTATCTCGAAAATACTCTTCAAACGGACCATTTGGACATGTTTGATGGAGAGCAGAGCCCCAACGAAGACAGCATTGGTGATGAACACAATTGGATTGCTTTCAGAAAACAATTTGCTTCTCCGCTGGGCAAAACTTCGATGATTACCATCATTGCTGACGTGGTGAAAGATAGGCCCCCTGGGCTGGCATCTCGTCGTATCTTGGGCATATTCAGGTCGCACTTGAAATTGGTAGACCGCAATGATGGATTGGACGATATACTGTCAGGCTCAAATGAGCTGTTACGGGCTAATATGCTGAAAATTCTTCTGGCAGCAGCGAAACTGTCGATACGGTGCGATGCTTTGGAAATGAGGAAACTAAATCAGCCTGGTGTAGAGGAATCTGAAGTTGCGAAAAGTGTTGTAGCTGACGTAGTCCAAACTCTCACAACCTTGACGCGCTTTCAACATATCATGTGGAATCCAAACAGCTATGACTGGTCGTTGAAAGGTGTATCTGTTGAGATGCTTTCAATTTTCTGTGAGGCACTAGATGTTCTCGTGAAAGCAACGACCTTAGCGAAACATGGCGTTCGTAGCGATACATTAGATGTATCAGTCATCATGTCTCGCTGCCTCGTGTCTACAATTTTCCAGGCGGGAAGTCTTCCTGCAAAGCCTGGTGCTTCAATTGAACACGATACGTGGAAAACGTTTCCATTACCAAACGAATGGCAAACTGATTTCGAAAGGAAGCTGTCATTAAAAGCCTACAATTTATGTGTTGCGTGCTGTGTATCCGCTTTTTCGGGATGGGAAACAGAGGAGTTCAGCGTGGACAAACTTCGTAGCCGCGATGATGACACCAATCTGTTTGGGATCACATTTGCTAATAGCCGTGTTGCGGGTGAGTTTAGTGATATAGCTTCTGAGCGATTGGTTTGAATGGAATTTCTAACAATGCATCTATTTTCACAGGATTTTTGTCAGATGAAATAACATCTTCTATCGGTCAACAATGGCAACGGGTTCAAACTTTACTACCAAATCTTGAAGCTCTTGACTTTGATACCCATCTAGATAAGCGAAAGGAAGCAGAATGGTACCAAAAAATCATAGACAGTGCAGCGCAGCAGAGAGGGAAAGTTTCTACGTTTGGAGAAGATGACGGAATAAAGTCACTGCTTTCCTTTTCAATGTTGTGCTTAATTGCTGCTGATGCCAAGAAAAATCAAAATGATCAAGGCAATTTCTTGAAGCTGTCGATGAGTATATTGTTGCCAATTGTAAGTTTGCACCTGATGACGAAGACGTGGTGATGTGCTTTAACTTCAATGTACTGACTCGCCATCTTATTCATTTTGTATCGCAGACACAATTCATCATTGACAAACATGTATGGGCTTCAAATATCGGTGTGGAGAATCAAACCGACAGGGATGAAGTTGATTATTATTTGGACGAAAAACATCGATGGATGGGGCAAACAAAAACAACCAAAGTGGTACGCTTTCAATCAAGGCCGAAGCCAGCTGTGCATCAGCCGTCACAGCAGCAACGACAAAAACAAACCCCACGTTCCTTCCAAAGCCCGAAACCACCAGCTGCACGTTCCCGTCCCAAAATCTCCAAACTAATCAAGGTTCCAACCTCTGTTTTGTTAGATGAATGGAGCAAAGATGAGTCGCATAAACTAACTAATGCGGGCGAGGCTGAGCGTGCCATGAAAAAAATGGATTATGCGATGAAAAATCTGCGCAAATCTCGCACTCTCAACGCTTTGGAGCAGTCGAGTCTTGATGTTTCGGCAGCATTGATTGACGTTGCGGCTACTGAAGAGTGTTATAATCCTTTCCTTTGTTTGCAGCAAGCTGCAATGTATGCTGAATTAGGCTCAAAGCTTGGGTCTAACGACGAGCCTTTCAAGAAATGCCTTCCTTCGAAAGAAAGATGCACTGCTTTAGAAGCGTTGGTCATTCTTGGACGTGCTGATTGCCTACGTGCAATTTATTTCTTGCATGAAGCCCAGTACCTTTGCTCGTGGGTGATTTCAGTGTGTCGGTTACATCGAGATCGTCAAGAAGCTACGTTTTTGTGGAATGACCGATGGAGGGTGATTGGAGTGCTCTGTTACGTAACCAAGGCGACGATCGACCAAACTGGAGAGAATCTTCGTAACAATAAGAAATCGGCTTTGACTCTCAGAAAATGGGAAGATGGTGCACAGGAAGAGGCCAACAGAGGAAAGTCTGATGCTCTCATCCTGTTAGGAACTGACTCTAGCGAGGTCGGGAATGAATTGCCCCAGATTGAAGTAGATGACAACACAGCCAATTCAGGCAATGATTCAACCATGCTGGATGCAAGTCAACATGATCTCATGTTGGATGCAAGTCAGCATGAGACTGGTCTTGTTAGTCAAAATGGAAATGGACTTGTTGCTGAACCTTTTGATTTCAATCAGCTTGGAGAATTGCCAGTTCCAGTCATTGAAGATGTTCAAATGGGTGGCGAGTACGATGGAATTCAAGTGGTTGGAATTTAATCAACTACAAGACAAAAATTTGTTAAGTACATTTTTTTAGCTCTATCAGCTGATTACGAACCTAAATTTTCTAGGGAGACATGCGAGTATTTGTCTTGGTCAAAGTCGAGTGCATTTCTGGAGGGCCATTTGTGACGAAAGAAGAACGACCGCTGTTCCCAACCCACCATGTTTCATCAGTGAGTGAGTTGTAATGTCCAAGAAAGCCTTCTTCCTGTTCCTCTGCCTGTGTTGTAGCAACAGGTTCTACTACTGTTACTTCAGTCTCAATTTGAGGAACTGGTGCAGGACTCTGAACAGACACAGCAGGTGCAGCTGTGCCTGCGCCTGACAAAAGTCCTTCACCAATTAGAGCAGCAACCCAATTTTTGACTCTTTCCCCTGTCAACTCCTCCTGATTAACTTCATCTAGCAACAATCCACAGAACTTGTCACCTCTAATTGCTTTTGACGCCTCGTGAAGATAACCATCAGTGCTAGTTGCTCCTAACATAGAACATCCGAGAGATTCAAAGACATCATAAAGCTCCCCAGAAGCATCAGCATAATTCTCTGAGTAGGATACACTGTCACCAAGACCGAATACTGCCACCTTTTTGCCTGCAATGTTGAGGTCGGCCATCTCACCGTAATAGATTTCATCCCAGCCCGTCCCACTACGCTCGACATCAGCACCAGTATTCCAAGTCGGTGTCCCAACAACAAGTGCATCATACTTTGCAAATTCTGCAGCGACAGATCCTTGAATTTCATCAATCTCGATAGGGGATGACGCTACATCATCACCAAACTCTTCGGCAATGATATCAGCTGCTTCTTGAGTTGAGCCAGTGCTGGTACCAAAGAAAATGCCGACTTTGGTGCCGTAGAGAGCTGTATCTTTGTTGCTCACGACACGAGACGGGACGAAGGCAAATGCTGCAGCATCGTTTGTTGCGGCTGCAAGGATGGTGATTGTTAAGGCGGAGAGGAGCATGGTTCTTGATGTTTCTTTTCACTTTGAGACCAATGGCTACGAGCACAAGTTGTGCGGAAGATAAAAAAATGATGCCCGAGTTCTCAGCGCAAGATCCATCTGAATTCCGACGTAGATTCATACTGATTTTCTTGTAGAAAGTATGATGCTGCTGTTTTTGGTTTTTGCAGCCGGCTTAGTGCGGAGTGGGACAAAGCGGACGGGTGTGATGGTGACTGGACGGACATGAGGGGACAGCACTATCTATCGTCCGATTCTGACCTCCTCGCTCGACTCAATCAGACTCGATATGCGATCGTCATTATTTTAGATACGCATCATGTCGATCAGTCGATAGCGTTTGGGTTTAGCTTGGTAGTCTGTGATCACAATTGAGAGGGTACTGTCCCTATAATGATGCGCTTGTTTTCCTTGGTATATCTCGTTTGCGCTATCTCCGAAGCTGTCGCATTCAGCATGAAGATTATTGACTCACATCTTCACGTGTGGGCTAGTAAATCAGAGGCAGAATCAAACTTTCCCTATGACCAGCCTCCGCCGGAGTCTTTACAAAATATTGCCACACCAGAGGCTCTGATAGAGCAGATGGACAAAGCTGGAGTGGATGGAGCACTAATTGTGCAGCCAATCAATCATAAATATGATCACTCATATGTCGCTAATGCTATGAAGAAATATCCGCACAAATTTAAGGGGATGCTGCTTCATGATCCAGAATTATCACCAGAGATGGCAGTGAAGAGGTTAGAGGAGCTTGTGCTCTCTGGCTACGTCGGAGTCCGCTTTAATCCGTACCTTTGGAACGAAGGTGAATTAATGTCTGCAGATGGTGGGGGAGGTCTTGCAGTGTACAAAAGATGCGCCGAACTGGGCTGCCCTGTCGGCGTCATGTGCTTCAAGGGGCTTGAATTACATTATGATGATATCTTAGCATTGATTGAGAAGTCTCCAGACACTCAACTCGTACTCGATCATCTCGGATTCTGCGCTTTGAATGAGAAGGGAGACGAGGCATTCAAACAATTACTGGCTTTGAGTAAATACCCAAATGTATCTGTAAAAGTCTCGGCCCTCTTTAGAAACACGGGATCCGTTGACAGCTTTCCATATGACAAATTAAAGGCGCAAAGATTTCAACCTTTACTGGAGGCTTTTGGTTCTGGTCGGCTCATGGTTGGATCTGATTTTCCTTACGTATTGGAGACAGAAGGTGGCTATGACGGCGCAATAAACACGGTCAAATCTTGGCTAGACAAAGATGACGCGCAGGCAGTGTTGTTTGGTACTGCAGAGAGGCTGTTTGGAAAGTGGGGTGCATTGGAGTAACTACCAAACCTCGCAAAATACCATAAATCAAGGTTAAAGGCTAGCTTAATTTTTTTGATCTGACTTGATATTAACCTCTTGAAAAGCAGATGGACAAATGACGAGGCGGACTCACGCCTTCCCTAAACCGGCCCAGATATCTTTCATAGACTTCTCTTCGTAGTTAATGCGTTCATTCTTCTTTTCATTTGCAATGCGCGCGATGATACGCATAGCTGCAATATTGAAACCCGCAGTGTCACGTATTTCAGTTGTTCGCATCCTTACCAGTGTTTGCAACTCACGCAATGGTGTCATCATGGTACGGTTAGCAACTATTTGAGCCTGATGAGCCTTGATCAAGAAGACGGAAATCTTTGCACATAATTCGATGCCTTTTCCAGCTCTCAAGAGTAGAATGAGATAGTGCATCAAACGCTCAACGTGTTTCAGAGGCAACACAAGCAATGATTGCTCCAAATCGACACTCTTTACTGATCGAAGAACCCACAAAACATACTGCGAGGGGTCCATCCCAAAGAGCATGGGATTTGGTGCACGTCGATTGTCACCACTTTTGTCCTCCTGTAGCTTTTTGAAGGCTGCAATCTCCTTTGACTCTTCGTCTGCTAACTCAACCGCCTCCATAATGCGATCTCCCGCTGATACACTGAGAATGCTCTGCTTTACAGCTGCCTCACTTTGAGGCTTCTCGTCCGTTTCGTCGTCTGCATCCAACCCTTCGTCTCCGTCCTTTTGTGCTCGTAGCAATACATCAGATGTGTTTTCGTCTCTCTTCGATCCATCTACTTTGTCAAAGACCTCTTCCAGCTCTCGCTCCCGTTCTTCATCGAGGAACACGATATCCTTTGTTCGCTCCCAAACTCTGACTTGTCTGTCCATTCCTCCGCTCAGAACAAAGGCGCCTGTGCGGCTTACAGCAAGACTGCACACCTCGGAAGCATGGCCATTCAATAGCAGAATTTGTTGAAATCGATCGCCATCCCAGAAACGCACAGTTGAATCCTTCGAGCAGGTAAAGAAATTGTGAGTTCGTTTGACAAAGCGCAAGTCAGTGATAGAATCTTCATGGCCGTAGAGGGTGCGATGGGTGTCACCAAAATCAAGTCCAAAGATCTTGATTGACTTGTCTGCTCCGCCTGAGGCAAGGATTGTGTCGTCGTCACTTGAATCAAATGCAAGCACCGGTAATTTGTGTCCATAGAGACTCAAGAAGAACTTCAGGGAGTCATCAAAGAATACCTTGATAGTAGAATCAAGAGATGCCACAAACACCAATCTCTTCGTAGGGTCAGTAGAATGAGAAAATCTGACACACATGACATCATCCGACATTTGTAAAGTACGTGCATGAACCAACATTGGATGCCGAGAATTTTCACCCTCTTGACTTTCAACTTCAAAGAATTTCACTGTTTTGTCTGCTGAACCAGTAACAAGAGACATGGTATCTTGACCTGGGGAAGGTTGACGAATATCCAGCGACCAAATAGCACCATCGTGTGCATTCTCTTCCCGATAAACAATATCGCCAGATGCGACATCTATCAACAGCAAGTGACCCTCCCGTGTTCCGAGTACCACGTGCATGTTGCCAGGTAAAAACGCAGCGCATAGACAGTAACACGAAGCGTTGCCACTTGATGCTGCTGCTATTGAACGCAGGCAAGATCTGCTGGACACGTTCCATATTTTTACAACATTCTTCGAGACTGTACAAGCCATGCTATCTTCGGAGGAAAGCGACACTGATCGAATGCCAGTAGGATGACCGTACATATCTAACGCGGAGACCTTCTCCGACGTGACTGCAACCTGTGCATTCTTTGATGGCTTGGGCAATGAATGAACTTCCAGCGCATTTGTAGCCAATGCCACCACAACTCTAATCCCGCCTCCTCTCTCTAGAACCGGAGTGAACGCAAATCCACGAATCTTATGAGTTGCACGTATTGTTCCACGGAATTCAAATTCGTCCATTGCTTTGACCATATCTGGGGATAACTCAACGAGTTGGTCTTCTTTTGATTCAGCCTTATCTTGCTCGTCATCGGATTCAGGATCGTCCAATAGACCTCGTTTCTTACTCTCTCCTTTTTCGGAGGCATTTGCCGCTACACTTTGCTTTTCTCTTCGCCTACGCAACCTGCGCCGACGTTTCTTTTGAGCTTCTACTTCTGATCGAGCTGCATAAATCTCGATCACTCTGTCATTAGCACGACAGACGCCTACATAATGTCCATTGTGATGAAAGTGAACAGATGCAATACCTTCGTTACTGGAACTGCTGAAATTGGCTGGAGGTTGCAATGAACCTACATAGCGGAAGACTTCGTCGTTGTCAGCTGATTCCTTATCCTCAGAAGTGCTTTCCGCCTCAAGATCTTCGACAGACCACACTCTCACTTGACCATCCTCACATCCAGTGACAAGTCGCCACTTTTTCTTGCTTTCGACATCATCACTTGCATTGCTTGATGCTTCGCCTGGAGGACAGAGGATTGAACAGTCCAAACAACCAACACTCCCACGATGGCCAGTCAAAGTTTGCACACAACACTGTCCATTTAAATCCCAAACTTTCACTAGACCATCGGCACCTGATGTCACCAATCCATCCATACCACTTGCACTTGATCCTGTAGGGCAAATGAATGAAATCCCAGTCACAGGGCCCCTATGCCCAAGTAATCGAAACAAACCTGTCTCCGCTACAACATCCCACAGAATCACTACTCCGCCTGATCCAGCGCTTGCCAATCTTCCTACACTGCCTTTATTCTTATCAAATACCACAAATTGAACAGGAGATGATCCGTGTCCATTTAACAGCAGTGGCTCCTTGCATGCGAATTCATCACTACTTCCCAAGAAATTGCTATTACCGTGGAGCAACGAATGCACCAATCCATTCTGTGATGCATCATCACTGCTGCCTGAAGAAGTGAATCTTGCCATTTCCTTGGGATCCAACGAGAACACACGTACAGATCCATCTACCCAACCTGTGGCAACTTTCACATCATTGTCTCTGTTGTTTGTCTCGCTTACATCCAAGCATACAATTTGACCTGAATTCAAAGCCCTGCCAGTCCCAACTCCTCCACTTAGCACCTCGCGGTAACCTATCTTCATCAGTGGTTCACCTCTTCTCAAATCATAACCAATCAGTTGTGAGCCAGCTAGCGAGAGGACGGGATGATTGGAAGAGTTACTTTTTCCTTTTGATCGAAGAAACGCCAGTATAGAAGAAGAGTGTGGCACTGATGGAGTGGATCCTGAAGAACAAGAGAGCGAGAATGCATCAGCACACTCGTATCTGAGGTAGGTGTGCTGCATGATTGTTTATTCCGCCTATTTATTAGCAACTGTTGTCTTGGTAGCGTGTTCTTTTGCCCATCAGCATGGTATCTACAAGAATCTCATGCTCTCAGTGGTGGTGAGTGGTGAATGTAATGGAAGAGAAAAGAGAAGGGGCAGACGGACGCAAAAATTGAAGAAAAAAACCTCTGCCTCATAAGCTTGATTTAGCTTGGTATGTTGTTGATATTAGGCTCCTGTCATTGTAGGACTGTATCTCCCCTTCCCCCTCTGTACCATTCAGGGCAGTGATACGATTTACAACACTTGCAATCTCAAAAGCATATTTAACTTCAGCTCCTTCTTCGTCATCAGTCACAACATCATGTGATACGTGAATTAATTGCTTTGAATTGTTGTAGAAACAGAGATGTGTGTGCCTACGAGATGCCTCACAAAGTTCCCCATATGAAAATAAGCAAGGA
>Ga0209652_1003613_pt1 | contig 11265 bp, 11 predicted proteins | sample SaaInl74LU_5_DNA_FD_184641 | JGI IMG/M metagenome (GOLD analysis project Ga0209652, IMG submission 184641) | Marine microbial communities from expanding oxygen minimum zones in the Saanich Inlet - ESP_74LU_5_DNA (SPAdes) (version 2) | ecosystem: Environmental > Aquatic > Marine > Intertidal zone...
AAAATGAGGAGGAAAGAAGTCGGGAGACTGGACTCCCATTTATGAAATGTGAGATTTTTGGGGGAAATAGCCAAATGGGCTTATTTACTCTTGCAAATGGGGGTATTTCGAGCGACTCACCTGTAGATAGGATCCTTGGCCCTACCTGGACGCTGATGAGGCGGGCTGCTACTATTAGTGCAGCATCACCGTGAAGAGATCTTAGTGTTTTCTATCCTTTATCTCTAGTTCCACACAGAGTGGTGTGTTTGCCTCAAGAGAAGAAAGTCGCTTCAATGATTCATATCACAGCCAACAGATTGAAGAGATAGCACCTCGTGTACCTAACAAACCTAATATCAATTATCAAAAAGCTCAACTCTCTTCAGTTGAATCAATAATACTCTCACAATTTCCCGACACATGAGATCGATACATTGCCTCAATCGTCTGCACACTTCTCAGCCCAGTGAGACAATCTGCTCCCACATAATAATCAAGTCCAAGACACGAGTCAATAAAGCATTGCAGCGACGCCGGCCCATTTCCATCCTGATCAAGATCTTCAAACTCAAAGCCCAAATCTGGACATTGTACTTCCACTGCACCCATCTCCTCCTCGTCATCTCCCCGTAGCCATTCTAGTTTCCCCGATGATGGATCTCGATCATCTCCTCGATAAATCACTGCCCCCTTCGTTCCAAAGATTTTAATCTCAATCCTCTTCGCCACCGGTGGATCCGAATGAGCATTACCGGGTAACAAACTCGTCCCAGATAGACTAAACGTAGCACCATTACTACAAATCACAGTCGCGGCATGACTCACATCTGCACCAGTCTTATCACTCTTGGTCATATGACAAAACACTTTAGAGGGTACCAAATTCTCCACCCCAGCAACATGATAGATCCAACTCAAGATATGTGATTGTTGTCCCCATGCAAATCCATTTCCAAGCATGGAACCACGTGTTTCATTCCAACCCGTGTTACTTGGATCATCGAAAATCCATGAGAGGGGAGAGGCAAAGAATGCAGTAACATGGCGTATATCACCTAGTTTTCCTGTTTCGATTAGTTCATGTGCCGCTCGAGCTTGCGGACGGAAGTTGGCACTGTGGTTGACTAAGAAACATCCTATGCCTCCACCGATCCTCTGATCATTTTCATCTTTATTGTGTTTATCCGCCTCTTTCCGCTCCATCAATAACGTATGCAGCTGAATCGCCTCATCCACATCAGTTGTCATTGGTTTTTCCATAAGCACAGACAGTGGTTTGTGATTCTTCTCATCCTCTTCATATCGACGCTTCGCTTCTTGAATCAATTCTACGCCGATAGCATAATGGGTAGCATGTGGTGTGCACACCAATGCCCCATCCATTGATTTACCAATTGGACTTTCAAGCAGTTCAGCGAGGGAATGGAAGATGGGACAATCGTACCTTGTTGCAAGTGTTGTCAGTGATTCGAGATTCGGGTCAAGATTTGATGTTGGATGTGGCGAAGAATCAACGATGGCCGATATTGTAACCTCTTCGTTCCTATGAAGGTGAGGAAGGTGCCATCCCTGACTCCACCATCCTGCACCGATGAGCACTATGCTTGCTTTGGTGCTGCAAGTGGAGTCTCTTGAGCTGTACCAGCGTTTCAATTGCGGCTTTGCCATGGTGATTACCTCCTGGATCTCCCGCTCTGTTGATTGATGATGATGAAAGATCTTAGATCTTGGATCTTGTGAAAGATCTTCCCGTGCGTAGATAAATACTCGAGCTCCCTTTTCTTACACACCGGTACTCGAGTCCCACTCTCTTCACGGCGGAAGAAGTTGATGTATGTAAGCTCTTCTTGTTCTTGAGGCGCTGCTCAAGAAGATCTATCTACGAGAATGATCACTGTTTCTGCTACCATTACAGGAAATGATGCAAGTTGTGTGCAACTTTACCTCCTACCGAGCTTATTTATCCTTGTAGAGTTGCCATCTTGACATGGCATCGCTCTCAATCCGCATCTTGTATGTGAGGACTTGCCCACTACTGAGGCGACGAAGAAGGTGATTGTATGAGTTTGTGGCAATGGCTGTCGAACTATAATGTGCAAATATTATCGAAGAATCATACCATACATCGTCTGATAAACACACTTTTCTTGCAAATGCGACTTATATATGATAACCCTTGCACTTGACTACAGATACTCCATCTCTATCTATTCATATTCCAAACTTGTTTACTTTATTGATACAATAGCATTAAATAGCCGGGCTCAAGTAGTAGCCTGTCGGAGCGGTTATAATAATAATGCTCAGTCTTAGCTGGCACGAAACTTACTTGTACCCAACTCAGACTCATTCAAACATGTAGCATGCCATGTTTGAATTTGTAAGCTGGACATTATTCCTCAAGTTTGTACCACCATGCCCAGTGAGACATGTGCACCGATTTGAATCACAGGAATAATCGAACCCTATCAGTCCATTGCCTCCAAGAGATCCAGAAGAAAATTGCCTTTCTGCGCAGGAATCGGCACACTCCTGCACACTATCCAATGTTTTTGGAAGGAAGGAACTGCCGACATTACAGGTAGTGTGACTGGATTGAGGATCTACCCGAGCAAAGGAAACGGTGTTTCCTCCTGCACTTCCGGTAACCGTGTTTGGAAGGCATTGAGTTGTAAATGGAGGAGGAGTTGGCGTAGGCACAGCAGCAGTGTCACTTTTGTAGCATGCCCAGTAGCCCGTCTCAGTCCTGACGTGACTATCGAGGTCGTACCCTTCCTCTCCCCGAAGACAGTCACATTTCTTTGTGTGACAGTTGTAGTTGTATCCGAGAAGGGTATATCCATCCGGGTAATAAGCGTCGTCCTCAGCACACGTTGTCGCGCAATCCTGTGCTTTTCTGATTTTGGTTTTCTCCACAGCACGTTGTGCACTGCATTTTGAGCTTGGGATAGGCCCGTCGCCGACAAATCCAAAAAATTCACGGGTAAACGCGTAGTGTCGTCCAGATGGAAAGGCAGACGTTTGGGACGGGAGAAAGCTAGCACATTGGTCGTCGGCAACAAGTGCTGATGGCAAAGCGCCGCTCATCTTCAATTCTTCATCTTCATCGAAGGATTCGAAGTCCTCATCCTCGGATTCATAAAACTCAGATTCGGTCTCGAGGAGCACATTATTCATCCTGCCGGCATCATATTGATCCGCAAGGTCTGCGATGAGATTGTCTTCGGGAACTTCGTAGGCCGCAGCTGCAAGAACACACAAATAGAAAGAGATGACGTCAGAATGGAAAGATTATTGACGGATTGGAGAGAAGAGTCAACACTGCATGGCGCTGATACCAGATAGACATAGTAGAGGAGCAAATATGCTGCAGCATTCACTTACCGTTCGCCGCAAGGAAGGTAACAGCAGTAGCAATATTGAAGTTGGAGAATTTCATTGTTGTGTTGTTGTTATGTTTTGCTCAGATAGATTATGAAAAAAAATCTGTCGCCAGATCGCACGTGTAATACGATGATGCAGGCCGACGAACATGTGTGCACCTCCTCGTAGGATCCTGTAGGATTGCTACCAGTTCCTGAAAACACAGCTTGGATGGAACCGAACCGTAGGAAGTAGGAAGAGGAATTGAGACGCGTGTTGTTTGTTTCGAAAAACGCGTGTCGCGAGGAGATTCTCACGAAAAGGGACCTTCGGGGTTTATGAGAACAGCCCTTTCACCAAATCCCCCAACAATCAAAATCTCCATTTGAATTTTCTCATTTTATTGCAAAGCTTGCAATGCAATGCTTGGCGGCGGCCTCCTGCCATAGCATAGATCAGTCGTCATTATCATAGCTAGCTAATCATCTGTTACTATTATTTATCATCATGAGTAGCCGAGCCTCCTCACTATCACCGTCCAAGAGCCAGTCATACGAATCAGATTGGTGGAAAGAAGCCGCGCAATCATTTTCGCCATCTAAAATCACGTCTGGGACAAATGATAATGATGATAATAATTATGGATCAATAGCTCCTCCTTCCTACGTAACATCGCCTACTAGACACAACCCTTTTAATGAGGGGATGACTGCTAATAATCTGTCTTTGCAGGATCACACCGCTACTGCAAGTACAAGAGACAGCTACGACGACGGCATTTTTGGAAATGACACAAACAATATACTACAACCTCGAGAAGGAACACTAAGTGACATAAGCAACGATTCCAGTGACAGCGAAAGCGATGATGACTACAGCAGCTACGCCAGTGACGATAGTGACCATTCGCTAGAACGGCCCCATAGAACGGTAGGCCTCATATTTTTTGATACTTTGAGATTGGTTGCCATTAGTGCCAACGTTCGATTTTTTAATACTGAAATGGTGCCAGTGTTGATGGCATGGAAGACTATGGACATTTTGAATAAGTGCTTGAGGTGAGTATAGACTCTTTCTGTAGTATGGTGGCGTGAATAGTGGCATGAATACATTCAATTACCACAACTCAAACTCATCATTATTATTTGATACACATCATACCCAAAAATCATGTCACAGAATATTCATGGGATCCTCCTCAATACTTCTAATCACGTTGGAATTTCCAGAAATTTTCCCATTTCTACAACACAATCATCCATCCCAACCTACACCGCCACTCTACGTCTCAAATTGGATTCCAAGAGGGATATTCTACCTATTCCTAGCATTGGTAATGTTTGAACAACAAGTGGTAGTAGCATTCATTGATGTGAAGCGACATGCCTCTACATCAAGTCGTTTCTTCGATGGGATATTCATGGTGATATCAGCTGCTATAATGATACTTGTGGGGATGACGTACATTCTCCTTGGTATGTTTTGTGTGCAAAAGATTATGGAACGGGTGAGGCGTGAGGAGATGGAGCGTTGGGATGAGTATTGGGAAAAGTTGAAAAAGTTGGAGGAGGAAGAGGATTTGGAAGAGGAAAGAGAGTGGTTGTTGGAGAATGGTGGTGAGTTAGGGCAGGGTGATGGCAAGAGTATCAGGAGTGGTGCTGCTGCCATTGGATTCAAGGAACGATGGCGGAAGTGGAGGAAACGATTCAAGAGGAGATATCGGCGAGGGAGAGGTTGGTGGAGAACCATTGACTTCAAATGCTAAAATTATATTACACACTGCATTCATACTTAACATCGATACTCAACTCATTGTCTATCGAAACTAGCTCTACAGTTCACAGTGTCTTTACAACATCGATCTACCATCAATATGTTGTAAAATAGGATCACTCTCACAATGCTTCTTCATCATACCAACAAACACATCATCCAACTCTGACGAAGTCGAGAACAAGTGTCCAAAAGGAGGTGGCGAATATATACAAACCTCCTCATTATCAATTTCAAATTGAATTGCCGCTGCATGGAGATAGGTACGATCAAAGTCTGCTTCAGTTGTGTCACTCGCACGTACTACTCGTCCACCTCCATACCTTGCATCTCCTAGTATCGGCAACCCAACTGACTTTGCTGCAACTCGAAGCTGATGCGTTTTACCAGTATGTGGTTGAAATAATATTGCCGTCTTTGGAGTAGTCGTAGACGAAACTTGTTCCTCTTCTTCAACTTCTTTTGGATGCAATAATGGTGACAGAGGCACATTGCCCAATCCAGCTGTAAAGAATCTCGTAACTGCATAATTACTCCTCTTATCACCATCCTCCTCCTTTTTGTTGTTGTTCTCATTGACAAGCTTATAACTACCCCTCCGTCCCAAAACCATATCCCCCCTAACCCACCCCTGCTTCTTCTTCCGTGGTTTCTTCCCACTAATCGCCATGTAATACTTGTTCACTTGTTTTTCTTTAAACTTGTTCACTAGTGTATTGGCAATGTCGGAACTTTTCGCTAGGAGGAGTATACCGGAAGTGACACGATCTAATCGATGTACCCCGTAGAGACGATGGGGGTATGAGAATGAGGATTGTTGTTGTTGATGACGGAGGAGGGAGATTATACCGAGTTGATTAGATTGTGGATCATCGTGGTGGGGTATGTGTGGTGGTTTGGATATTGCTAGTAGGTGATCATTTTCGTAGAGGATTGGAAAGTTGATGTCGGTTAGAGTGACGATTGAGGGTGATGTTTGAGTGGATGGCTGTGTGGCGAAGGCGTGAGTACATTGTGGTAGCAGGAATGATATTATGAAGGAAAATAAGAGGAGGATACTTCTACGAAGAGGATACTTCTTCATCATACAGAATTTTGCTAGTGGTGACGATGATGTAGCTAGCGTGACATGAAACAAAACATCATGGTGCTTGATGTCGTCTGGTGCGGTCGGATGGGCGGAAGCATTTTATTTTCTTATGGGGCTACTTCAATCTACCTTCTATGAGTGACGAATGTGAATGTTCAAGATGAGGCCTTTCTCGTGTTCAAATCTTTTGAAACGATTCACCGACGAAAGTTGATCACAAAAGCCCCAACCTGGTTCATGTTTCATGGTACCATCATCTAACAACCACAACCACTAACGAACCATGGCGCCCCTCCTAACCTGCTCCTCCTGCAACAACCTGCACCCCAAAACATCCTACTCCAAATCCCAATGGGCCCTCGGTCCCACTGGCAAAGCCCAATGCTCACGATGCATTTACATGGAAAAAAATGATGTGGTGGATTTCCAACCGGATAGTTTGGTGGAGGATGCTCCGTTGACTCCTCCGGGACCAGAGATGAAGAAGATTTTGGAGGGTGGTAGTGCTGTTCAAGTGGAGGAAGAGGAGATTGATATGAGTGAAGAGGTGGGTGAGATTGATAGGAGTGAGGGGAGTAGGAAGAGTGTCACTTTTGCTGCGCTGCCCTTGACTTTAGGGGAGGAGGAGGTGACTAAAGAGGAGGAGATAATGGTTGACGAAGATTCGAATAATAATGATGACACTGCTGCTGCTATTCCGGTGGTATTGTTATCATCAGGGGATCCCATTGCGGTATATGAAGACGAAGTTGTGGATGATAGTGCCGCACCTGAAGCATTGGGAGCTCCACCTGAAGAATTGGAAGGGGAATCGGAGGAGACATCTTCGGTAAAGACGGAGGAGTCTTCTGAGGAAAAAGCTGCTGAGAATAATGAAGAGGAGGAAGAAGAGGATGAAGTACCATATGTCGCTGCAGCAGCAGTAGGGGCAGCCGCTGCCGGAGGAGCAGCCGCTGCTGCAGCCTCCGCCAACAATGAAGACGAGCCTGATGTAGAAATGGGTGGTGATCCAATTGCAGTATATGAAGATAAAGTTGTTGATGATGATGATGCTCCACCAGAAGTAAGGCAAGCCGCTGTCGGAGGAGCAGCTGCTGCAGCCTCCACCAACAATGAACAAGAGCCTGATGCTCCACGTGAAGTAAGGCAGAGTGAGGCGGCGGTGGTGGCAGCAGCAGCACCCTCGGGGGAATCTGAGGAGTCGTCTTCCGAAGAGACGGAATCAGCATCTTCCGAAGAAGAGACGGAATCATCAGCATCTTCCGAGGAGGAGGAAGAAGATGTAGCACCATATGTTGCTGCTGCGGTAGTGGGGGGAGCGACAGCCGCAGCTGCTGCAGCCTCCTCAGCAAACGAGGAAGAGCCAGATGTAGAAATGGGCCATGATGCAGATGAAATGGGGGAACAATTCAATCTAGCCAATGAAGAATATCGCAATGAAGTGGTGCTACAAGATGATGAAGAACAAGGATTACAAATGGAAGATACTGTAGCAGGTGCCCCATTGTCACCAATTGCTGAAAAGTCAGTAGAGAAGGATGACCCATCCTTTGCATCTGCAGGGACTGCAACTCAAGCGGCTGCGGTAGCTGATAATACCAATGAGGATGAACAACAACGTCGTGCATCATCATCTCGTCGTGATTCATGTTGCAAACGTCACAAATGCGTGACATTTTTCATCATTCTCATGATTTTATTTGTCATTGCGGCAGTTGTTCTCATCGTTCTCTTTTTAGTTGGTCCCTTGAAACATCCCGCTTCGCAAGAGTCACTGAGGAAGGAGGGGACAACTACTGGTCTTTGTAGCGTGTTGGATCTTGGTCCATTCTACCAAAGTGAGTGTGTGACTTGTAGTCATAGTGTTGCAATGGACGCTGAAACTGGTTTGATTGGCCGTGGTGGAGGAGATATTCAATTCCTTCCAAATGCCGGTACCTATATTCCTGGACAAATTCTTCCATTTATCAGTCATGAAGCAAGTGCTTTGTTGGGAAATTATGCTGCATTGGGTGACCCGAACGCAGCTGGTCTTGGAATTGTGTACATGTACGAAAGGGATTCGGCAGGCGTGTGGAGCGACGTTTGGAATATTACACCATTTACTTTGAACGTGTTGGAAGCAAAGTTTGGATCAGCCATTGCACTCTATGCGGATAAAATGGTGGTAGGTGCTCCGGGAGATGTGAATGAAGGTGGGGTATCGACTGGTTCTGTGTATGTTTATGGGAGAGCTGATGCTGGTAATTGGATAGAAGAAGCCAAACTCTATCAGACTATTCCAACAGGAAATTTTGGATCTGCTGTTGCAATGCAAGGTGATACACTGGTGGTTGCAGATGCAGCTTTCCCTGGAACAGTGTATGTGTATCAATACGTAAGCACGGCAAACTCATGGGAGCAACCTATCGGTGGAACCTTATCTAGCGTGGATTGCCGTTCCACATTTGGAACAAACGTGGGAGTGACAGATGGTGGTGGAATCTTGGTAGAATGTCCAAAGGACAAGGAAAACACGGGTGTTGTGTATTACTATACGCCATCAAGTAATGGCAGTGGGTATGAGTTGAGCCAGAAGATTACTGCCTTCAACGATTTGCCATTGCCTGTGCTGGGTGAGAAGATTGTTGTTGACAAGGACCGATTGTTAGTTACTACGGGTGCAGAATCAGCCTTTGTTTTTGAACTGGATGGTGGTGAATGGAAGGAAGCTGCATTGATAGCGGCTCCTGCAGGTGCCAATAACTTTGGCATTGATGCTGCACTCTCCGGGGATCACATCTTTCTTTCTTATAGTGGAAATACACACTCTTACATTCTTGAATGTTGATCGAGGCGGACAATGTATGCAGCTTCTTAGGTAATAGATGTAAACACTAGGTTCTTAATGTTGATGTTGCCAGATATTTGTACGTAAACACATAAACCGCCCTTCGAGATAATAATTATTGGCTACACTAATAGAAATGAACAATGAATGCACGGTTAGTTTCTCCAACCCAAGGTGAAAAAGCAACAACAATAAAATGACACGATGACTCTCTTGCGTAGGCAACAAAGATGAAGGCGCTCCACTGACTCTTTCTTCGCTCATTACAAAACTTTTATTCAACGACCGGCTTTCGCATTTCTTCCATTGCGCTTCCCCCTTGGCTTCTTCTTCGTGCTAAAACCCTGAGGATGATTTGCCTCATTTTTCATCCTCATGTTTGACTTTGGCTTGCCTTTCAAAATCCTCAACTTCTCAAAGAAGACGTATCCCTTCTTGTATACGGCGCTTCCACGCTTATCATCTTGCTTTGCTGCAAGGAACGTGTCCAAGCATTTTGAACTCATACCTCCCATTGCCTCACGACAGAACGTTTTTTTGCCGATATCACGTTGTGAAGGAATTCTCTGAACTTTGCTGCGACTTCTGGACATGAGTCATAGATTGCACAGTCGTCGGGGACGTCCTCAACAGCGTTGATGCGATCGATAAGCTCAGTTGTAGATTCAATCACTGGGTTGGTCATAGGCTCCATAGCCAGATCCTTACCCGTAGTTGTCGTCTCCGTCGTTGTCGTCTCCTTCTTGCAGTGAGCTACGATGCTTTCAATACAAGCAACTTTGCTAGGTACCTCCTCTTCTACACGGCCACATGCGATTCGGCGGGCCAACTTCAAGAGGTGCTTTGAGCTCAATGAATGTTTGGTCAAGATGTTTTTGACAACTTCATCATCCAAAGGTTCGAGGATGCCAACTATCTGCCTAACATCTTGGTACTTCCAAAAAATGCTTGTTCCCTTTTTCCCTCCCGGTCTACTCGGTAATGCATCGAGGAGCAGTTTGATCTTGTCCGCGGTTATCTTCTCCTCGCTATGCTTGACCGTGATTTGGGCTACAGCCATAGTCTTGATGTCTTTATTAGCAGTAAATTTGGAAGCATCGGTGTTTTTGTGAATATCTGGATGGATGAAGATGAATTCGTCAGCATCTTTTGAGAGATATACACTCCCTCTTTCTCTTTCAGATTATTTGGGTGGTGCAAGAACCCACGTTGCTTGAAATGCGTATGCAAGCTGTTGTGTTTCAAGCCCAAAATAGTACGAATGATCGTGTACCCACGCTTGCTGAACCAAAATCCACCGCCAGGGTAGAATTGAATGAAGTCGCTAAACTTCTTGTGACCAGCAAAAAATAGCAATCGCCGGAGAGGTCCTCCACCAAATCTTGCAATTTTTGTTATCTGATTCCTTCCAGAAGATATAAGTCGTAGAAGCCACCTTTTAAACTCCTCCTCCACTTGTCCAAAAATCGCTGGATCTTGAAGATCTTCTAATGTGAAGGGGGTATCAGCAGACGAAGGACGCAAGGTGTCGGTGATGTCATTTGCAGCAGACGTGACTTGCATAAGCGACACGGAAGGACGCAAGGTGTCGGTGATGTCATTTGCAGTAGACGTGACTTGCATAAGCGACACGGAAGGACGCAAGGTGTCGGTGATGTCAGTTGCAGCCGTAATGTCAGTTGCAGTGGATGCGTCTTGTTCTAGTGGAACAGTTTCTTCAGCAAGATTCAACCATGTGGTGTGGTAATAACCTACGCTGAAACGGCCAGTGATAAGTTCAATGGCTCTAACACCACCTTCACTGATACTTTCAACAATGGCAAGCATTTATTCTCCTGGATCGAGCTAAAAGAGATGCGGTGGAACATATTAACTTCAACTAAATGTTATCATTGCTAGTGCAATATTGGAGGAGAGAGGAGTGCCGCCGCAGAATTGAGGTGTCCTACTTGATCCTTCAGATATTGATGTCGTCTTCAACAGTACTTTCTCGATCCAGTGATAGAATTGAACATCAATCATCTTCTTGGGATTTATGTTCATCTTGTTCAAAAATGTTTGCTAGATACATTAATTCATCATGGTCAAATGGCTGGGCAGCAACGTTGCTATAGTCGAATGGCTGGATAGCAGCGCCGCTGGTACTGGTGCTGGCGCTGGTGGCGTAAGCGTCAAATGTATATCTGTCTATTGCACCAGCCTGTTCTGTTCTGGCAGCTTGATTAAT
>Ga0209652_1003614_pt1 | contig 11262 bp, 9 predicted proteins | sample SaaInl74LU_5_DNA_FD_184641 | JGI IMG/M metagenome (GOLD analysis project Ga0209652, IMG submission 184641) | Marine microbial communities from expanding oxygen minimum zones in the Saanich Inlet - ESP_74LU_5_DNA (SPAdes) (version 2) | ecosystem: Environmental > Aquatic > Marine > Intertidal zone ...
CGTCTGCTCAGCGAAGTTAAGCACTGTCGGGCCAGGTTAGTACTACGGTGGGGGACCACGTTGGAATCCCTGGTGTTGTTCTTTTGCTCATTTTTGCTTTCTTGCTCCATTTTGCCCCCCTGCTTCTGATCTGAGATCTGAGTTGCTCTTTTGCTTGTTGGCATCGGTGCTCTTAGCACTCTCGTTGCTCAGAACGATACATCAAATTTGAAAGCAAATCACAGCGAAGTAGGTAGGTTGCGTTCGTTCGGCTTCCATTACATTTTATATTCTTTATTTGCATCGGCATGTCACATAATAATTACCGGACGACTCACTACAAAGCCGTCTTTTTACTAGCTGTGTTCATGTATGGTCTCAGCACATACTCAGTCTCTGCATCTTTCATCTCCAACGTTCCCAACTTGATTTGATACAATCTCATTTCAAAACGAGGGCCAACCTCATAAAGAGTCACCTTATCCTCTGAATTCCCTTCCTTCGAATACACATGATGACGAAAGGATATATGATCATTGTCATTACTAAACGTAACGACTCTTCTGGTATCTAACTTTGGAATTGGGAATAAACACTTGAGTATATTCCCCACACGCTTTCCCAATTCGGAATTGAACTGATTCAAAATTATATGAGGATAAGCTTCCGACATGGGTGCAGCTCCTCCATCCAAATCATGTCGTAATACGGCTCCATTCAATGTAAAGTATGCTGTAGGACCCAATGGTAAATGGCAAACAATCAATCCATCTGGTTCTCCTCTCGTTTCTTGAACAACGACCAAATCAGTAAAGTCAGATGTTTTACAATCTTCGACTAATTCATCTACACGCTGATTACCACGATTGACACGCGTTGAGTTTGGAATTAATAATTTGACTTCCTTAGAAAACTGCTTCAATCGAGAACTTGGTGATCGACTTGTGGTAACACAAACACGAGGATCGGACCATCCCGCATCACCATATTCATCATCGACATGACTTGTGTTCACTTCATGCTTTGCATCTTCATGGTCAATATCCTGCTTTAGCTTATCATAGGAGGCACGAAGCTCAGTGGGTAATGATTTGCCCTGCGATAAAGCGTCACGGATGCGTCGTTTGGCTTCATAGTCCGAAGATTCTTTGGTAGAGAGAGATTTGCGGTAAAGGTACTCGCGGCGGAGGCGAGCTTGGCGGCGGTGTGAAGCGGCGGCTGAGCTGCTGGCTGGCATGGTAGGCGGATTATTATTAGCTGCTTATCTTTGCTGTGTCTTAGTTACTGTTACTGTGTTGTAGTTGCTATGGTGGTTTGTGGGATGTCATGGAGCAATCCTCTTGGGAAGAGAAATGAGTGGCCAACAACGAACGCGCAATTTTTTGCCATCACTTCATCCTTCATCCTGCCATCCTGCTGTCTCCTCCCTCCTACCCTCTCAGCGTTCCACCTTCCACAAGTAAGAAGAGTAGGGCATCATGGCGAAGACAAAGCGGCATCACCTCACAGCAGCACCTATCCTGTGCATGATGGTCATCTCATTCCTCTCTAGAAGTGCTGTAGCCGCATTTACTACTACGTCTTCTTCACGATGCACGCCAGCTTTTCTGCAGCTACGACACTCAATCCGTCTCTGCAGCACTAATAACGACAGCAGCACCGATGAGAATACAACAACATCCGACACTTGGCAAAATCCTAGATCACGTTGGGCACGGAAGAAACATTTTAACAAGTTGAAAATGCTCAAAGAGCAAGAGGAGCAGGAGAAGGGCTCAAATGGCTCAAGCTTAGATTGGGATTCATTCGACTTCAGTGACAGTCCAAAAATGGACAAACGATTCAGAAACAAAGGCAGCAGTCCAAGTGATGAAACAGGCATACCAGAGCATGTCCTTAACACAATCTCCACTGATTCCATCACCTACCAAACATATCTTCAATCAGAAAAAAGTATTGATCAAGACACATCACGTCGTTCACTCGAGTCACAATCGGAAATACTCTCACTCTCACCCGATATTGTCAAACGTTCCATTGATATACTCACACCATACATCCAAGATAGACGCATGGAACGAATCGACGAAGTATTGAACCAAAGAACCAAGCACACCAGATTCCTATATGAAAATCCTTCGAACCCTTCAAATGTGTTTGCCTGCCTACGCACATTGGACTCCTTTGGTATTCAATACGTTGACACGATTGTTCAGTCTGACTCCTACCAGGGCAAAGCAGCAGTGAATCAAAAACGTGGAATGCGTACTGCCATGGGCAGTGCTGTTTGGATGAGTATACGACAATTTGGATCATTGGAAGATGCTGTACGACACCTGCGGGAGGAGGAGGGCTGTTTGATTTATGCGAGTGATTTGAATCCAAGTGCAAAGGATGTGAGGGATTTAGTTTGGGATGTTGACTTTGATGATGATAATGATGTTGTCGTTGGTGGAGAATTAACAGGAGATGGTGTAACTGATGGTGAAGATGGCAAGATGCATAAAAAGCAAAGGCCGATATGTATAGTCATGGGCAATGAAGATAGGGGAATATCGGATGAGATGAGAGAGTTGGCCGATGAAACATTCTATTTACCCATGTGTGGCTTTGCAGAGAGTTTCAATCTGAGTGTCGCCACGGCAATCACTCTTGCTTACATGAGTGCCGTGTCGACGAGAGCTGGTGATGAGGATAGTTATGATTTGAAAGGCCCGTTACGACCAGGTGACTTGGATTCACACGAGTTGCAGTGTCTGAGGTTGAGGGGAGTGTTAAATAGCCTTGCACAAAGGCGCATGGGGAAAGCTTTACTGAAGAAAGGTGAGTTGTGTTTGGTGAAGTGTTCATGTCACAGATTGAACACATGATGTGATTCTAACTTCTTCTTTGCTGAAATTAAAGAGGGCATCGTTCTGCCAAAGTCTTTTTTCAACTTTTAACAAAGGCAATGGATAACTATTCGAAGTATATATTGCACACACCGCCACATCATGCTTCTCTACAACTTGAAACGACATTGATCTGAATGTGTTTCGAATTTGAGATGGGAGCGACATGTTGGATAAATTAAAGTCTGTCGAATACATTAAACGTAGCCACAATTTTACACCTTTAGATTTACCCCAAATTCCTCCGCCATCAAACATTTCTACCAACACAGTGTCCCATTACAAACACAGTAGATGTCGATGGCATCTACCTTCCACAACAAACACAGATCTTCTCTCGCTCTCCATTTAATCAGTCACTTCAATCAAGATGATATTCTCGCAGCAGCATTCTGGAGCACAATCTTCTTCGTAACACGCCTCATAAGTACAATCGGCAATTGTGCCATCTTTGGCAATATCGTTGTCGGCAGTGAACTTCATAAAGCCGAGCTTATCGCCCTCCTCACATCTCCACCCATCCACATCCGTCCCACCAGAGTAGCTGAAAGAGGTGAATGTTTCTCCAGCTTCGGGAGTGACAAGTTGTCCGATGTCAAACTGCTTAGAACCTAACCCCGTGTCAAATTCAAGGCCATCCTTGCCTTTGCAACTAGGAAGAGACATGGACATGCTGTAGCTACCGGCCTTGGCTGCCTTCGTCTTCGTGGCCTTGGACTTCACTGCTTTGGAAGAAGCTTTCGATCCTTTTGAAGAGAATGAGTAGGCGGAACAGCCAGCAGTTGCGGAAAGGGCAATGGCTACGGTGGCGGAGAGATTCATTGTTGTCGTTTATGCTCAGGAGTCAGGAGAAATAATGATGAGTTGCATGCGATGTTGACGTTGCTTTTTGGGGGACAGTTGATGATTGAAGAAGGACGATCATTTGAATTTATGAGAAAGAGGTAATGAAAGGCAAAGGCAGAAGTTCTGCCTTTCTTATGATGAAGAAGGATTTTGGCGATACACATGACAGCAACATGCCAATCTATCTTGTCACCTTGGTTGGATCATTCAGCATCGCATTGCAATGCAGTGCAGAAAAGTCGTCGCTACTAACACTTGAAGGAGATTATCAGCTAACACTGGGCGCCGTCACTGCCTCGGCTCTAGCCCCACACCAATCTAAATTAAACATGGGCTTGTTCAATGCAATAGACGAGTTCTTCACCGGACCAGCCGCCGAAGTGGAAATGATGTCTGCATCTGAGCAGCGAGAGCAAGCACAACGATTGAACGAATTACAAGATGAGGAAGAAACCTTTGGGCTTGCGGAGAAATCTTCTACGAACATTCGCCAATTGTCGTCGTCGTCGTCCAATAGCAGCAGCGGAAATGATAGTAATGATTCAGGCGGATCTGTAAAATTGTTGCTGTCGTTGATTGGTGGATTTGTTGCAATTTACTTGACTTATGAATATGGAGTCGGCAATGGTGTCAAAGTTAGCAGCAGTGATGGTGGCATTAATCATCCAGCTATACTACCAACAGACACAAGCACTAATCTTGATGCAGTACCTACAACCTTCACGAAAGAAACATTGCATGATACACGACAAGCAGCAACTGAATTCATAGATTTACTACACAACTATTATGGTGGAGAGAACAAGGCCAAGGCAATGCTAGTGGAAAGTTGGCAGGCACACTGGAATTTGGACAAGGATGCCATCCTCTCTTACAATGATGGCGTTGATGACCGAAACAACGATGATAACGATGATGATGATTCAGTCAACAATCCTGGCGAACGAAGCTTGGGAAAGAAGAAAGGAGTCAAAAAGGCAAAAAACATACTCAACAATCCAGACAACATGACACCAGAAGAATTATCCCAACATCACCATCACAAGAAGGAACGAACTACAAAGCTCGTGACTACAATGGCACGAGCACTTCTCAACCCAGAACAGACAAAGTTTACAATAGGAACTATCGGAAGTAGTGTAGCTGCTGGCCATGACAATTGTCATTATGATAGTTATGAAAGCCAACTGGAACGGACTCTAACGCCCATATTTGCCGCCGCCAAAATGGACCTCCAAGTACAAAATGCCGGCGAGGGCGGGGGATGTGGTGACAGTCACAAGAATCAAGTTTTTTGTGTCGCTCAAAATCTAAGTCCGGACGTGGATATCATTCATTACTCATGGACTTACTTCGAAAAGGGTGGGGCAGAAGAGCAGCGTGAGCAACTTGTGAGGTGGGCACAACATATGCCCCGTAGGCCAATGGTGCATCATTTAGTTGCACGTGGAAAAGCCAATACGTGTATGGCTGATTCTGCTGAGAATGTGGCATTGGATCGAACGTATGCTTTATATGGTTATAATGCTTTTTGTATTCAGACTGGGTTGTATTTCGGAGGACATGACTATGATACTGAAATAGCGAATGACCTAAATAGATTTGGATGGCAGAACCATGGTGACGGATATCACAATACAACACGATATGGGGAGGCGCTACCAGACGATGATCCGCGAAAGGAGAGTTTAGGTGTTGTGTATCGCAATTGGCATCCAGGTCCATTAGGTTTCCAGATTGCTTCAGATGCATTCGCCTATGTTTATATATCAGGATTGCTGCTTGCTTTAGATATTATTGAAGAGGATATGGATAGTGGTGCGAATGTATTTGAGAGGTGGTTTGACACCTCCGCGGGAAGACGAGTTTTGGACGTGGAAGAGGAGGATCGTCATGTTGGACAACGTCAGCTACTACAGTTACCACCACTCGAAAAAATGCCAGACCCTCACTTCTGCCATCCTCTGTACTGCAATACGCCCCATCCACCGAGATGCTTGAACTATGAGCTCCCAACCTTCGGCCCTGCTGGGATTAATGTAAAATCCGTCACAGATGACTGGTCACTGTGGCATGAATCCAACAAATGGAACTACATGGTTGGAAAAGTCGACATAGCAATATTCAAAAAGAAGAATGATCCAGAATGGTTCGAAAAGTGCACACATCTGGATGCATGTGGTGGAATGACGACTAGTGGAAAAGGAACAGGAAAGATTGTTTACGACCTACCAGTCGAGCAAATGACAGCAGGCCTAGTAGTCATTTGTGTATGCTGTGGAAAGAAGATCTCCGAGAGTATGGTTCTGAATAATGACAATTTGGTTTTCAAGCTGAATGATCGGGTCCTGGACAAGAAAGATATGGATCTCTACCCGGTCGACAAATGTGTCAGGTTGCTTAAAGGCTTCGAAGAGGATGGGTATGAGAAGGAGGAGAAAATGTTACTGTCAGTAGAAGTCTTGGGAGGCGAGACTGAAGTGAAAATTAGTCACGTCATAGTGTTGTAGTTGCAATTAGTACTTTTTATTGAAACTATTAGAGTTAGTGTAGAATGTACGTGCTCTCTTAGTCTACAGCGTGGTAGGGAGGTCAGGCATTTGATGAATCTCTTTCTTCGAGCACTTCTTGCCGAGATCTGACTCCCATATTTCTTCCTCCTTCTCATTTCCCCCCTTAGTATCTTATCTTGATAGTCAGATGATAAGAAAAGAAGAGGAGGCTGAAGAAGGGTGTTGTTCCTTGCTTTGGAAGATGCCGGGCGGCAAAGGGAGTTCTGGGCTTCATTCAGTGGACGGTACCAATAAATATGGCGCGCCTCATCATTTCTCGTGGACTATGGACAGGATTTGAGATGTGAGATGTGAGTGTGCGTAGAAGTAGGAGTAATAAGAGCAAATAGCAAGCCATGTGCATTTGTCGCTGCCTCTCTAGAGACATCATTTAACCAGCTTCCATTACGCTCCAATTCCCTACTATCCTAATTGTGCTGAACTTTCGTCACTAACAAGACGACACAATGGCGAGGTCTGTGCATCGTCGAAGAAGCAATTCCGACAAAACGCTGCTGCTACTCCTTTTCCTGCCACCTATCTTTTTTTACATTGGCTACTTGAACAGCACTGCAAGTGGAAATGTCGGCAATCATCTGTCATTGATAGAGGGATGTGCTCAAAACAATGGTAGCAAGCAAAGAAGTGAACGTCGTGTCGCCGAGCTAATGCACAAAATGGGTGAAGGTAAAGATTCATCAACCATCATATCATCGCACAAAATATTTCCTCCAAGCACGTCCGACTATGCCACCGCAATGCTACATGTCTCCAAGCAAGATTTAATGCAAATACATGATTTTGGCGTCCCGTTTGCACCAATGGCACGTGGTTCCGACGCAATATTAATTTACAACACTCCGAAATCTATCCCTGATGATGTGTCAGTACGACATGATGCTCTCTACAATGGGGCCAAAACGTCTGCATCGACAGCGTTATCAAATTGTGACTCTCTAAATGTTATTTTTACAGATACAGGGCATCAACGGCACGATTACAATCAATGCCTGGTTATCGCTGGCAACAAACTCGAAAGTTATCATCTGAACCGATACGAACGTTTATTACCCATGACACAGGAATTTGAAGAAAGTGAGAATAAAAGCCCTGCATTTGATGATTCTACCAAACTAAGACACATCCCACGCGCGAATACACACGAGGAGAGGGAAGACTTCCCAGTCCCATTATCGGATTCTTATAAAGAAAATGGAGATGTTCGTGACCACTGGAAGAAATTACTTACATTTGTTGACAATGTAGACGCAATACTAGACGAACTGAAGGTTATTGTTGACCCAATAGTCAAGGACAACACCGTGATAGTGATGACGGTGAATAAAGGGCAAAGTGTACTGTTGAGTAACTTTGTCTGTGCCGCCCGGAGTAGAAGTTTCGATATATCCAACGTTTTAGTCTTCCCAACGGACGTGGAGGCACAAAAAGTTGCCAAGGGGTTGGGATTGACAACGTATTTTGATAAGATTAACTTGGGAAATTCGCCAGAGGAGGAGGCGGCTATGTATGGAGATCACGTCTTTGCAAGTATGATGTTCGCAAAACTCTTGACTGTATTATGTGTTAGCTTGCTTGGACACGACGTGCTATTCCAGGACGTTGACATTGTCTGGTTCAAGAATCCGCTGACCATCTTCCATGATAAGTCCAACACTGAGATTCAAAAGTTCGACATTTTATGTCAAGACGACGGATCGGTACAAGCTCGGTTTGCCCCTCTCGCGGCTAATTCAGGTTTCTATTACGTCAGAGCAAATAAGAAGACACAATACCTATTCACTTCATTCCTCTATCATGCTGAATTGGTTTCATTGTCGGGCAGCCATCAACAAGTGATGATTCAGTTGCTCCAGGAGCATTCATCATTATTTGGTTTGACGGTTAAGGTGTTTGATAAGGTTGAAACAGAGTACTTTCCCTGTGGCTGGCAATATTTCCGCCGCAAAGATTTTATGAAGAGTCTTGTGAAGGGAGAATCCAACGCATACATTTATCACGCTTCGTGGACAGTTAACAAAGATGACAAGTTGGTTTACCTGAAACAACTTGGAGAGTGGTACGTTAGAGATCAATGTCACAAACCTGTGGATGAAATTATGGGAGGAGAGGCAGTGGATAGTGGTGCGCTAGCAAGTGAATGTTGCTCCGCAGAACCTCTGATTACATGTTATTACAGCGATTGGCCGTCCAAAATCCCTTGCACGGATAGTCCAAGGAATGATCCAGATCAAAATGATTTTTGGGCCGACTGATCTGATGATAATGAACCTCCAAATTTCTCCCTCAACTAGGTATCTACTATTGGTCAAGAGCTCAAAGAACTAATAAATCGAAGACCATTTATAGTACTCGTCTCAGCCACATCTTGCAAACTCTCGCCTCTCGCATGAGCAGCATATGCTGTTGCACCAGCTGTCCCTAATGTTACATCTTCAGTCGCATGAACATCCGATTCTACCAGGAGTCGATCGGAGGGAATAGCTTGCACTGCCTCGATGCCTTTACGCTTTGCCTTTTCACTCGTGCACATGATATAATTCACACTATGGCTAAACCCAAAATAGAAAAGAATATCAGTGTCACCTTTGACCTCCTTTTCTTCAGCGTTCTGTTGTTTCTGTTGCTTCTTCTTCCCTCTCTGTTTCTTCCCTTCCGCCTCAACTAGTTCTGGATAAAGTATACTTCTTTCAAAATCTAAAATTTGTTGTACATGATGAGCTGTGCCAGTAAAAGAGTGCATTCCGATAGCAGGAGGAAATGCTTTCCTTAGTGTAGTTTTCAGTCCATCATACTGTAACGAGTTGTTGCTGGTGCTATGTACCTGTTCCTCCTCTTTTGAGCAAGATTCCCTTGCCTCATTCAAAATTTCCTCTAAAGTTTCCATCAATAACCCGTGTGCGTTTACACAATGGACAGTAACAGGTCTACGCCACTGGGCTGCCAGCTCCATCTGTTTCTTAAACACGATCTTTTGCAGTTGTAGAGCCGTGGCTTTCCCTCCCAATGCCTTTGGAAATTCTCGGACGAAACGAGCCATTTTACAAAGGCCAATTTCTCCAACGATTAGATTGGGGTGTTGACTTAACTGTGCTTCCAACTCGTTTAGCCAATCCCAATTCAGATATTGCTCGATGTTTGCTGGTTTGTCAGTAGTACTTTCCTCAATATTTCCTTCTACAATATCTTTCATGAGTATATCACTCAAATACCAGGGATGGATACCCAATGCAGGGAGTACATGTTGTGATCGACAAGAGTAGTCTAAAGCATCATTCCAGTCAACTGGAGATACCGCACACGTGATGGAGACGACTATATTTGTTTGATCGTTGTATGCATACTTTTCTCCGCCTTTCTCTTGTATAGCATATTCTACACTGCGTTCCAAGTGTGGATGTCCATGTGTATCAACAAGTGCTATTGGCAGCTGCTGTTGTGATGCATCGGCCCGAGCGGAGATGATTGCTTGCCAAGCCTCCGACGGCGACAATACGTCTACAGCTGCAGATGACAATGTCGTCTCGTCTGCAATTCTCACACGCTCAACACCTATATTGTTACTATCACCCCAAGGCAAGAATAGACTCATTCCCCCGAAAGAACAGCAAGGACAAGATGGTTCATTCATCCCAGAGAATTCGAGATCAACAGACACGAGCTGGCCGAAGGTAGAGGAGGCAAATAACGGAGTAGATTCGATGATCCTGTGACAACCGATTAAATTAGTAGCTGATGGTCGCTGGATAAGTTTTTGCAGACTACCGAATAGTGTTGATGTCATGAGTGATGGCACCAACATCATCACAACAACACATGTTAGCTGTGTGTTTTGTGTTTTGTTTGAAAACCAAAAACCAGCGTGCAAATGATGTTACACCTTGGTTACAGCTCAGTACACGTAAGTACGTAGAACTTAAATACCTAGAACTTACGTACCAGTGTGCTTATGTAGACTGTCTTGGATGGAAGGTACTCCGTCTTACAAGCAAGAACAAGACGCTGCGTCTTGTTGTGGAGACGAGTGCTGCCTCCAAATCACCTCACAAAACAAAAATCTCTCAGTCACAGTGCTACAAGCCTATCAAACTATCTCCAACAACACGATACGCAGTAACACCAAAGCCCTTACGCATCCTACTTACTGAATCATATACATATACGTACTCATCAACATAGAGCCAAAACCAAAAGATAGAATGAACTTCAACGCAGTTGCTCACTTCTTACTTCTCACTGTTGCATCCTCTGACGCTGCATTTCTTCGGTCAGGCGCCGAGGATGCTGCTGCTGCTGGAGTTTGCTCAGATGGTCAGATCTACGTAGTTAATAATTGCGGAGCAACTCTCAAGCATGGTGATGTAAAGGGCACCAAGACAATTCAGTCGGGCTGCCAAGACTTGTCGGGGCCTGGACAACGCATCTGGGTTGGCTCAGATGACAGTACCGTTTACTCACAACTCAATACTCTCTTTGAATATTCATACTGGTCACCCGGACACAATGGCGACTTTCAACTCAGTTGGGATGTGTCTTTACTGACTGGCTACAATTATCCTGTCAAGGTCGAGAATAACGGCCAAACCCTGCTAGACGTCACGGGCCCCAGCTGTGGTGGCGTTAGAGAGGGTCTCTTTCCGTGCTCTCAGAAGGCCAATGCATGTGTGGAGAATTCTTATAAGTGGCAGCCTATATGTGCCGGCTGCAACAGCTCGTGTTGCGACACGAGCGACAAGGAACATGATTGCAATCCTCCGGATATTGACAATACTCAAAACATGGTTCTTACCTTCTGCCCAAATGAACCGACCAATCTTTTCGCAAGACAGCCTGCAACCCCTCCTGCCCCTAGTCCTTCTTCTCCTGAAGCTGAGCAAACTTACTGCGGCTGCCCGCAGTGTACTCAAGCAGTATGGGACACTCTTGCTTGTGATGATGCTTTGGATGGCTGCCACACTTGTGGTAGTAGAATTTCA
>Ga0209652_1003615_pt1 | contig 11260 bp, 5 predicted proteins | sample SaaInl74LU_5_DNA_FD_184641 | JGI IMG/M metagenome (GOLD analysis project Ga0209652, IMG submission 184641) | Marine microbial communities from expanding oxygen minimum zones in the Saanich Inlet - ESP_74LU_5_DNA (SPAdes) (version 2) | ecosystem: Environmental > Aquatic > Marine > Intertidal zone ...
TGATTTAAATACATCGAATAGATTCACCTTTGCCAATCTCATCACCCCCTGTAATGTGGATACAGTAGTCTTGACCAACCGCAACTGTTCTTTCGTGGTCCTAATCACATTATTGCCCGCTCGCACGTAGGCTGTACGTAGGAATAGATCGGTCGCCACAAGCTGGGGATCGGTCGGCGCTGTGCCTTCTGTATGTCATGTCATTGCTCATTGCATTGTTGCGAGGTGTCACTCGCATATGTGACGCGTTGTGTGACACCTGCAGACCGGTCGTATATTTTGGCGGGAGGCGAGTTGCGACACCCATCTTCCGTGGTCCTCCCGCCACCCACCCCAAACTCATCTCTTTCGCATTATTTTGCCCATGAGATTTTGTCCCACCCCACTATCGTACTCCCAATCTTAACATCCAAACACCTATCCCATGGACTTCTCCACAGTCGACCGCGCACTAACATCCCTATCCCGACGCCAGCCAGCGTTGCCAGACGAGGTACTTAATCTCTCAAAGCATTTGTTGGAATTATTGCCATTGGAGAACCTTGCCGAAAATGACGATTATGCACGGAGTATCATCCACTTGATCGAGCTTGGTAGCGGCGCCAGCAGCGACGCTACAGTTCGCTGGGAGCCCCTAGCAGTGGGTCTACGTCTCATTGTAGATTATCTAGAAAAACGCACCAGCGAGCTTCCACAAAGTGCTCAATTATCTGCAGCGGCAGATGAAGCTGGCGACTACAATGATGAAGATGAGGGCACAGGACTGGGAACAGGTGGTGGTGGGGTCTATGCCGAGGGTCCTCGTATTCCCAAAACGGCAGCAGAGACAGCAGCGGCCATGACACAGAAGGAGTTGCCCCCCACTTCCTCAGCACCAGTATTTCAACTTATGACTGAATTACCAACCATTCTAAATACGAATGTGGAGCATGCTGAACCAAGAGTACGTTCTCTTGTTGCTCAGGCTGTCGGAGCGTATGCTCGCTATGCGACATCTCTTTTGAACTGGTTGGATTCTTCTACAGATATCACTGATGCATCAGAGAGAAATAAGTTACAATTGGCCGCAGAGCATGCACAGGTTGGCCGTCGCAATATTCATGCCACAATTCTTCTTTCCCTCAAATCACATTTGGATATGAAGGAACCATCACGTGAAAATAATCCCAGTGCAGCGAGTGATGGTGCATTGGATGATACTACGGGATGGAGAGCGTTGGAGACAAATTTGCATGCTTTGGCCAGTTATGTTGATGGCTGTGTTGGTAAAAATGGTGGTGACGGATCATATGTTAATGAAGAAGCGGCTCTATTTGACTCTGCTGATACTGATGAAAATGGTTGGTTCCTCACAGGATTACAACATTGCTGTGTCGTTCATGTGAATAGGCATGTACGTGCCGCAGCTGCGGCAGTGTTGGGCGTTTTGATTAAATCATGTATGCGATCTCGTGATCCATCTCATGAAGATTTGCTTGTTGACGAAGATTCTCCATTCCGTTTAGTATTGAAAGAGACACTCAAAGGCACTCTTGCTGATAACTGGAGCCAAGTGAGAATGGCTGGTAGTGTTTTGGGCCGTAGATTTGTCCAAGCACTGCTTAAGATATACAAGTCCCGAAACGGCGACGATGTGGATGGAGAAGATGAGGATTTGACTGTGTTTGAGTCTGCTGCTGGAGATCTTGTTCCTATGTTGCTGCCACGAATGTGTTTGAATCGATTTTATCTTGCTCAAGGTGTAAAGTTGTATTCACAGGAAACATGGAAAGAAGTGTTTGGTTCTCATACTCATGCCGCTGATGAAGACGGCCTCCATTCCAGCGTGGAGTCGAGGGGTGGCGGAGGAATGGGCGCAGTTGCAAGAAATGCAGCACCCTTGTGTCGTTACTATTCTAAAATGTGCGATGCTGACAACCATGCGGTGCGAGAGGCTGCGTGCCAGGGAGTGGCTGAATTGGCACAGAAAGTTGGACAACATCCATTGTATGCCGACTACCTTTCTCCTTACGTTAATATGCTACTTCAGGCATTGCTGATGTGCTTCCACGATGAGTCCTGGCCAGTAAGAGATGAAGCTTGTCTTGCATGTGGTACTTTTTGCATTGCGTACGCAGAAGAATGCAGACCTGAGTTGCCCACTCTCTTTGAACGCTGGACTGAACAATTGACTGATCAGATTTGGTCTGTGCGTGAGGATGCTGCTTGCGCGCTTGGAGATGCTGTCACTGCCTACGGTCCTGAGATGCTGGAAAAAGTACTTGCTGTCATCCGAAAGAGTCTACCTGCAGCCAAAGACCAGCCACCGATGAGTAGAGAGGAATACAAAAAGCTGCAGAATGATGTTTCTGCCCACACTGGCAATCAAGTATATTCATGTGGTAGTTTAGCACCGAAACTTCGAAAGGGCGGAGCTGGTAGAATTGGGTGCTCAAGCTGTGTAGTTGATCGTCCTAAGCAACCATGGGAAGCAACTGATGGTGCAATTTACTTGCTTCGTGAATTGTGCACACGCTTTCCCAATAGAGATGACACTGAACGCGAGGACGTGATTCTGGGAGACAACATTCTATTGCCGCTCATGACAGAATTAGCTGACGTTGCCCGGCTCTCTCACTATCCGCAGAGTGATGACCTGAGAACTACACTCTTCAAGCAACTTCCTCAGATTGCCGAGGCCATGGGCAAAAGGCGCTTCAAGGGTCTATATCTGGATCTCTTCATTGAGCTCCTCTCAAAGAACCTAGATGACCGCCACGGCACTGGAGCATCACAACTGTCGATACATGCAGCGGGTCAATGCTGCGAAGAAATTGCCAAGTTGATTGGGTTTGGAATCATGCGAGGCCGGCTTGAAGCAATTGGGTGTGATGATGCTTTTGACAGCGTCATGGAGGAGCGTAAGAGAGAACAAGCGATGATTGCTACACCAGGACATTTTATTGGCAGAGAGGCATTTTCGCCATTTGGTCCTCCTGTTGTGAGCAGTTAAACTTGAAAAAACAATTAGACAGAGGCCTTGAACCATAATATATACAATATTGATATCTAGTCCAAGAATTATTTCTTTTCTTTCCTCTTGCGATCTTTTTTGGCCGTTTTGTCTTTACCCTTTGTGACCTCTTTTACCTCTTCGTCATTTTCCTTAGGTGAGACTGACTTATCATCCTTGCTACTTCTCACACGATCTTTTTTGTCTGTTGCAGCTTCTTCATCGATTGCAGGAGCATCACTCTCTTTGATTGCTTCACCAAGATCATTTTTGTCTGCTGCAGCTTCATCATTGATTGCAGGAGCATCTCTCTCTTCGATTGCTTCTCCAAGATCACCTAGAATAGAAATCACTTTCTCATCTTTGCCGACTGGAGAATCTTCAGTTTTACTTCGTTTGGCTTTTCCCTTTTCACCAGTTTCTTTATCAGAAGCTCCCTTCTTTGCTGCTGGTTCCTTGCTATCACTTGCGATCTTTGCATACTTTATGTCATCTTTGACTTTCTCTGATACATCACTTTCACCGTACTCTTTGTCCCTTGAAACACCCACAAGATTGTCCGAAGATTCCTGATCCTCATTCTGCGCGGTTGATTCATCAGCTTTCTCTTCGCTCTCAACTAACTTACTCGCTTTATTGTCTGCACTATCTTCAGGACCAGTTTTAATGTGTTCTGTATCCTTCACTGCATCAATCTCTTTCACGGAGTCTCCAAGGCTACTTCCGATCGAAGCCACCTTCTTCCCTTTAGAGTCCACATCATCACCGCCTTCTTCCTTATCGTCTTCACTTCCCTTGGCTTCCTCCATCGATTCGGAAGCTCCTTCGCTCTTATCAATCTGGCTGGTCGTTTCGTTTCCGTTTGAAAGAATTTGGCTGTTGCCAAGATCCGTATTTACTTCTTGCGATTCATCTTTGGAGTCAATACTCTTGTGTTTTGACTCTTCGTCAGCATCGTCACCTTGAACTGACAAGTCCCCGCTTCTCTTGACAAATTCATCTTCAGCAGTCTGTTTTCCTTCTTCAAAAGTCGAGTCTGCGTTTTGCGTGGCTTTGCTAGACTTTACATCAGCTGCACCCCGGATTGATTTTGTCTTCTTTGCTTTGGAGTCTTTGACAGTCTTATCGACTTTCTCCGAAGTATCAGTACTTCTCTTATTCTTTACTGTTTCATCAGTATCTTCAGCCTCCCCTTCTTCCTCGACAACCGACTCCTCTTTTTTGTCATCCTTGCTGGCTTTACCCCCTTTAGGACTTGAAAGATCAAGATCTTTTTCCACTTCCTGCGAATCATTGTTAGACTGTTTGTCGACTGCACCCCTGATTGATGAGGTTTTCTTGGCTTCAGCGTCTTCATCCGCATCTTCGCCTTGCTCCAAAGCATCGTTGCTTTCATCACCACTATTCTTCAGCAGCTCATCAGTATCTTCAGACTTGTCCTCATCCTCAGCAACTGACTCCTTGGTTTTATCAACTTCGCTGGCCAGTACCTCTTTTGGACTTTCAAGAGCTTCATTATCCCCAGAAGCTGTTTTCACTTCATCCGAATCATTTTTAGACACTTTGTCAACAACAGTCTTCTTGGCTTTGGAGACTTCATCTGCATCTTCGCCTTGCTCCAAAGCATCGTTACTTCCCTCACTATTCTTCAGCAGCTCATCAGTGTCTTCAATCTTCCCCTTTACAGAAACAGACTCTTTGTCAACACCAGTCTTCTTGTCTTTGGAGTCTTCATCTGCACCTTCGCCTTGCTCTGAATCGTCTTGACTTCCAATATTCTTTACTGTTTCATCATGATCTTCAGCCTTCCCCTCCTCATCACCTAACTCTTTGCCTTCATCATCCTTGCTGATAATATCGTCTTTGACGATTGCAGTAGCTTCATCATCTTCATTCTTTTCAAGAAAAGTTCCACGGTTCTCGCTATTCTTCTCATCTTTGTTCGGTTCGTCCTCTGAGTTGGTGATGAGGTATTCTTTGAAGTTTTCCTCGACTAGCGAGGTTGTTTTATTGACTTTAAAGTCCCCATCAGCAACAACTACTGCTGGAGTATCTAGCTTCGCCTTTGTCGATTCATCGTTATCCTCGTCATTTGACTCATTCTCTTCCTCGGCACCCAAATCATTGGTCGTCGTGTTGACTTTATGACTGTCGCTTAGCCCCTTTTTGTCTGTCTTTGAATCATCCCCCGAGTCTTCGGTCTTCTTGGTTTTGAGGTCCTCATCGTTGCTGTCCTTGTCTTCCATCTCCACTTCATCAGCCATTGATTTGAGTTGCTTATCAACATCTTCCTCCATACTGAATCCACTACTGTTCTTCATGCTCTGTCCAACCTCAGTTTGATTAAGTTCGATGACATCGAAAGCATCTACAGCAGGAATTTCCAGTGGAGCCTGATTATTGAACTCTTCGTCTTCCAAAGCATCTTCTTTATTTACCTCCTCTTCCATGCTTTTCAATGCACTTCCGTATTTAGTCTCAAAAGCAGCCTTTTCTTTGCTGGAGAACTTTTCTTCTTCATCGAAAGTCCTGACATTGGTCTCATTCTTCTTGGTAGCAACATGACTTCCTTCTTGCTCCTGTAAACTTGCCAAACATTCATCTACCATGTTGCATGAGACTGGACAAGATACAATGCCGACTTTCTCACCACTATGAAGCTTGCCACACTTTTCTCTCTCTGAAACGTATTCACAGTTATGCTCCTCATGTCCCTTGTACCTAAAGTCTGGGTCGTCTTGACATGGTTTTATAAGTGCCACAACGTCAGTACCATGCTCATTAATTGCATCTTCCATGCTCTTTGTATGATTTGACTTGGTAGAATCATCTTCTACCACCGTGTTTGGCACTTCAAGTGGAGATTGGTTCTTGTAAAATGTCTCATCTCCAATGATATTCTCTGGTTCATCTCGTGATGATTCTACAACCTGCTCTTCTTCCTCATCTTCCTTCTTTTCATCATCATCTGTCGTCTCTTGACGACCAAATGGATCCTTATTATTTGCAGATTTACTGCCTCGAAGTCCACCACGGCTATTATCCAAAGCAGCCTCCTCATCTTCCTTTTCTTCAGATTCATCACCTAATCCAAGGAATGGATCACTTTGAGAATGATCTTCACTGCCTTCTCCTGTTTCATCTGCATGCATATGCGCACCATAAATCTTTTCTGCTGGAGATAATTGTGACTCTGCCTCTGCAGTATTATCTTCATCGTTAGATTCATTGTCCTCCCCGATACTGTCCTTGGACTGCTCATCTGGATCATTGCTGTTATATGCCATTTCCTGCTCCTCCTCCTCCTCCTCCTCCTCACCTATCCTCTGATCTTCATAATCAGGACTTTCCACCTGTTTCTCTTCCTCCCTCTCTACTTCATTGTTATCATTAGGATCGGGAGTAATTTCACTGGGTAGGTTCAACTTGACAGGTTCCGTTTGCGGCTTTTTCGACAGATCCACAAAACTTGTATTCATTGCATCGCTTGCGCTCTCCTTCTTCTTGATCGACGGCTGACGGTTCGTCTCATACGATCCATCGTCATACTCCGGTGCAAAAATCACATAAAAGAATATTACAAAGGTGAGAAGCAATGCAACTGCCTTCTTGGCCATGGGCACCAGCGACGGAGAATTTCCATGATGGCCGCCTCCACCAGCACTGCGACCGGCTGGGAGGCTGCGTCCGGTGAAGGGGTTCGCTCCTCCCCCTCCTGCTGCGGGGTTGTGTCTACGATGCATTGCCATTACGATAATTACTAACAATGACTTTCACCATAAAGTACAGTGGATCATGTCGGGACGATAGCTTTTTCTGTTCGTTTCGCTAAGTGCAGTTTGCGGGGTCTTAAAATGATATTCCTAAAAGAGGCTTCCACCGTAAACAAAGCAAGCCGATATCTGCATAAGATCATGGTCATTGGTCAAATATTCGTCTTGAGAAAATACAATTAACAGCAATCATGACGGACGTTATGACGGAGGTAGACGAAGAGGAGAGAGTGCGAATTTTAAAGGCACGAATTGCCGAATTAGAGGCTGCAGACGATGCTGAGCATGCTGGATCTGAAAATACATCAGACGACGACGACGTGCAAATTATGGAAGAGCCATCCTCTTCACCTCCACCATCAAGTGGAGATGATGAGGCAGAGGAAGAAACGACCACTACAGCTCAAGAGGCAGTCAATTCCCAAAAATCTAGGCGTTCCAGAGAATTCGAAGAGCTGCGGAAACTCGCTGCAAACCGAAAGTCAGAGGAGGGAGGGGAATTAAGTGCATATGAACGTATGCAATTGAAGAAGCAAGAGGAATTAGATGCGTTGCGAGCGAGGGGGGGCGTTAATGCAGCAAATAAAAGTCGATTTGATACAGGCCAGGCGTTAACTACGGATATGTCAGCTTTTGAACGAACCCAAAAATTAGCGGCGGAAGCGGAGAGAAAAAAGCGTTTGGAGGCAAGTGAGGGGTTGAAGAAGAATGCGTCGGGTATATCTTCTTGGGACCGAAACCAACTTCTTGGCAAGGATGAGGCAAGGAGACGGCAGATGGAAGCAAAGGAAGGTTTGCATAGTTATAGACTTAGCTTGGACCCCAGCAAAAGTTATGACGAGTCCCCCGAGAAGAAACCTGTTGTTGCTGCTGCTGCTGCAGCACAAGAGGCTGAAAAGGACTCTGAAAACAATGTTGATGAAGTCATTCCAAAACCAAAACAAGAGAACCCAATTGAAAAAGATCAAGAACCCGAAACCGCTGTTAAGATCTCATTGCCCAAAGCCAAAGAGGATGCTGTTGCGAAACCACAAAGTTCTAATTCTGTGCACAAGCCGCCAACATACTCTCGTGTGGATATCAAATTTTCCTTCGGCCTCGTCGTTAAAAGTGGCACCACGGATGAAAGTTTGAGAGAGAGTGAAACACTCCGCAAATGTATGAATGGAACTAGAGACATTCTCACCGAAGAATTGCCCGCTCCTCCTAAAGAAAGCGATATCACGGCAGATTCCAATGTGTCTACCAAAGTTAAATTTCCTCAAGCTTACTACGACCCCATATTGGAACCAACTGTGATTAGCATACAAGAAGATACGTCGAAGAAACCAGCGAAAGGAAAGAACAATACACGAACATTGTGCAAGGCATCATTCCCAATATTTATTCGTGAGGAAACTAAGGACGACGATGGAAAGAAGAGAGCAGCCTTGTCATTGAAGGAGACAAAAGCAACAATCTTCAAAGCGCTGCGAGCAGCTGTTTCTGGTGGAAATTTCCTTAAATGAGTTCTACTCTGTTGAGTCGAAGATGGATAAGAGTTTAAGTTTGGTAGAAATCCAAATACACTGTAATAAGTCTTTATATTGTCGATGTCTAATATGCGTCGGGTACTCCATTCTTTCTAATGTCAGAGACAACAGAGAGTGTGTTTGATTCTAAATCGATGGCTACAGCCTGGACTGAACCTAACCCTAACTTTGTTGATATAAGTTGTTGTCCTCTCGCTTCTAGTGCCAAACGTGTCCTGTCGGACAAGTGCGTTTGTTGTCCTTCCTCAATACTTGAAGCAGCAGCACCGTGGTATACTAGCTGGTTATGAATGCGGGCTGCCATGACAGATTCGTAGAGAGGCATTCCCAATAATACATGATTGATGATCACTTGTGCAACTCCGGTGATTATTTTCGGTCCTCCACTACCTCCAAGTGAGAGAACAAGCTCGCCTAATTCTGTGGGTCCATTCAATGTTCCATCAACATTTCTACTGGTGCGGAACACCATCGTTGGCGACATTGATGACAAAGGCCTCTTTCCGGGTACAATGTAATTAGATTCACTTGGTCTCAAGCCGAAAAAGTTAGCTCGTCCAGAAGTAGCAAAATCATCCATTTGATTGTTGAGAATGAACCCAGTAGATGGGCTTGCAACCTTTGACCCAAAGTGCAGGTTGATTGATGAAGTTATCGTGACAGAGTTTCTGTGCTTGTCGACAACAGACAAACTGGTTGTGCCATGATCTTCGAGATAGTTGAATAATCTTAATTTTCTTCGCTCAGACTCTGATCTCAGCATTCTTCTATCACCTTCCTGTGCATCTTTCATTGCCCCAGTCCCATCAGTATCCTCAAGTTGAGCCCATTTCTCGCCTCCATACTGCGACAGATTCAAAACCTCATCATCAATTGTCATTTTTTGGAGCTTTTCAATGTAGTTGCCTGTTACAAGGTCAGTAACTGCATCGGCATTCCTTTCGCGGTCATATTTAGGATCACTTAAAGACATTCGTATTGCAAAAACATGCTTGCATGCTTCTACATACCAGTGCTTCGATAATGTATCAGCTAGTGATGCAAGCGGCAAAGTGAATCCGACAAGAAACCTCAATAAACCAATTATTGTAGCTCCACCGCTGCTGGGCGGAGGAACACCAACAACTTTGTATCCTGAAACACTGGCTATCAAAGGATCACGCTGCATGCAAACGATACATGTGAAAGCGAGAATGAGAAAGTTTCTACATACGCAAACAGCAATTTCAATAGACAGGCGCATCTTTCATCTCACCAGGACTGGACGATAATTTGAGAGATCACTTGCTGTAATAATTCCTCCTTGCTGATGTATATCCATTGCCAACATCTTTGCCAAGTCTCCTTCATACAATACCTCTCCTCCTCTCTCCATAATTAGCTTCAGAGTATTTGCAAGTCGCTTTCTTTTCATGATATCACCCTCCTTCAATGGAGTTACCCCATCGTTGTCTTTCGTCACTGCATACGCCAAGTCAGGCATCATGCCAAAGTATTCTTTCTTTTCCTCAATGGCTTTCGCTAGATAATTAGACACTTGAAATCCATCTCTAGCCAATTCCAATGCAGGCCTCACAACCTCCGACCAGCTCAGAGATCCATGTCGGTAATGAAGCAACTCCAAGCCTCGAAGCTCACCAGGAACGGCGATTGATAGACCTCCAAGAGTAGACGACTCTGGAAGAGCTTCATACATATCAAACGTAGCATTCATTGGAGCTGTTTCTCTGCAGTCGATGACTTCTGTAACTTTACCCCTTTGAGATGGCGAATGTTCCTTTATTATCACATTTGCTTCTGCTGGAGTTGAGTATGATGTGTTTTCTTTTTGTTGCATTTCATTAGTCCTTCTTCTTTCCTTCATTTTTGTTTCTGCAGACCTTGCATCTTCAAAGGGAGGTGTGGCTGAATCTTTCTTTAGCATGGGCGCATCGGAATGAATCAAGATGAATGCACCACCACCTAGCCCAGACGATGATGGATTTACTACTCCTAAGCAAAGTGCTGTTGTGACAGCTGCATCGGCTGCATTCCCTCCAAGATCTTGAAGGATAGATACACCCATTTTAGAACATATTTGATGGTCTGTGGCTACAGCTCCATTTGTTTTATTCTCGATACTGTGAGTATTTTTAAGTTTCATCAAATCTTGAGAAACTCCAAAGGATGTCTGAATTGGACATGACTTTTGCTCTAATGCTTTTTCTTCTGAAATGTTCCTTATCGAAAATGATGATGCTACAATCAAGATGATGCATACACAAAATGCAATTGAAAGCACCAACTTTTCCCGTGCAAAGGCGCAGCACTTGTTTGTAGATCGTTCAAATATTTCTCCTCCCTCTGACCCGTCATCACTAGATTGACCAATGAGTGAAAATTGTGCATGAAGTACTGGTGTAGATCCAGATCCAGATGCTACTTTTGTTGTTTCTTCCTTTGTATCATTGCCGCCAATCAATGATCCACCACTCTGGTAAGATTCCATCCGATGTATTTCGTGTGCTGCCATCTCTCGGAAGGTTGCCGACGCGAAGGCTGTTGCGGTGATTTATCCTCTACCCCCTGCTGCCTGTACTGCCGCCTACCCTGCAGTTCTACCCTCTCTCTCACTAACTGGTGCTGTTATCTGCTGTTGGGAGTGGGGTCGGTTGCTTGGTGTGGTTGGTTGTTCTTGTTCTTTTGACAAAAGTGAGATTTTGCTTGGTGTGCCAGGTTCCGTGCCGTCACCCATTACACACAGCTAGGTAGGTACTCATCCTCTTATGACGACTTTCTGATAATCCAATTTCAATTGGGAGTCCTGTTCTATTTTTGATTGGCCCCTCCACCGCAAGTTGATTGAAAGATGCCATTTTTTATCAGATGGACCTGCTTCAATCGTTTCAACATTGGTGCAGATGCAAGGAATAGACATCTTGCTACCTCATATATATAATCAGTAACTAACCATGCAATCCAAT
>Ga0209652_1003617_pt1 | contig 11257 bp, 10 predicted proteins | sample SaaInl74LU_5_DNA_FD_184641 | JGI IMG/M metagenome (GOLD analysis project Ga0209652, IMG submission 184641) | Marine microbial communities from expanding oxygen minimum zones in the Saanich Inlet - ESP_74LU_5_DNA (SPAdes) (version 2) | ecosystem: Environmental > Aquatic > Marine > Intertidal zone...
ATGCCCACGCACTCCACACCGATCTGACTCATCAGCTCGCAGCCTCGCCCGGCGCACGGACCACGAAACACGCACGATGACGATGAGAACGCAGAGTCAGTTACGCAAGATTACGCAGATACTCAAGGACGCACACACCAAGAGAGAAGCAACTGAAGCATAACTGGAGTTGGATCGTGCATGTGGTAAATACACGGAACAAAATACTCATTCATTAATGACTGAATAACAGAGTCAACAAATTACAATCGATAGCAGCAAAGCAAAAAGCAGCAACACCTCTCATCTATCTATCTACACTATTTACAAACATCATGGGATCCGTATTTGGCAAAGAATCAGTGGAAGAACCACCCCACGACAATCTCCTCTCACGTAGCGATGCAACCACATCTTATGAACTCCGCAAATACGGTCAGCGCTACGCAGCAACAATCACCTACAAGAAGACTGGTGACAAAAGTGAAAACTCTCCATTTGGGGCACTTGCCAAATACATTGGTGTGTTTGGTACTCCTCAGAACGAAGGGGACACATCGATCGCGATGACTGCTCCCGTTGTAATGGAAAATTCGAACAAACCAACCCAAATTGCCATGACTGCACCGGTTGTTATGGAGAATAATAAGGATGATGACAGCGACAGTAATAAGAAAATGATGTTCATGCTCCCAGTAGAATATGATTCCATGGACAAGATACCCAAACCAACCAATCCATCGGTACATATTGAAGAAATTCCATCACAGACGGGTGTGGTTCATGTATACAATGGAAAATGGGGCGAAGCGCGTAATACGGAATTGGCAAAAAGTCTGGCACATCAATTGATTCAGGATGGTGTCCCTGACATGACAGAGGAGTATGTTTTGGCCAACTACCAATTCTGGGGGTACAACCCTCCATTCACGCTTCCTTACTTTCGTAGAAATGAAATTTGGGTGCAATTGGAGTCTGCTCAAGCAGACTATCTTGAGAAGACATTCAAGCCAGAAATCAAGTAAGTGAAGGTTCCTTGGGTGGGTATTCGTCTATACACATGTTTGATCTAACTGACATGACACGTTGTTCTATTGCAAGTGCTGCAGAGAGACCAGTAATGAAGGGAAGAAATAAATTTACCATTGGAGCTCTAGGTCTGGTTTTGGGTTGTTATGCAATCAGCGTGTTGTGGAAGAAGACAAATGGATCACAGTATCGTAGGATATCTGCTTGATTGATTGATAGACTTGTAACTTGTTTTGTACTTAATCTAAATTTTACTTTGTAAGAACTACATCTGAGTTGACTAGCTATTATAATATGTCCGTAGTGGAATTTGCTTTGTAAGCTAGCTGGTGAATGCTCTCGAATATAGACTGAACAGATACTAATGAAAAAGAGATTATAAAACCAAACCCAACAATCATCTATGCACCCCCCTTGGGCTTAACAGCATCTGGTCCAGTCGGAATAATCTCCCCAGCCGCCTCTACCTCTCCCTTGAAATATTCAATTGTCTTTCTCAACCCATCCTCCACATGCACACGAGGTTCCCAATCCAATTCACGCTTCGCAGTACTAATATCCGGCTTTCGCTGAGTCGGATCATCTGCCACTTTGGGCAAGAATTTGATTTCCGAAGAACTTTGTGTGAATTCTTTGATTTTGGTTGCAAAGTCTTTGATTGAGTATTCATCCGGATTGCCGAGATTGACGGGAGAGTCGTAGTTGCCATTCATGAGTTTTGTTAGTCCATTTACCAAATCATCCACATATTGAAAGGAACGAGTTTGAGATCCATCTCCGTAAATCGTAATGTTTTTGTTTTGAAGAGACTGAATGATAAAGTTGCTATTGTATACGGGAGATGAAGAACACAAGATGTGTAAATGTCTGTTAGAGCACACGACTTTACACAGTACAAATAATCATTCATGATGAAACAATATCATCTTCTACAGCTTACCTCACAACACGACCATCGTTCGGGTGCATACGAGGACCAAAGGTATTAAAAATACGTGCAATGCGAATGGACACATCGTTCTGGTTCTTGTAGGCATACATCATTGTTTCAGCCACACGCTTTCCCTCATCATAACATGATCTTGGCCCCAATGTGTTTACATTTCCCCAGTATGTCTATCAAGGAAGAAGAGTGATGCATATGTTAGATGACAAAGAATCGATATCACAGCACCGCATCAAGTATAAGATGTAGGAACACAAACTCACCTCTGGTTGAGGATGGACTTCAGGATCTCCGTAGATTTCACTTGTCGATGCCAATAAGATACGTGCTTTGACACGCTTTGCCAATCCCAACATGTTGATGGTTCCTGTCGTTTTCAGTTTCAAAGCAAATAATATTCTTGTCAGTACAATATATAGAGGGATGAACATGAACGATGTACACATACACGAATAGAAAGAATGTAACAAAAACGCAGAATACCACGTACCCATGGTACTAGTCTTGATAGTCTTGACAGGATTATACTGATAATGCGGAGGACTCGCCGGACACGCCAAATGATAAATCTGATCCACCTCCAACAAAATTGGTTGAATCACATCATGCCTGATCAAACTAAAGTTGGGATGGTGCAACCAATGTTCCACATTGGCCTTACGCCCGGTGAAAAAGTTGTCGAGTACCACCACCTCGTGTCCCTCGGACATGAGTCGATCGGTCAAGTGGGAACCGACAAAGCCTGCTCCGCCGGTGATGAGAATTTTCTTGCGGAGTGCATCGGGAAGACGGACGGTTTGGATGACTTTGGGTGTGTGGGGTGTTGGGATGGATTGGGAGGCGAGGAGTTGTTGATCTTGGACGATTTGAGCGAGGCGCGCTCGTTTTGTCTCTTGGTCGTCGTGGCCGTTGGTGGCTGCTGCTGGGCGTTTGGCTGAGTCTGACATGGTGGAGAGAGTTGTATGCTAAGTAGATATGATAATATTGGCAAGAGTTTATTATGACTTCATCAGCCCCGACGACAGAGCAGAGATCTTGCGTTTGCGTTTGCTGAGTGGCAGCTATTGATTCCTACGTAGGTACCTACCAATGATGACGACGATGAGATGACCACAAACCACAAAAATGACCCACCGAATCACTACATATCACCAAGCAACACGCATCCTGAAGCGTGTCGCTGCTCCTACATCTACTTGCTTGCTACCTACAACACAATGTCATCCTCCGCTACTGATTGCTGCGTAGTGTTGGTCACAGTCACACACTATCCAAACACATCGGACATTCGATTTCCACTTGCTTTAGAGTTATGCCAACTAGCTGCCACAAAGCTAATTCAAACTGTCATCGTTGATGACTCTCCTGACCATCCAGCTGTACGAAATGCATTAGAGGAAGCTGGGAAAGGTCATGTCAAGGTATATCAACAAGATAAAGCTATCTATCAAGGAAAGGGTGGTGCTTTGCGTCAAGCTATTAAAAATGCAAGAGACTTGTTAGATACCAACAATAACAACGACAACACTGCAATTTGTTTTGCAGAGCCGGAAAAAGTCGATATTGCAAACCATATGCACCTCATTGTCCGACCCATTCTAGATGGAAGCACAGATATTGTTGTTCCTACAAGAAGTGAGGAGCTATTCAGACAATCATATCCGATTGAACAATACCATAGCGAGAGTTTTGCAAACTTGCACTTTAACTCACTTGCACAACAATTCAAAGGGTTCCAGGCGGAAGATGCAAAACAGATTGATTGGCTGTTTGGTCCCTTTGCATTTCGAACCAGTTTGGCAGATACGTGGCTGGCCTACACAGGCACGAGCTGGGATGCTCAAATGATTCCGTATGTCAGAGCTGTGAGGAATGAGAATAGACGAATATCATCTGTGACAATTGACTTTCGGCATCCGAAACAAATGAAAGAGCAGGAAGAAGGAGATCCAAAATGGACGAATAAGAGACTGCAGCAACTGAATATTCTCTTTGATTTGTTGGGAGAACAAGAATTATCATGATGGAATGATGAGATATGTATCTATCTCGGTTGCATGGTAATATCCATTAAAAACACATTTGTTTCTATCATTAACATGACAAGTATAAATCTACTAGAAAGAAAGGCGACCATGTTTTGTCGTCTCATTGTTGCTTCTTCAGTTCAAGATCAATCTTCCGTCGAATATTCCCAACATCAGCACTCACTGCAGTCCACCACGCAGATATTATCATGCACAGCAGTAGTACAGGTGGGAAACCAAAGATTGATCGCTCTCCATTCTCTTTCACAACACCCAAGCCAGTCAGGTCTGTGATCCTATTGATAAACGAGACTAAAAATGCTGCACTTCCACCTCCCCAACGATTTGCAAGAGTGTCAACAATTGGTTTTGCTTCATATCTTGCCTCGGCTGAAAGTCCTCTCCACAAGTTTTCTCTTACCGGCTTTGCAATAGCAAAATTGATTACTTTTGTAAATTCATCAATCACAAGGAACATAATTAGATCTGGCGGTTTACCATCCGACATCAAGTGCCAATAACCCAAGAGAAACACTCCACAAAGGCGAATGATTGGCATAAGAGCCAGGGCGCCACGTTGTCCAAAGCTATTGGCAATGTATGCACCCAGCCCGCTTGCTTGTAATGCAAATACGGCAACACTTGATGCAGTGTTGATCTTGGCCAAAAATGCCGTGTTGGATACTGCACTAGTTCCACTGGATGATCGATTGGCAACTAATTCTGCACGTTGGAATGAGAGCAGTACTGACGTTGACGCGTAGAGTGCATTGTAGGTGAAGATTGCAATGAGCAGACGTGATCGTAGGATTGTCGTGATGCCTCGAAGCAAGCGTTGTTTGAATGAATTGTCGTCAATCATGGGTTGGTCGTCAAGTTTCTCTGCAACGTTGTTAAGTGTGTTTCTATCTTTTTCTGACAATGTTCCAGAGATGCTATATGATCGACTGTTCCTCCTACCCTGTTGCTGAGCCGCCAAGTTTGCTAGGTTACCACTCGAAAGACTTCCACTTGCAACGCGTTTCATACTGCCCATTGATACTGATTTTTTCATTGATGCGTCGCATGTCGATAGATTTTCGGTTGAATTGTACATGGATGCAAGGTCGCCTGAGCTTTGGAATCGCATCTGCTCCTCCCAGTGACGTTGCATAATCCGTCCAAGTTCTACCGAGAGGTTGGCTGAAATTTCTAGCATGATTGCCGCAATGACTAGCAATCCCGACAAATGGAGGATGTGAGCTGCAAATGAGGCAATGACACTACCTATAATACCGCCAAGGGTTCCACCAAAACCAACAAATGCCAAACGCTTCAATCGTAATGATGACTTGGATTGTTGCTTGGAAGATGAAAACGACGCACTTCTAGCACGGGATGGCGAAGAAGAAGGTGACGATCCTCCTCGAGTCGGGCTATTATTATTACCACCACCCATCATTACCAACCCTCCCCCTGACGATATCTTTGTAATATTCCTCTCCTCCGAGTTCTTCCGTCTCTGCTCTGCATTTTCTTCATACTCCATTGCCTCGGTGGTCACACCCCAAATGAGAGACAACGAATGCAGTTTCATCAAATGCACCACAAGGAAAAACATGATGTAAATGACTTTACCGAACTTGTTCACCATGCAACTGCACGTATTCAAAAGCAACGACGGTATGGATAATTCTCGATGGCTCTTCAAATAATCATTGACGCTACTGAACAATGGATGTTCCGTTGGTATTCCCAATACACCCAATATCCGCAAGAATAAACACCCTAACAATACCACTGCCGATTCCTCCTCTCCAAGTCCTGATCCTCCTCCCTCATCATCTCCACCTTCTCCATCTCGCTTGCTCTTTCCAAATCGTTCCACAATCTGAAATCCCAAAGCATAACTCAACAACAGGAACGCAAATACCCTATAAAACAGTGCCAGACTTGTCCCCTGAGTTTCACCACGTGTTAACCCCATCCGTTTCCACACACGTCGTCTGCGTGGATCAGGTGCTTCAAACAACCATCCAACAGGCACCGAACTCCCCAGTGCTAACACAGTCGATGCCAATGTCAACGCCGGAATATGTGTTACTCCCACAGCAAGTGCCGCGGCATCCCGCATTGGACCGAGCATATAATTAGCACATGTGACTAGTAATAATGCGGTAAATCCTGCGAGGGCAGAGCCACCGTGTGTATGCCGTTGTTGGGGTGGGACAAAGTGTGTTGATAGGAGTGTGAGTGCTCTACCGGAGAGTGTGTGAGAGGAGAATGTGTATAGTGATGACGATGATTTGCTTGATGCTGCAGCTGTATGAAATGCGGTGTTGTTGATATTGTTGTAGTCAGAACTATCATCTTCGTAACTTTCATCTACTGATAGTGGTTGGTGCTGTCTTGGAGGGAAAGGATTGGGATTTGGACCTGACGATGATGATACTAAAGGAATGAACAACTTTGATTCTTGCAGAGGTTGTCTTTGTTGCAATGAAGATACTCTTGCACCAATACTATTTGCGTTCCCACCATCATTCACATCGTCATTATCACTGTGCCCCCCTGAACTGTTATCCGTCCGAAACGTGTCCTCCCTTGAAAAACTCATTTCCAGAAAACTATTCTTCACTTTTGGAGTAAGAGTGATATTACTCGGATTCTGTTCTAGCAGCGGTTGTTCTTGTTCTTGCTGCTGCTGCTGTTGTTGTTGCAGCAACTCCTCGCGAATTAATTGTTCATTACTAGAAGCAATCGCTTTTGCTGCCTCCATTGCACGAGTGGCTGGACAGGAGGATGGCTCACCATCGTCGTCATCATCATCATCTAGATTGATCAATGGAGTCAAATGATCGTCTTGCTCGTCATCATTCTCATTATTATGATTACTCCGAGAGGGCACACCTTCAATTGACTGCGGTGGATGCGACATCGTCATCCTAGGCGAGTGAGATGATGCAGTATCCAAGAATAATTGACCCTGCTGGCGTGGAGAGCAGGGTGCCATTAATGAGAATGATGCCGCGTCAGATAGTGGTGTTGCGTTGGGAACGACGCTGTCAGACATGGGTGAGTCTAGGACTTGGTTGTCATCTGTCTTCATGACGATGTCATCATTAGTAACACCGTCGTTCAAGTTGACTTTTGCAAGTCCATCATTCAAAAGACGTGCATCATTACCGTCGTCATCATGATTGTTGCTCGATGCTGCAGAATCCATAGCATCTCCGACATTCAACATATCGATTACAAGAGATGATGATGAGAGATAGAGGGCTGCTGTTGCAATTCAAGTTGTTTTGTTCCTCTCAGCTGGCAGCTGTTAGATTATGTATGTACTTGTGTGATGTGCGCTTCCCTATTCAACTTTAATGATACTTTTAAATACAGCCTTCTCGATTATTCAATTTATGCTCCGTCTTTCCTCCCCAGTCCAATTGAAACGGCTTTGGCGACGACGGCTTTACGACAATGATATTATTATTATTAACAGAGGAGACGACAATGCATGAGGAACAACATCAATTGATTGTTGATTGGTTCGCTTTTCGCTTTGATTTTTGATTGTTATGTTATTGGCCCCATCAAGATACCTACTTAGAGGCTCTTCTTACCAATAAGTTTGGTGGACATAGTCCAAGGAAGTATTTCTACCACACTTCCTCTCTCTTGCTTCTATTTTGGGTTGGAAGGAAGAAGTTTAGAAGAAGATGATTGGTTATCTACGTTATTTCTTGCAGTACATCCTTTCATTGAGTTCCTTGAGGTGACCATCTCCAGGACTGATTTTCAATCGCTACATCCATCTACTTCAGTGTATCAATCTATTGTAATGATGAGCCCCAACAATACTTCATTCTAGTAGCTAGCTGTGGCCTAAGCAAATTACATCATTGAACTACATTCTATCAATAGGAAATAATTAATTTTAGATCGTCAAGAGGTTACTTTGCAATGTTCAAGAGTGAAAAGTAGCCTGTGAATGATACTCATGCAACAAACAAACAAAAGATAGAGAGATGACATGTCCAATCCCACTCAAGAACTTGCTCACATATTTCGTGTCAATACATTGGATGAACAGAAATGTTACAGCAAGTGTCAAGTGCAAAAAGACAAACACACGTCATTACACTTCTGTATCCTCAGCTTCAGCCTCCTGAGCAGCCGCCACAGCTGCCTCCGTTGCCTCATGATCCTCCTCTGCATTCGTCACAGCCTCGGCAGCAGCTGCCTTTTGCTTCTCCAAATCATTTGGGTGAACATATCCAGCCGCGGCACGAGCAGCAGCCACAGCTACTGGATCAATAGGGGGCATATCCATGGCAGGATGTGGGTATTGCGAATATAACCCTGGCATTTGTCCAGGCATTGGAAGGACTACCTGATGTTGCACTGGTACGCCATCCGGGCCCATCATCTCCATAATGCTAGGCTGGTGTCCATACCCAGGGTTGGAAATGGGAGCAAACGTTCCCTGTGACGTCTCGGCAAATCCTGGAATGACATAGGTAGGATCAGCCCTTTGTCGTTTCAACTGCTCTTCAATCTGATCATCTGGAACACCCGCCTCTTGCATCGCCTCCCGGAGTTTCTCCTGGGTCCTTTCCGAACTTTCCACCACACTACGTGCGGCAAGATCCTTAAGTGAAACTCCCTGGGTGGCTGCACCAGTGGCAATTTCATCGGCCACCACTTTCACATCCTCGGGGGCTGCTACGCCATTGGCATACGTCTCACGATCGCCACGGTTACAGTCTCGTAATGCTTGGCAAGTTTTCTTGAGTGCCTCCTTTCGACTAAGTTCCTCCCATGGCCCATTTAATCCACGTGATACCTGTCCTCTTCCCTCACGTTTGAGGAATCGTCCAGGTGGGTCGAGAGACGCGATGTGATGAATAATTTCTTCAGCGACAGCCTTCTTTTCAGTGGCAGAATACCCCTCACAATAGGTTTCATCGGCTCGGGTGGTGACGAGGGTGCGGAATCGTTCGTTCCCGGGATGCGCGGCAATGTTCACGCCTCGACCGGAGAGGACGTCGTTGTCGGTAACGACGATGGGAGGTCTGTTGAATTGATTGAGTGTTGGGTAGCGGCTCATGATTGTTGCCTGTGTGTGTTTTCGATGAGAAAGTTATTACTTGACAGTTTTGGAGACTTGTGCAGTCTTATTCTGAGTGAATCAGTTGGATATGAAGTGAAGATGTTTGATAATCCCCAAAGAAATGTATGAAGCACGAGATGATTCATTCCATGCAACGACGATGGATAGATCAATCAAGGAGGGGTGTGCCGATGATGTTCAAGCCATGACACAAGATGTGTAACCGTGAAGCAGAGAGGAGGAGGACAAAGAAAAAGATGATGATTATGGTGAGCATGGAATGATAAGTGTAGGGATGATAGCAGTCTCCAAGCAGAAAGCTGCCATTGTTGTTATCGACATAATTCAAACGAGAAGCTCACCAGAGGCTTCACAGAGGAATTGGTTTTTATGATGAGAGGAACTCGTGGGCAACGGCAATCGCTAGTAATTCCTTTTTTCCTCTCCGTTCATTCGCTCGAAAGTTGATTTGGAATACTCGTAGAATATCTACTGGTATTTACCCTCCTACGTAACAGATTGGGCCTAAACATAGTTGGGATCCTTTTACAAGGGAAAAGATTTTAGCCGGACAGACGGACCCTCATGAGCGTTGGCCTTTCGATTATCTCGTCGCTCATCACCAGCAAGGAGGCATTGCACAGCAAACATTTCCACCATGAACAGAGCCGTAGCAACATTAGCAAAGAGGGCGGCACTTGCTGCTGGACCACAGGTAAGAGATGATTTTTTATTATATGAGAGGAGGGTATTTTTTATGGTGGAATTTGGAGTATAATACGCTATCCTAAATGGAGACAATGCCGGGGAACCGGTAACCACGGCAACTGCCGCTGCCGATAAATAATAGGGGGTGTTGGGTATTTTTTACGCTACTGAGGCATCGTTTAGATGGACAACATGCGATAATATTGATGGAATACACATCATTTCGTTATTATTATATTCTGGGTTGGGTCGTCGGTCTAGTTTTCACGTACAGAGAGTGCTGTGCCTTTTTGTGGAGTGGGGAAGGCCCGGCCTCATCAGAGGAAAATGCCTACCCTCACCCCCTGCAATGATTGCATAAATATCATCTGCCATTTGCAGCACGTTCGCTGGGATGAGGGTCTCTGTGCAGGCAGTGAATGTGAATGCGAATGACATCAAAACAATTTATTCACTTCTTTTATATTACTAACATTATGTGTCCTCTTTTCTACCTCCCCCCACAATTAATAAAAAAAACAGGCGGCCCGTGTCAGTGGTGCCATCGCCCGTCGTACCATGGCCTCCCAAACCCTTGAACTCTCCTCTTACCTCGAGTCCAAAATCAGCGCCACCGCTGGAGAGGACACCGCCGTCAAGTATGCCGAGACTGGATCCGTTATTTCCGTAGGAGATGGTATTGCCCGTGTTTACGGACTTGCCAATGTCCAAGCCGGAGAGATGGTTGTGTTCGCCTGCGGTCTTCGCGGGATGGCTCTTAACTTGGAAGAGGACAATGTGGGAGTTGTGATTTTCGGTGACGATCGTGATATTCTTGAGGGAGACACCGTCAAGCGTACCGGTGCCATTGTCGATGTTCCCGTCGGACCTGAGCTTTTGGGACGTGTTGTTGATGGTATTGGTCAGCCCATTGATGGGGGTGCCAGTTTGGATAACTGCAAGCGCTCTCGTGCTGAGGTGAAGGCCCCCGGAATTATCCCGCGTGAGTCTGTGTCCGAGCCTATGCTTACCGGGCTTAAGGCTGTGGATGCCCTTATCCCCATTGGACGTGGTCAGCGTGAGTTGATTATTGGTGATCGTCAGACTGGTAAGACTGCCATTGCTATTGATACCATCATTAACCAAAAGACCAAGAAGGACCCCCTCGCCTGTATTTACGTTGGTGTTGGACAGAAGCGATCCACCATTGCTCAACTTGTCGGACAGCTTGATGATAAGGGTGCCATGGACAACTGCATCGTCGTTGCCGCTACCGCTTCCGACTCTGCTCCTCTTCAGTTCTTGGCCCCTTACACTGGTGCCGCCATGGGAGAATACTTCCGTGACAATGGCAAGCATGCTGTGATCTTCTATGACGATCTCTCCAAGCAGGCTGTTGCCTACCGTCAAATGTCCTTGCTTCTCCGTCGTCCTCCTGGACGTGAGGCCTACCCCGGTGATGTTTTCTACCTCCACTCTCGTCTTCTCGAGCGTGCCGCC
>Ga0209652_1003619_pt1 | contig 11252 bp, 10 predicted proteins | sample SaaInl74LU_5_DNA_FD_184641 | JGI IMG/M metagenome (GOLD analysis project Ga0209652, IMG submission 184641) | Marine microbial communities from expanding oxygen minimum zones in the Saanich Inlet - ESP_74LU_5_DNA (SPAdes) (version 2) | ecosystem: Environmental > Aquatic > Marine > Intertidal zone...
AATGATTTGAAAAATAATGATCACCCAAAAAACAGGTGCCAAAAAAAACAGCATCCAGCGCTCCCTGTTCGTAAACGGGTTTCCACCAGCGGTGCAGATATCATCGAGCACAAAAGCACAGCAGCATGAGAAAAAGAAGTAAGTTAAGATTGCTATCAACATAGTATTATCATTTTAAATTAACATTTTCTCTCCCAGCTTCCATCGCCATTTACATAAGTAATCACGCTCCTCTCCTGCTTTTCGTATTTTGTAATGAGTGCTTGCTGAGCTGAATGCGGTAAATCCTGTGGAACCATAAAGTTAGTGCTGGTAGTACTCGGTCCAAAACAACACACACATTCCCACAAATCACCTTTGCAATCCACATTTCGCACTTCAATCTCACCTTCTTGAATTACGACAACCATCTTACAAACCATTTTAGGAAGGGCTTGAAGCGCAGAGTGCACTGTTCGGGAGAACATTTGTTTTCTTAATTTAGAAAGTCTCTTAAAGCTTGAGCGCAATAAGATTGAAAGTTCTAAAGCTTCTTCACTCGTCAGTTCTTTCAAGCTATTTGCATGACGCATGCACCAAATATTCAAATCTGACTGTTCAGGCTCACTGCTCCCAAGGAACACACAAGACTCCTTCAACTCTTTCAAGGGATACTTTTCCTTATCATTTTTTGGAAAAAGCACCTGAGTGAAGAAAATGCTTGTCCCACAGTGCAACGATTCTTGATGATCGCCAAGAAATTGACCCAACAAAGAGTGGCTCGAATGAGATAAATGGAGTGAGTGAAAATGTTGTTGATGAATCGTCATTCCTCAAAAGTTGAGGAAAAAATTCAAATAATAAAATTTATAAATCCGCCTCCAAAAAATAGCCTCCAAATTTTTTGATGTTTTTTTGGTACCGACTTTTTTCCCCACACCCGCTGCCTGAGCGACAGTCGAAGGCAGCACTTTCTCCCCCAACACCTGTTGCCTGAGCGACAATCAAAAGCAGCTCACCAATCAGCGATCAGGTGCCTGAGCGAAATCGAAGGCCCCAAACTCCGCCTCTATCTCATCAAAACGCTCAAACAATAAGGTCGGCTCCATCTCGGTAACCAAGGCCATGCGGTATTCTTTGAAATGAGGGATACCTTTGAAATAATTGGCGTAGTGGCGGCGCATTTCTACAATACCTAAACGGTCGCCTTTCCACTTGATCGACATCTCCAAGTGCTGGCGTGCGGCCTTGATTCTATCGAGCACCGTGGCCGTTGGCAAATGCTCTCCGGTTTTTAAAAAGTGCTTGATCTCGTTAAACACCCATGGATTTCCGATACTGGCCCTTCCGATCATGATGCCGTCCACTTCATAGCGGTTTTTGTATTCTAAAGCCTTTTCTGGCGTGTCGATATCACCATTCCCAAAAACAGGAATGTGCATGCGTGGATTGTTCTTCACAGCAGAAATCAAAGTCCAATCGGCTTCACCCTTATACATCTGCTTGCGCGTTCTTCCGTGAATGCTGATGGCTTGTATGCCCACGTCTTGGAGTCGTTCGGCCACCTCAACGATGTACTTGGTATTGTCGTCCCAACCCAAACGGGTTTTCACAGTAACGGGCAAAGATGTGGAATTTACAATCTCCTTGGTCATGGAAACCATCTTTGGAATGTCTTGCAAAATTCCAGCTCCGGCTCCTTTGCAGGCCACCTTTTTTACCGGACAACCATAATTGATGTCGATAATGTCGGGATTACTCGCTGCGGTGATCTCAGTGGCTTGTTTCATCGATTCTATTTCAGAACCGAAGATTTGAATTCCGATCGGACGCTCGTACTCGAAAATGTCGAGTTTCTGAACACTTTTTGCCGCATCGCGAATGAGTCCTTCCGAAGAAATAAACTCCGTGTACATCAAATCAGCACCGTGTTGCTTGCACAGGGCGCGGAAAGGAGGGTCGCTCACGTCCTCCATGGGAGCGAGTAAAAGCGGAAAATCTCCTAAATCTATGTTTCCTATTTTTGCCATCCGAGGAATTGCCTCAACTTTGTGCAAAGTTACGAAAACCCCATCCAATGCGCCGCGTATTTGAATCCTTCCCGCTCTCTTTCCGTTTTGTTTTCATCGTGCCCCTCATTGTGGTAGGCTATGTGGTGGGAATGATTGTTGGCCTTCTGGGCTGTTTGGCCTATGGTTACGGACCTCAGGAAGCGCTTGAACTCATGAGCAACTTTCAAAGCAGCAGCGATGTTGGTGTGCTTCGCATCTTACAAACCTGCTTTCAATTGGGCGGTTTTCTTTTACCTGCTCTCTTCTTTGCTTGGATGTTTGGCAAAACAGCGGTAAGCAAGTACATGAACCGCCTACCAAAAAGCACCTGGATGCTGGTACCGCTCATCACCATCTTGAGTCTACCTATTATGGAAGTGCTCATTAATTTCAATGAACGACTTATTCCTGCAGACAGTTCTTGGGGAACTGCATTGAGAGAACAAGAAGCATTGGCCGAACAACTGATGTCGCAACTCCTCTCCATGGAGAGTCCGGCAGAATTGATCTTAATGTTATTCATCGCCGCAGTGGTTCCAGCGCTTGCGGAGGAGTTTCTTTTTAGAGGTTTGATTCAGAATCAGTTGAGTAAGTGGACCAAGAACGTCCACCTTGGGATTTGGCTGAGTGCCATCTTGTTTAGCGCCATTCACATGCAGTTTCTCGGTTTCCTGCCAAGACTAGCACTTGGGGCTTTGTTTGGTTATTTGGTGATTCATACAGGCAGTATTTGGACCGGAGTACTGGCGCATTTTCTTCACAACGGCGTGAGCGTATTGGGCCTCTATTACATTCAGCACAATCCCGACATTACGGAAGCCGATATCGAACAGGTGGGCACACAACCGCTTCAGTTGGTATTTATTCTTGTTGCTTTGGGAATTTTAGGAGGCATCTTCATGAAGAAAAGCGAATGGCCAAAGTGGAAGGCCGATTACCTCGCTAATCCTGTAAAGCCGCTAACCATGCCTGAGCAAAAATCAGATCATCAGGGGTCGTGATTTTCACGTTCTCACGGTTTCCTTCCACCAATTGAATTTTATGTCCGAAAGCCTCTACCACCGAGGCATCATCGGTAAACTCGTCTTTGTATTGTTGATGATATGCTTCGCGAAGCAAGGTTACACTGAAACATTGAGGCGTTTGCACTAGTCTGAAATCTGCGCGGTCCTCAGCTATGGACGAGCTGCCATGTACTTTCCGAATACTATCCACCAAAGTAACCACCGGAATGGCCGCTCCTTGCTCTTCAGCCATAGTAAAACAGCGTTCAATGCACTCTTTTGACGGGAAAGGACGAACGGCATCGTGCACGGCAACAACACCATGTTCGGCCTCAATTTCATCCAAACCATTTTTCACCGAGTGAAAGCGTTCTGCTCCCCCATCAACCACCTTCACAGGATGCGTAAACCCGTGCTTTTGGCATTGCTCGTGCCAGAAGTTCACATAGTTGGGGTGCATCACCAAAACCACTTCCAAGTCGGGATAAACCGCAAGGAATTGATTCAGCGTGTGAAAGATGAGCGGCTTTCCGTTGAGTTCAAGAAATTGTTTGGGAATGGATGAGCGCATGCGCGTTCCCGTTCCTCCTGCCACCAAGATAAGTGCCTTCTTCATTCAGCTAAAATAAAAGAACCCTCACAGACTTTAATCAATGAGGGTTCTGAAAGTAGTTCTATTTTCTGGGCGATATTATTTCGCAGCAGCGTAACGCTTCGCCACCTCATCCCAATTGATCACATTAAAGAACGCTGAAATGTAATCTGGTCTGCGGTTTTGGTAGTTCAAGTAGTAAGCGTGTTCCCAAACGTCAAGGCCAAGGATTGGTGTTCCTTCGCAACCCACCCCTGGCATCAAAGGATTGTCTTGATTTGCTGAAGAGCAAACTTCCAACTTGCCATTGCTGTTAACGCAAAGCCAAGCCCAACCAGAACCAAAGCGCGTTGCAGCAGCTGCAGCAAACTTCTCTTTGAATCCATCAAAAGATCCAAAAGTAGCATCGATATCAGCGGCAAGGTCGCCACTTGGGTTTCCACCGCCGTTTGGCGACATTACTTCCCAGAACAAGCAGTGATTGTAATAACCACCACCGTTATTGCGTACTGCAGCCTTGTCTGTTCCTTTAGCGCAAATTTCTTCAATGCTCATACCCTCCATTGCAGTTCCCGCAATAGCGTTGTTCAAATTGTTGGTATATCCAGCATGGTGCTTGCTATGATGGATTTCCATGGTGCGCGCATCAATATTTGGTTCTAATGCATCGTATGCATAAGGTAATTTCGGTAGTTCGAAAGCCATAATTAAACGTGTTTTTCGTGAATAAATTAATTTAATTGTTTCTGTTCGTCCAACATTTTCTGACTCAAAAGGTTCAATTTCCCGTCGGTCACAACATATTGTTCGTATTGGTTAATCACGTCAAATGCGACGCGATAAATGTTGTCATCTTCAAGCATTACGCGATAGTATGCTTCCTCACCAAACTGGTTTCTAGCAATGTAAGCCATGATGCGCAGTTTAATGATTTCTTTGCTCTGTTCTATGCCAAAACGATCTTTCATCACTCCATCTCGCTCCGCACTGTCGTAGAAGTCTTCCAAATCTGCATTGCTCAAATCAAAACGCTCAATGAAAACATCTACATTCTCATATTGCCTCAATGATTCTCGATGCTTTTCAACATACTCAAAGCCGTAATTTCTGAAGCTCCCACTGTATGAAAGTTCGCTTAAATAAGCGCTTGCTCCCACAGTGTCGATGGGCACAAAGATATCTGGCATAATACCACCTCCACCGTATACAATTCTGCCTGCAGGCGTTTTGAATTGAAGGCTGTCTGCAAATTGAATGCTGTCTGCACTTAACAACTCTCCATGATCATAACGCTCGAGGTAATCGTTTTCATAATCAACTCCTTCGCCGTAAGGTTTTTGAATTGATCTGCCGGTTGGCGTGTAATACCGAGCTACGGTTAAACGAAGCGCCGACTCATCGGGCAAGGCTATTTCATTCTGAACCAAGCCTTTTCCAAATGATCTTCGGCCCACTGTAATTGAACGGTCTTGATCTTGAAGTGCTCCGGCCAAAATCTCACTTGCACTAGCAGAACCCTGGTTAATCAGCACCACCACATCCATATCGCGGTAGGCACCATTTACTCGGCTCTTGTAATCTCGGCGAGGGTCGCTTTTCCCTTCAGTATAAACAATCAGTTCGCCGCTTGAAAGAAATTCTTCCACCATCGGGATGCAAGAATTCAGGTATCCTCCTCCATTTCCACGAAGGTCGATCATCAATTTCTTTGCTCCTTGACTTTTCAGCGCGTTTACTCCTTCAACAAACTCTTCGTAGGTGTTTTTGGCGAAGCGGGTAATTTTAATGTAGCCCACATCATCTGAAACCATTACAGAAGCTACCACAGAATAAATTGGAATGCGGTCTCTCACAATATCAAAAACGAGCAATTCCTCAGCACCACGTCGTTCAATACCCAACTTAACCGGCGTTCCCTTTTCACCCTTCAGCAGCTTCATCACCTTATCGTTGGTGAGTCCTTTTCCGGCGATGTCTTCTCCATCTACCTCCACAATGCGGTCGCCCGGAGCGATTCCAGCACTTTCGCTTGGTCCGCCTTCAATGGGATTCACCACCATCAAGGTATCTCTCTGAATCATGAACTCCACACCAATTCCCTCAAAGTTTCCTTCCAAAGGCTCTTGCATTGAAGCCATTTCTTCTGGAGAGATGTAGTATGAATGCGGATCAAGCCGTTCTAATATGCTTCGAATGGCGTCATCAATCAATTCTTTCTTCTCTACAGAATCGACATACATTTCATCAATTTTGTTGATGATGTTCACCAACTTATTGGGGTTATTCTCATTATTCCCTCCAGGAACGAGGCTTCGTCCGCTTGAGTTTAAAAAAGAACCAGCGTAAATCCCAATGACCAGGAATAGCGCGCAAATGAAGGGAAACATCAAGGACGATGACTTCTCCTCGGGGCTTTTTTTGGTGTACTGATCAATGCGATCGCTCATTTTATGGTTGTTCTATTTGTACGACTTCAATTCCTGATTGCTGCAAAAAATCTACTCCACTAAGGTCTTTATAAGCAACAGAAAAAACAACGCGTTTTATTCCTGCTTGAAGAATCATTTTTGCGCAATCCTTGCACGGCGATAGCGTGATGTACAAGGTACCATTTTCAGCGCTATTGTTTGACCTCGCCACTTTTGTAATTGCATTGGCTTCTGCGTGTAGCACATACCAATGGGTACTTCCAGCCTCATCTTCGCAAGCATTTGGATAGCCGCTCGGTGTTCCATTGTAGCCGTCGGAGATGATCATACCATTTCGAACAATTAAAGCACCGACTTGTTTTCGCGTGCAGTGAGATAAACTGGCCCATTCTGCAGCCATTCGCAAATAAGCCCTGTCGTAGCGCTCTTGCTTGGCCACATCTTTGTATGTCAATGTCTCGTCGTCCATAAGAAAAGGCCAAATTTAACAAGTCGTGAAGGAAAACGGCGGCTCTTTCAAGGAAATTGACAAAATTTGACAAGAAATGACCCTTCGATTACTCATACCGCTTCTTTGTGTTTGCATTTCCTTATGCTACACTACTGAAACTTTCGCTCAGGAATATCCCTTTAACCACTTTGGTGCGGCAGAAGGGCTTCCAGTTGATGGTGTTTATGATTTACTTCAAGACAAGGCCGCTTACTTGTGGATTGCCACTGAAGGAGGCGGTGTGGTGCGTTTCGATGGCAAGCATTTCGACAACATGGATTCTCCTGAAAACTTGGCCGCGGCGAATGTTAGGTGCCTCTTCGAAGACCACAAAGGGGTGATTTGGGTGGGTACGGCAGACCATGGTGTTTTTTGTTACGACGGAAAAACATGGCGCTTGATGAACAACGGTCTTCCAGTACTGCACATCAGAAGCTTCACCGAAGATCACAATGGCAATTTATGGGCAGCTACCCTCGGAGGTGGAATTGCGCTAATGGATAGCACAGCTAGAGACTGGTCTGTAAAAACCATCCGCAAATGGAAGGCTTTGGATGACCCTTTAATGCTTGGTTCTTCTGTGCGTTGTTTGCTTCGCGATGAAGATAAAATTTGGATGGGAAGTGATGAGGGACTTTACTGCTACGAATCGGGATCAATCAAGAAAATAAGCCTTGAACCGCAATTGAACGACGCTGTACTCTGTGGATTTAAACATGAAAACACCCTTTACTTTGGCACGGAAAACGGACTCTTTGTTAGCGATGAAAGTGGTGTTCACAGGCTGCATCACCCCAATATCGATGAAAGAAGAATCAGAAGCATTGCCCTGGATGCTCATGGCGACTTATGGCTCGGAACGGCTCAAGGGGCCATCCAAATGAGATTGGACGAAAACAAATCCCTTGAATTTCTCAACGAGCTGAGGAAAGAAAACGGATTGGATAGCGACCGCATCAGAAAGGTCCTTCTAGATCGATTTAACACCCTTTGGTTTGGTACCTACTTTGGTGGCGTCTCCCAGCTCACGGGAGAATCTTTGCTCAAATACTCGCGCAACAGTAATTTTCCTGAAACCTTCATTACAGCCTTTGAAGAAATAGACGATTCTACCCACCTGCTCGGCACCTTCGAAGGCAGCATTTTTTGGGTGAAAGAAGGCAAGGCAGAACGACGCTATCAATCAGCAACAAAGAGTCCGGAAAACCCTGTTATCGATTTTGTAAAAGACGGTAAGCGTGTGCTTGCTCTAGTTCAATTCGACGGATTATTGCAATTGAGTCAGAAGGGAGATGTACAGGTACTACAAGCTTCAAAAGGGGAAGAAGTGGCTTGCTTGCTTTACCAAGACGAAGTGATTATTATTAGAGAACGCGAAGTGGTGGCCTTAGATGGTCGAAGATTACTTCGTTTGGGATTAGGAGATAACTGGCGCATCAACGACGCAATTATTCATGAAGAGCGCTTGATCTTGATGTGTGATGATGGCTTGCGCATACTCAGCAAAGACGCTCAGGAATTAGAATTAATAGCAAAAAGCTCTGGAAAAAACATCAGCTGTGCTGCCACGAGTCCGAAAGGAAGCGTTTGGTTTGGAACCAAAAACGAAGGACTGCTGAAATGGGACGGTAAAAAGCTCAAATCTTTCAAAAAATCAAGTCACTTGCCCGATTTGAATGTGCACGGAATTACTTCAGACCGAGATGGTAACTTGTGGGTATCGAGCAAGCAAGGCTTGAGCTTTTTAGAGTTAGACTTAGACGATCAGTTTGTTTTGAACGCTTCTCAAGTAGACGAAGGCTTGAAGGGGCACGCCGCCGCAAAAAGCATGTATGTTGATGCCAACAACCAGCTCTGGATGGGAAGCACGAGAGGTTTATACTGCTATCAGATGGGGGGGCAATTCAACAATCAGTGTCCTCCTCAAATTCAACTCGCTACTCCCCGCTTGTTCTTCGAGCCAATTCAAGCACAAGACCATCAACAAGAAAATGGAAAACTGCTCTTCGCCCACAATGAGAATCACCTCACCTTTGATTTTATAGGTATTGATTTGAGCGAAGGGAAAAGTATACAATACCAATACATGCTTGAAGGACTTGGGGTCAACTGGCAAAACACAGATCAAGAAAGTATTACCTTCAGCAACATCCCTCCAGGCCAGTATCAATTCATGCTTCGTGCGCAGAACAGTGATGGCATCTGGAATGAACAACCCGAAGTTTATGCTTTTGAGATCAGAGCACCATTTTACATGAGGTGGTGGTTCATAAGTGGCGTCATTGCACTAAGTATTTCCTTGATTATCATCGTGGCACAACTAAGAATCGCCAGTCTTGCCCGCCAGCGAGATCTCCTGAACGATAAGGTAAAAGAACGCACAGCAGACCTTCGCGAAGCAAAAAACAAAAGCGATGAACTCCTATTAAACATCCTGCCCAAGGAAACGGCCAACGAACTGAAAACAAATGGCAAAGCGCTGGCCAGAACTTATGCTCAGGCCAGTGTGCTGTTTTCAGACTTTAAGGGCTTCACCAAAATGAGTGAACAAATTAGTTCAGAACAATTGGTGGCAACTTTAGATCAAATTTTTCAGCGTTTTGATGCACTTTGCGACCTTCATGACATCGAAAAAATAAAGACGATTGGAGATGCATACATGTGTGCGGCGGGTATTCCAATTGAACAAGAAGACCATGCGCAACGACTTGTGGCCTTTGCACTCGACATGAAAAAAACCATGGCTGAGTTAAACAATGAACTCAGCGCACAAGGATTACCGCCCTGGAACATCAGAATAGGCGTGCATAGTGGTCCGCTCGTTGCCGGAGTTGTTGGCAAGAAGAAATTTGCTTACGACATTTGGGGCGACACCGTGAATATCGCTGCTCGAATGGAAAGCAGTGGTGAAATCAACCAAGTGAACATCAGCTCCAAAACCGCCAAGCTCATTAGCGAAGATTTCCTCATTCACCACCGAGGAAAAATCCAGGCAAAGAACAAGGGAGCCTTAGAAATGTATTTTGTAGAGAAGCGAATAAGATGAAAGTATACACAAAAACTGGAGATGAAGGAAACACCGGATTAATTGGTGGAACCAGAGTAGCAAAAGACCACATTAGAATTGAGGCCTACGGTGCTGTGGATGAACTCAATGCGCACATTGGCCTCCTCCGCGATCAAATTGGGGCAGAAGCTTATCAAGCGAAGCTCATTTCCATACAAGAAGAACTCTTCACCATGGGCAGCCATCTGGCCAACGACCCTGAAAAATCACAAATGAAATTGCCCGAGTTTAAGGCCGATTTTATCAGTGCTTTGGAGCAAGAAATCGACAAAATGGATGAAGTACTTCCGGCCATGACCAACTTTGTTTTGCCTGGCGGACACCCCAGCATTTCCACTTGCCATGTGGCGCGTTGCGTATGCAGAAGAGCAGAAAGGGCAACCATTAGCTTAAATCGTTCGTCATCTGTTCAAACAGAAATTCTTGTTTATTTGAACCGTTTGAGCGATTATTTGTTTGTTCTCTCAAGAAAGTTTGCTCAAGACCTGGGTGTGGAAGAAACGCCATGGAAACCTCGAGGCTAATGCAGCCGTTTGAGAAACAATAGCTTAAGCAATTGAAATCAAAGTTGCGAGTGTAGATTAAAAATCTATTTTTGCAAAATTATTGTAGAGACCTAATAAAAATTGGGATTATGTATTGGACGTTAGAACTTGCCTCTTATTTAGAGGACGCGCCTTGGCCAGCGACAAAAGATGAGTTGATTGACTTCGCTATGAGAACTGGTGCTCCGTTGGAAGTAGTAGAAAACTTGCAGCAGATCGAGGACGAGGGTGAAAGCTTCGAAACCATCGAAGACATTTGGCCAGATTATCCTACCAAAGAAGACTTCTTCTTTAACGAGGATGAGTATTAATTTATAAAACGAACTGAAAAAGGCCGTTTCGCTCAGCGAATACGGCCTTTTTTGTTTTTAGGCATGAACAACAAGTAGCGCTGTAATAAAGAATTACCTCAGAACAAAGCGTAAAGTTTGTCTGCTTCGTTGCTCCATCAAGATTTCTTTGCCTGTGGTTAATGATTTCACCGTTGCCTCGTCGTAATGCCTGATGGTTAACAAGTCCAATCCATCGTTGTACTTCACCTCATACGCCACCTGCAACATTTCTCTTAGCCCTTTTATCAAACTATCGTCTTGATCAACCACAATCGAAAAACTGATGGCTGAATTCTGCATCATGTTCACCCGCAAACCACTTTCAGAGATCATGTCAAAAATATCGCTGAGGTTTTTCTCCACGATAAAGCTAAAATCCCTCGATTTAATGGAAAGCAGTACTTGATTTGGCTTGAAGATGTACATTGGCACAAGCGTGTCGTAATCGCTCGTTGCATCAATAACAGTTCCCTTCAAACTCACGTCATTAAAGCTTTTTACATACAAGGGAATGTTCTTGTTTTGAAGTGGTTTGAGTGTCTTAGGATGAATCACAGAAGCCCCGTAATAACTCAATTCAATGCATTCATTGTATGAAATGTGAGGAAGCTCCACGGTATTGTTGAACCACTTTGGATCAGCATTTAACATTCCTGGAACATCCTTCCAAATGGTCACTGAACCGGCATTCAGTAGATAAGCAATAATGGCCGCAGAGAAATCAGAACCTTCCCTTCCGAGCGTAGTGGTGTTGCCCAATTTA
>Ga0209652_1003624_pt1 | contig 11246 bp, 10 predicted proteins | sample SaaInl74LU_5_DNA_FD_184641 | JGI IMG/M metagenome (GOLD analysis project Ga0209652, IMG submission 184641) | Marine microbial communities from expanding oxygen minimum zones in the Saanich Inlet - ESP_74LU_5_DNA (SPAdes) (version 2) | ecosystem: Environmental > Aquatic > Marine > Intertidal zone...
GGATTTTCGCGTGAGCAACACCCAGTCTGTTACCCGAACTTCAACTTGAAAATGAGACACTCTCTATCTTGGAGAAACTTGCCTGACTACTACACTTGAAGTAAAAGGCGGAGTATAAACTCTGTGTAAGTTTTAGCAAACCGCACGAAATGTCTGGAGCAACCAAAATTGAATCATAAATCAGCTGACTTTTTTCACCTTTCTAGAGAGAGGAGAAAGAGAGCGTCATCTTGCTTTGAACTCGCTCAGCTGACAACTGAGAGCTGAAATTGCATATGGTAAGTACTTATTGTGTTCAGCTAAATCTTTTAGGTGAATCTAGCTAGCCTCTCTCCAGCTCTAGAAGAGAGAGAGAGAGAGGCACAGAGCCTATATGGTACCTACATGAACAGAGAACAGAGCACGAGGAGAATCTCTGGTACGTGTAGCTTTCATTGACGTCCAATTTACAATTGTAGCATGATGGAAACTTTCTCCCTCTCGCAATGGATGCCGAGTAAATGGGCAACCGTCAAGACTGCCGGAGACAATGTCAAAAAAAGAGTGTCCACTTGGCCACAGAAAGTATCTGATGTTGCCAAGGGAGAGTTTAATGTCAACGGCGATAACAACACAATTCAAGAGACAACATCATCTACAGCTGATGATAAGGCCTATCATCAAAATGCCGTGGTGGTAGCTTACCTCCTTGTACAGCACATGATTGGGGCAGCGTCGTCAACGGGGTATGGAAATGGCTCCGTTAAAATTAACGTTGATCCCAATTCAATCAAAGTCATATTAAGGGTCGAAGAAGAGGGGGCGTCGCAGTCCTGCTCAGTGGATAGCGTGAGCGTCGTCCTCGAGTCAAGCACAGGAACACAACGCTCAATCTTTTATTCCCTGGGGGAGGTGTTATTAATATTATTTAGTCGGCACGAAACGATTACCCCGCAGTGTCGGACAACTCTGTTATCCCGTCAAGAGAGTCTGAATGAACGCCGCGAAGGTGCAAACTGTGCAGCGGACACTTTTGATTCTTTTCAGGATACGATGCAGAGGGCGCTTTTGTTTTTAGACTTGGAGGAAGGAGGGGGGGATACTATGATGGATGACTTGTATAATTTACCTGAAAAGCGGGAGAGAACGACGATGACACCGAGTACGTTTTCAACCATATGTGCCAACTATCCCACGCTCCCCATGTCCGTGTGCAGACTCATTGCAGATGTGATGGAGGGGACGAATGGGGGTGTTGCTCTGACCAAAACATCATTTACTTCTCTGGAAGAAGTCCTGGAAGATCTGAAACGTATGATGTTTGAGCCTAACGTATTTTTACATAACCCATCCGATCCAAAGATTGACTTTGGGAGTAGGCTATATGGAAGAGAAGAAGAAACATCTACGATTCTTTCAGTAGTTGATGGCATTTCTTCTGGGCAAGGTAGCGGGGCACTTCAAATAATTAGTGTTCATGGATATTCTGGATCAGGAAAGTCTTTTCTGGTCAACCAAATTGGGAGATATATATCAACAAAAGGATGGATCTTTCTGGAAGGGAAGTTTGATAGAATGAGACAGAGCAATGCTCCCATCTCTGTGATGATGTCCGCATTTGAAAACTATTTCGTCACCTTGGAATACATCAAATGCTGGGGGGGATCCGATGATTTAAGTTACTGTTACAAAGTGGCTACCAAAATAACTGAGGCACTTGGCCCAGATGGAATTGATTCTCTCTCTCGTGTCATCCCCAGTCTCAATAGACTGGTTGGAATTGAAGTCACAGATAATGATCGCGATGGAAACCATCAAAGCAACATTGTTCGGATGGGAGAAGAATCTACCATGTACGAACAGCGCATTGAGTATTTACTCTGTGCCTTAGTGGACGCAATTTTGAGCGTGGGCCGGCCAATCTTGCTCCTTTATGATGCTAATACAAAGTGGGAGGGATTAGTAGAGTCTCAGTTCCTTCAAAAACTTCTGAAGCATATTGCAGATCGAGCGTCATCGAGAGAGCATCTCCTTTTCATCGAATGTTGTGGCAAAAAAGAGTCAGAGGGGTTGGATACTTCCACGATTGCATCTCATGATTCCGTCAACGTTTCAAGAATTGACATTGGCGAATTTTCAAAGCCAGCCTTAAATGATGCAATATCGTATGCACTCCGTCTTCCACCTCGCGTTACCGCACCCCTTTCAGAGATCATCCACATCAAGACCATGGGAAATATTATGTTCGTCATAGAATTCATGAAGTCTCTGGAGAAGTCAAATATGTTGACGTATAATTTATCTGAGCGGCAATGGGTGTGGGATACCGATATCGTTCCCCTCCAAAGAATTTCAGACAGTGTGGCTGGCCTCTTGATGAGCAAACTTCTTAATTTGAACAAGAGTGTCCTCGACTGTTTGATAATGGCTTCGTGTTTCGGGTCTCAAATTAATATGCCGATAATGGAGCTTCTTGATGGATTAAGAGGAGTCACGAATATTGGTACCAACCTCGATATAGGGGTAGAAGAAGGGATTCTCGAGAAAGCTGGACCGCTCTACATGTTCTCTCATAACTCTCTTCAACGCACGGTGTACGAGATCACACCCCAAAATATCAGAAATCAACTTCATCTAGATATCGGATCCACGCTAATTTCCAAGAGTGCAAGCGCGCCCCAAGAAGTCATCGAAGAATTGTTTTCGGTCGCTCTGTCTCACATCAACAAGTCTTTGCCAAGTGGTGAAAACGGCCAATCAAATGAAATCAACTTATCACCTTCTCAACGAGGCGTTTTTGCGAAGTTGAATCTCAAAGCTGGCCAAAAAGCAATCAGCAACAGTGCAGACTTCGCCCTTGCAAAATTCCATCTAAATGCTGGGATGGCTTTTCTACCTGAACAATGCTGGCACGATCAGTACGATCTTGCGTTCAATTTGCATATTGAGTATGCTAACGTTTTACTTGTTCAACGTGAGTATGAAGAATTGGATACTCACTGCAAGGTTCTGCTCCTGAAGGCAAGGTGTGTTGAGGACCAAATCAAAATTCACGAGCTTTTAATTGCCTACCTCTTCCGGTCAGGTAAATTTCCGGAAGCTTTGGAACATGTGCGTTCTGTCCTTGACACTCTTGGCTTCCCTCTTCCTACCACAGTGGACAAAGATACTGTGAGGGCTGTGCTGGAAGCACTTCGAAACGCAGCATCGGGCTTCACACCGGAGCAAATGCGCACATTCCCTTTGATGACAGAGGAAGTGCCAAAACAAGCAATGAAAATTATGGGCAGTGTCCCTATTCTGCTTACTTTTTCTTCGCCCACCTTTGCAGCGATGATTGCATGCCAGATGACTCAGCTCTCGATACAGCACGGACTGTGTGCAGAGTCTGCAGTAGCTTTTGGGAATTTGGGATTCGCCATCAACTCTGTCCTACAAGATTTCAATTGTGGGTATGCAATGGGGAACTTGGGGTTGGCAATCTTCCAACGATTCAAGTCGAACACGCTCATCCTTAAAACTTATGTACCTATCTTCGGGTTCCTTAAATCGTGGAAAGTGAGTTACCGTTGCCTACCGTTTGCAGTGTTTATTTTGATTTTTGTTTCCTAACCCAAACACACATTGTAGGAACCGTTACAATCATGCAGCGAAGGTCTATGTTATGCCGTTCATGAGGGATCCCTTGCTGGGGATCGCGGATCTGTGTAAGTTTTACTTCGTTTCAACAGAGGAAAGTCGACAATCAATTTCTGACTAACTGTATTGATCATTATTTCTCTTTTCGTCGCAGATTTCTAGCTAAAGCTGTTCTCAATAGACATCTGTTAGTGAATGGATGCAAATTGTCTGAGCTACGCATGAAGCAAGAGAGTTTATGCCGGGAAATGGTGAGATTTGCTAATCGCATTTGTAGTATTACTCTTTACTTGTTCAAGGTGACTAATTTGTGCCTACCTGTTTCACTTGAAGATGTATAATAAACAAGAAAAGAAGTTTGGGGCCTTTTTCTACCAATCGCTGGGGGATTTGTATACAATCCTATCCTTAATTGGTGAACCTGACGACCTCGTCGCTTCCATTTTCATTTCACGAGAAGAATGTGAAAAAGCACTGTTGGAAAATTACTCTTCTACAAAAAACACATCAGTACTTCAGCTTTTCTATTATCATCGTTTTATACAATCTTTCGCTGTTAGGGATTTCGAGACAGCACTCAATTATTGTGAAGAATATGACAAGCTTGGTAGTGGAATAATTGCGAGGATTACAGACGTTGCTACAGTATTCTTTTCGGGGGTCATTGGTTTTGTACTGGCAAGAAAAACGAAGCAGGATGGAATGCTAGATATTGGAGAACATCGACGCATGCAATTGCAGATGTGGGCAGATCATGGGAGCAAATGGAATGCTGAGAATAAAGCACTGCTGCTTCAGGCGGAAAAGTATTACACCACTGGAAACCTAGACCAAGCCAAAGCATCTTATGAGGCTTCTGTCAAGTCAGCAAGAGAGCACAAATTCATCAATGAAGAGGCGCTAGCGTATGAACTCTATGGCATCTTCCGCGTCGAGACAGGTCACCTGGAGAACGGGAAAGAACTTCTCAGGAAGGCTCAATCTCTATACGCTGAGTGGGGTGCAATGAAAAAGGCCTCGGAAGTGTTCCCCCTCATGTGATGTGTACATTGATCTTAACACAATGTATAAATCAAATTTACTTGTGAAACAGATTAGATATTCTACCTAATACTGACATTCTAGGTAACGTGAGTCATACGGTCTCCCAAGGGGTCGTACCCGATAAAGTACTGCAAACAGTGTCGGACTCTACTCAGTACTAGCTGATTAACTTTGTTACTATTACATCCTATTTCTATGAAACTACTCGTACTCGTGTCATACTAATGTAATACTGGTATCACCTCACTCGATCCCTCGTCACTGACTTTCCAAACGTTTCTTGTCTTCTTGGTGACAAAAGCTGGAGCAGGAGCACCAAGAAGTAACGCTAGTGCGCTCCATGAAAGCGTTGAATCAGCTGCTTCTTTAACACTTGTCTTCTTGTATTCATCTTCGTAGATGAAATCTTGAGCGTCTTCGACGTCAGGGACAATGAAGAGACTATCTTCATCATCGTCTGATTCGTCAAATGATATTTCATTCAGATCAGGAGCACCTTCGCTTAATGATGAATCTACAGAAGAGAAGCTTCTATCGTCAAAAGGAAGATCTGGAATATCTTCACTTACGGAGTCAATACCCCAGAGTTGAACCTTTTGCTTCATCTTGCCGCCAGCCTGTTTTGTAACAGAAGACGGAGCTTGGCAGCCTAGCACTGCAGTCAGCGCACACCATGCCATGGCAGAGTCGACATCTTTGCTGCTTGTGTCTTTTTCTGCACAAGGCAAGGCGTCTGATTCTTCCAGTTCAGCGAAATTAGAGATGCTGAGCAAAGTGTCTTCTTCCTCGCCATGATCAAGAGCTTGACCAAATTTGTCAACTGAATCAACTACACAACTTTCGTTGGCATTGCTGTTTTCTTCCTTCGTGGGAACTTCGTGCTGACAACCTCTTTGCTCAATGATGAGTTGATCGTGACCCTCAGTGCTTGCGATGGCTCCACCAAGGTTCTGTGGTGGCGGTGATTCACTAGGACTGTTGAGGAAGTCCAAAAACTGTTGATAACCAACATCGTCTTTATGTTCATTTGGTGATGAATGGTGTTCCTTCATTGCTCGGGCCCGACGACGCGACTTGCTCGAGGTGCGGCGATGTTCATCAGTCAACGGTGGCACCATATCGGCAGAAGCCAAAGATGTCTTGATGGTAGAAGCAGTAGCTGACGATGCTCCTCTGCCACTTCTAGGTTGCTGAGGGACATACTTCAAGCTGTCATCGCCATCTTGCATGCTGTCACTGTCGTCAAATGGAGGCATCGACGACGATGCAGATGAAGTTTTCGTACTACTGTTGGATGCCGACGGGCAACCAAAGCGGGTTACAAGCCCGATGAGCTCACTCAGCCTGTTGCGTAGGCTTCTGAATACCTCCTCCATGGTTATTCGGCATTGCTTTCATTGGATGTGATCGAAAGTACTCTGAAGCCCAGCGCCCAGAGCCCAGCTGCTCCTGGATACCATGCAGATTGGCTCAAGTCGACGTGTTTGGTGGTAATTTTGGCAGATAAATTCCGCCAACGTCACCATTCCGCGAAAAAGCAAAACTTCAACTACCGCCAACGAAAACCTCGAAATAGATGGTCATTTTAGATTTTTTGTTTCTGTACCATGGGCAAGGAACAAGAACGTGAGGGTAGGTTGGGTATACAATTCTCTCCCTTGGTTGCCGCGTTGGTGTATTGTACAGGCGCGCTGCGCTGCTAGCTTGGCTTGTACAATACATATCGGTGTCACAGGTGAGTGAGTGGGTTGGCTACGCGCTTCAGAAATAGGACAACCAGAAAAACACTACCATTCCAATCAACAGAGCTTGCCAATAACCAATTTGTTTAGTAGGTTTAAGTAAGCAAAACTATTATCACATGAATATTGTCTCATAACGGGTAAAGTAATTCAATGGTAATGTTCATCACAGCTCTAGATGTGCATCAAGAAACAGTGGGATGATAAGACGAGAACTGAGCTGAGCTCGGTCGGCTCTCCTCATCTGAGCAGCTGGGTGTCCTCTGCTCGTTTGTTTATTTGGACCATTGGCCCTATCCTTTCATATGTCATTTACCTATAATGACTAAGAAAGGGTGTTCTCTACTGCAAATGCAGTCATTGTTGTCTGACAAGAGACAAACTCCTACAAGACCTGCACAGAGAGTATTTAGAGGTCATACCAAATGTGGTAGGAAAATTGTCCCTCGAAAGGAATCATGGGGTTGCCTGCGTATGAAATAGCAATATCATTCAATGCAGGAACAGATCCAGGGATCTTGTCGGCACACAAAAAGCCGAAGATACCAAGCTGAGCAAGACGTCCATTGTTGAGTTCAGCGGTGAGGCGACGTTCCTTGGTTTCTTCCGACATGTTCTTGTTGAAGCCAAAAGGATCATAGAGGTCTACAAGTATTGAGATGAAGCAAGGGAACGCATTTCAGTTAGAATAAGTGCATTTGGAATCGAAATGGGCAATATCTAATGTTGTACTTACCCAAAACAAAGTGAACATTGTCTCTGAACAAAGTAAAAGGAGGGTACTTTCCAGCTTGACGTCCCTTAGTGTAATGAGGCATGGCTCCTCCACCTCCACATTCATCCCAAAGCTCGAGCATAGAGATAACAGCGAAAATTTGCCACTTGGCAGCCTCTGGAACAGCATCCCATTGAGCCTCAGGCACAAGATCGGGAGAAGGATGAGGTGATCCATCCAAAGTCTGAGCCCATGGGAAGACAAAGTTAGATTGAACAATGTATCCTACGAATGCAAACATGGCAATACGGCCGTGCTTGATTTCCGATTGACGAAGCCAAGCAATGGTAGCTTCATTGCCCTTTCCCCAGAAGTCTTGATCCGCAAGATTGAGTGGATCATAGTATTTAATAGTAGGGTTGGCTTTGGTGGCAAGTGCTTCAAGATCAGCCTTGGTTTCGGAAAGCTGGGAAGTGGTGGGTGCCTTGCCGACTTGGGCGGGGGCAAATGCTGCTGCTGATGCGGCGAGGGTGGCGAGAATGGCGAGCTTCATGTTGGATAGTGTGTGTTGTGAAGGGCGTTGGCAAGAGGGCAGCGTGGTAGTTTGAGTGTCAAGCTGTTTTTTGGCGGAAGATTTGACTTCAATCAAGCTTCAAGCAAAGAGGGTTCATGGGCCGTGGGCTGCTTATGTTGTATCGTGTGAGACGAGGTGCCTCTTGTGAATTATCCCAATTGATATGTCGACATCACTGATTGGTTTGATATCAAAAATAATGAAAATCACAGAACACTTTCCTTGCTTCCACTTACTATCTCCAAAAGACCATGACACCAACGCTGCTACGGCTAGGCAGCCGACCTACCCAAGCGCTACATCTCAGCGGCTATTCTCTGAAATCACCTGTGTCGATTTGCAGATCTGGGGCATCAAAATCTCTAGTGTCTTGCGCACAAGTGTCGCGATGCACAATACAGACATCAACAACGAGAACATTGGCAACTCTGCCATCAACATTGTCATGGCATTCAGATCAGACTTCAAAATTCAATATCAAAAATCATCGCTGGTCATCCACCTCTGCTGCTAGCTCCAACAATGAACCAAAAATCGACTATCTGTCCCTCCCCCACTCCTCACCTGAAGTCCAAAACCTCATCGAACACCATGCACGCAAATCCCAAACCTCCGCATCACTCCAAACACTCATGAAAACCGGCCGAGGAGAATTCTTACACAAACTCTCAAAGCACAATCAAGGCGGTGGATTCGCCAGTGTAACGTCCCGTCCAGAAGATGAATCAGAGGCTACTCCCCTAGTACTGGTACAGGTAGCCTCCTTTTTGCGACGAGAGTTACCCATCCGATTGGCGCATCGTATCCATGATCTTAGTCGGGTATCCTACCTACAAGATATGAAATCGGTACAACAAGTCAAAGATTTGTACACAACTTCCTTCCTGGAGATTTTGTCAGTGGACAAACATCCTCCGACAAGAGAGGGATCCGAAGCGTGGGAAGAACAATTTGCAAAAATCCTAGAGAATATCTATGAACGACATTCGTCTGTATTGGTTCAAATGGCCCGGGGTGCATTTGAACTACGAGCGGCAATTCGCAAGGGGGCGTTGTTGGGAGTAGATGATGATGGGTGTGATGAGGGGCAAAAGACAACGAATGAGAAAGAGTTGCAAGTGGGACGAGATGCGGTGGAGTTTGAGTTGATGGAGAGTACTCATGCGTTTTTGGATAGGTTTTATATTTCGAGGATTGGTATTCGAGTTTTGATTGGGCAGTATTTGAGTTTGAGGCAGCCTCCGGTAGAGAAGTGAGTTGATGTGTTGTTGTTATCATGTGTTTCTTTTCTTTTCATGTGGGTGTTTGAACTTGTGTACTGACAAATCTTGATACTTCTCAGTTACGTTGGCATTATTTGCAGTAAAACAAGTCCATATGAGATTGTCAAACGAGCAATTGACGATGCTGCTTTCATGTGTACGAGAAAATATGGTGATGCGCCGGAAGTGATCATTACAGGAAGATTAGACATGTAAGTTTGCCTGTTGTGCTTGAGCATTTATTTTGTCGGTCATTTCTCACTTCACATTGTGAATACTTCACTTAGGACGTTCCCATATGTCCCTACCCATCTTCACTACATAATGCTTGAACTGCTGAAGAACTCAATGCGTGCAACTGTTGAATATCACGGAATCGACGCAGATTATCCTCCGATAAAGGTTGTTATTGCAGATGGCAGCGATAATGAAGATGTGATCATTAAAGTATCAGACGAAGGTGGCGGAATTCCTAGATCGAACATGAAACGGATTTGGAGTTATCTATTTACAACCGCTGATCCAGAAATTCAGGAAGGTATGGTAGCATTTAACGAAAATGTGGATCACAGTATTGATTCACCATTGGCTGGGTTGGGGTATGGGTTGCCTATCAGTCGAAGCTATGCCCGTTACTTTGGTGGTGATCTAAGTATCATGTCGATGGAAGGTTATGGTACTGATTGCTTCGTTTATTTGACCAGACTTGGTAATACAAGAGAGCCTCTACCAATTTGAGTGGAAGACAACCTTCACTTGTGCAGTATTTGGGTGTAAATTAAGAACAGAGAAACGTCTCGTTTGAGTGCTCGCGTAGTACTCTGCGACTATGCATGGTATCATACTCATTTGTCGTGATAAGGTCTGTGTAGTCAGTGGACAAATGCACAACATGATATCTGCCTCTACTGATCTAGACTACTATACGCGTGTATACAGGTATAACTTTTTGTTCAATTGAATTGAATTATGCACACATCGTGAACCGACACGTGCGTGGTAGTCTCATTATTTGTACAATCTATTCCTTAGTAACGTCCACGGCCGCGTCCACGTCCTCGCCCTCCTCCTCCTCCACGACTATTCATCGCGGCAGCTTGGAGTTCATTGGGAACATTCTGGCTAGTTCTGTTGAGGATCTCAATGATATCTCTCGCCATTCTTCCATTCTTCTCGGGAACAAAGAAGCTGACAGCAATTCCCTTCTTTCCGGCACGGCCAGTACGACCGATACGGTGGATGTAGGTCTCAGTATCGTTGGCGAAATCAAAGTTTACAACCATCTTGATGTCATCAACATCAAGTCCTCGAGCAGCCACATCCGTTGCAACAAGGAGGGTAGCTTGACATGATTTGAACTCCTTCAAGACCCAATCACGTTCTTCCTGACTCTTGTCACCATGCATAGCTCGGGCTTGAAAGCCGTCCATTCGCAAAGAGCGAGTGAGCATATCACATCCTTTCTTTGTCTCGACAAAGACAAGTACACGATCTTTAGTAGAGAGGTTCTCCTTGAGATAACGAAGAAGGTTTCTGTACTTCTCGGTATCTGCGCAAACATCAATAATCTGCGTCACATCCTTGTTTCCAGCGAGATCAAGTGAGCCTACAGTCACTTGGTAGTATTCACTCAAATAGTCTTGTGCCAAGTTTTTCACTTCCTTCGGCCAGGTAGCACTCCACATCAGTACTTGACGGTCAGGACGAATCTGCCCGCAGATCTTTCTCAATTGAGGTTCAAACCCCATATCAAGCATTCTACATTATTATGTGTCATAGGAGTTTTTGTTGAGACAAAAGTTTGGAAAATTTTCAAGCGAAATAACAACATGCATCAACTTACCTATCCGCTTCGTCAAGCACCAAGTAAGTCACACGAGCAAGGTTGGTGTTACCCGCTTCCAAGTGATCGATCAAACGTCCTGGAGTCGCAATAACAATCTCTACACCCTCACGCAATGATCTAATTTGCTTGCCCTTAGGCACTCCTCCGTACACAACTGTGTTCTTGATTTCGGAGGAGGCACCAAACTTGTCGCATTCTTCCTTGATCTGAACGGCTAGCTCACGTGTAGGTGCGAGAACGAGGACAATTGGTCCATCTCCTGGTTTGAGGTATGGCTGTTTGAAACGAGAAGCGCAACATTGAGATGTTAGATGAGTTTTTGAAAGAAGGAATGAGTGTGGGGTTCAAAGACTAGAAGAGGGTGTCTTGTGTAAGGTAATTCAAGGTGGGGAGTGATGCACCGCGTCTGCTCAGAAGGCTCGAATCATGCGTATCAACAGATAGC
>Ga0209652_1003625_pt1 | contig 11246 bp, 12 predicted proteins | sample SaaInl74LU_5_DNA_FD_184641 | JGI IMG/M metagenome (GOLD analysis project Ga0209652, IMG submission 184641) | Marine microbial communities from expanding oxygen minimum zones in the Saanich Inlet - ESP_74LU_5_DNA (SPAdes) (version 2) | ecosystem: Environmental > Aquatic > Marine > Intertidal zone...
TTTCGGCGGCGTGTGCGCCCATCAGATCGTGCATGATCGTGGCAGTGCACGCCAGCGGGCGGATGGTGATGTCGATGGGGCCTGCGGTTTCCAGACCACCCACAAGTTTGTGGTGATCGATGATCGCCGTGACGTTGAGCGCGTTGATGTTGGCGGGCAACTCGGCGGGGTTGTTGGTGTCCACAACAATGCAGTCCTGACCGTCTTCAAAAGCGTCGACGATCTGGGGTTTGGTTGCATTCCAACGGGTTAGGACAAATGCGGCCTCTGTGTTCGGCTCGCCCAGAAGAACGGCGCGCGCATCACCGCCGGTGTGGTTGATGAACCATTCCCAGATCAGCGGAGCGCCGGTGCTGTCTGTGTCGGGGGATTTGTGGCCGAAAATCAAGGTCGTCATTGGAGGGTCTACCCTTTAAAAATGGATTTCTTTTGAGGGCGTTATAGGCCCAAGCAATGGCCTTGTCACCCGCCCGCATCGATGGCTAGGATGCGGCGTTATGAGCACCAGCAGCACCCCCGCGAAAATCAAGGAAACGGACCTTTACGGGCCGGTCAAAGTGTTCCTTGAAGGGCAGGGCTACGAGGTGAAGGGTGAGATTGGCGCAGTGGATGTTCTGGCGCTGGGCGGTGAGGGGCAAGGCGGTGAGCCGTTGATTGTAGAGTTAAAGACTGCCTTCTCATTATCGCTTTTTCATCAAGGAGTTGCGCGATTATCGGTCAGCGACCTTGTGTATGTTGCGGTGCCCTACCAAAGCGGTAAACGCTGGCGCGCGGGGCTGAAGGCGAACGTGACGCTGGCGCGTAGGATCGGGCTTGGCATCATGACCGTGCGTCTTGAGGACGGGTTGGTGCAGGTGCATTGTGATCCGGTTCCCTACGCGCCGCGCAAAAATGCCAAGCGCAAGACGGCGTTGTTGAAGGAGTTTGCCAAGCGCAGCGGCGACCCCAGCAAAGGCGGGGCGACGCGGGCGGGCTTGGTGACCGCTTACCGGCAGGACGCCATCAAAATTGCGGCACATTTGGCGGATCACGGGGCGAGCCGCGGCGCAGATGTGCGCGACGCGACAGGAGTGGCGCGCGCTACAACTATGATGCGCGACAACCACTATGGGTGGTTCGAAAAAGTGACGACCGGTGTTTACGACCTAAGCGATACGGGCCGCGCGGCAATAGAAAGTTAGGGCAACAGCGCCCATGGTGGCGGGGTTGCCGTGCTTACTGGCCGGTGCCTTCAGGGGCAGCGCCATCGCCGTAAAGCAGATCAACAGTTGATTGGGGCACAGAAACTTCGACGGCATTATCGGCTGAACTGTCCCCGATGTAACCTGAACAGCCCGACAAGGCAGTGATCGCAAGCAGACAAAATGTAGAGAGTAAACGCATAGACTTATCCTCGAACCAATTAAGAATCTGCACACAGCGTGTGTGCTTGTCCGCTTTTGGACAACAAAAAACCTAATAATTGATGAATTTGGGCTTAATTCGCGCCTTAATTGCTAAAATTGGCAATATTTCGTGAACAGTAGCGCGTGAATCTTAGGAATTGTTTTACCTTCGCATGGGCATTTAACCCCAAGGCGTTGTGTTTGGTTGTTGTGACACTTGGTTTTTGTAGGGGAATTTTCGTTCGTGACTGAGCTTTAATTTACGCAAAATAGACGGTGTTTGACCGTTTGAATTTTAGTGCAAAAGAATCTTGGGAGGGCCTGTTGACACCTTCATGGACGCTGCCTAACTATCGCTCGTTAGCACTCGCCCTGAGTGAGTGACAAGAATTGAAACTTGAAGCTAAGGAGCTGCACAGATGGCACTTAAACCACTTCATGACCGTGTATTGGTCGAGCGCGTGGAAAGCGAAGAAAAAACAGCGGGTGGCTTGATCATCCCTGAGTCCGCAAAAGAAAAGCCTGCGGAAGGTGTGATTGTTGCTGCTGGTGAAGGCGCACGTAAGGACAGCGGTGAGCTGATCCCGATGGCCGTCAAAGAAGGCGACAAAGTTCTGTTCGGCAAATGGTCCGGCACAGAAGTGACTGTCGACGGCAAAGAGCTGTTGATCATGAAAGAAAGCGACGTTCTGGGCATCCTGTCCTAAGCGCTTCTCTTTTAAGTTCATATAAATACACAAGATTTTAAGGAGCATTTGAAATGGCTGCTAAAGACGTCAAATTCGACACAGACGCCCGCGACCGTATGCTGCGCGGCGTAAACACGCTTGCAAACGCGGTTAAAGTTACGCTCGGCCCCAAAGGTCGCAACGTAGTTTTGGACAAATCATTCGGCGCACCGCGCATCACCAAAGACGGTGTATCTGTTGCCAAAGAGATCGAGCTTGAAGACAAGTTTGAGAACATGGGCGCCCAGATGGTCAAAGAAGTGGCCTCACGCACCAATGACGAAGCTGGTGACGGCACAACAACTGCGACAGTACTTGCACAAGCCATCGTTAAAGAAGGCATGAAGTCTGTTGCTGCTGGCATGAACCCAATGGACCTGAAGCGCGGCATCGACCTTGCAACTGCTAAAGTTGTAGAAGCGATCAAAGCGGCAGCACGTCCTGTTTCTGACAGCGACGAAGTTGCACAAGTTGGTACCATCTCTGCAAACGGCGAAATTGAAATTGGCCGTCAAATCGCGGACGCGATGCAAAAAGTGGGCAACGAAGGCGTTATCACTGTTGAAGAGAACAAAGGTCTGGAAACAGAAACCGATGTTGTTGAAGGCATGCAGTTCGACCGCGGTTACTTGTCACCCTACTTCGTGACCAACCCAGACAAAATGACAACCGAGCTGGAAGATTGCTTGATCTTGCTGCACGAGAAGAAATTGTCTTCACTTCAGCCAATGGTTCCACTGCTTGAAACAGTGATCCAGTCCGGCAAGCCACTTCTGATCATCGCAGAAGACGTAGAAGGTGAGGCGCTTGCCACACTCGTCGTCAACAAACTGCGCGGCGGTCTGAAAATTGCAGCTGTTAAAGCACCTGGTTTCGGCGATCGTCGTAAAGCCATGTTGCAAGACATCGCGATCCTGACTGGCGGCCAAGTGATTTCCGAAGATCTGGGCATGAAGCTTGAGTCGGTCACAATGGACATGCTGGGCACAGCCAAGCGTGTTGCGATCACCAAAGACGAAACAACAATCGTTGACGGTGCTGGTTCCAAGCCAGAAATCGAAGCTCGCGTGACACAAATCCGTCAGCAAATCCAAGAAACAGACAGCGACTACGACCGTGAGAAGCTGCAAGAGCGCGTTGCCAAACTGGCAGGCGGTGTTGCCGTTATCCGCGTCGGCGGCATGTCAGAAGTAGAAGTAAAAGAGCGCAAAGACCGCGTTGATGATGCCCTGAACGCGACACGTGCCGCTGTTCAAGAAGGTATCGTTGTTGGTGGTGGTGTTGCTCTGGTACAGGCTGGCAAATCGCTTGACGGTCTCGAAGGTGCAAACAACGATCAAAACGTTGGTATTTCGATTGTGCGTAAAGCCATCGAAGCGCCACTGCGTCAGATTGCTGAAAACGCCGGTGTTGACGGTGCAGTTGTTGCGGGCAAAATCCGTGAGAGCGACGACAAATCGTTCGGTTTCAACGCACAAACTGAAGAATATGGCGACATGTTCAAGTTCGGTGTCATCGACCCAGCAAAAGTATGCCGCACCGCGTTGCAAGACGCAGCGTCTGTTGCATCGCTTCTCATCACAACCGAAGCAATGGTTGCTGATAAGCCAGCGAAAGACGGCGGCGCACCAGCAGGCGGCATGCCTGACATGGGCGGCATGGGCGGCATGATGTAATCACCCGCAGTTTCCCGGTTTCGGGAAATGGGTGACGCATCTGCGTTCACGAAAATTGGGGCCTCTCCTGTGTTGGAGGGGCCCTTTTTGTTTGCCTGACGTGTTCTGGTGTCAGCTCGTCTTGAGATAGCGCGCGGCAGGTGATGCTGGCGGTGTGGGGGAAGATACCGTAGGCATATCGGAGAAAATGAAAGTGACCGTCTGATGCGCCTGATCTTGTTGATATGCCTAACGATGCTTGCGTTTGCGGCGAACTCTTTGCTGACACGCGCGGGTGTTGTGGCCGGTGCGGACCCGATGCAGTTTGCGGTGCTGCGGGTTGTTGCGGGGGCGGTTACCTTGTGTGGATTGGTTGCGCTGCGCGGGCGGAATGCGGGCGGTGGTTTTCAGCTTTTTGCGGCTCAGCGTGTGTTTGGGGCGCTCGCTTTGGTGACGTATCTGATTGGATTCTCCCTCGCATACCGTGTTCTTGATGCGGGGCTTGGCGCGCTCATTTTGTTTGGTGTCGTGCAGATGGGATTGTTCGGTTATGCCCTTGCGCGCCGACAACCGGTTAGCATCTTTCGTTGGAGCGGTATGGGGTTGGCCATGGTTGGCCTTGCGTGGTTGGTCTGGCCTGTGCCCGCCGTTGCGGAGGAAACGGTGGTGCGTGTTGACCTTTGGGGGGCTGTATTGATGGCTGTCGCGGGTCTTGCCTGGGCGGCTTACACAGTTAACGGGCAGGGCGCGCGCGACCCGTTGGGCGCATCAGCGGGTAATTTCGCATGGGCGGCCGTTGGGATGTTGCCGGTGTTGGTTTTGGTGCCAAGCGGTGGGATGCCGCTGATTGGCGCGCTTAGCGCAATCGCGTCCGGGGCCATCGCTTCTGGTTTGGGGTACGCGCTTTGGTTCAAGGTATTGCCGCAGATCCAGACAACCACTGCCGGCATCGCACAGCTAAGCGTGCCGGTCATTGCCCTTGTTTTGGGCGCGGTCCTTTTGGGCGAAGTGCCGGATGTTCGCGCGATGCTTGCGGCCTCTGTGGTCATCGCAGGCATCGGGGTCGCGATGATCCCAAGTAGAGCGCGGGCTTAGCCGTTTGTTACGGTGTGATGAAGTTAACGTGGCCCATTTTGCGGCCCGTTTTGACGTCTGCTTTGCCGTAAAGATGCACCGCTGCGTTTGAGCCAAGCAAGGCCGGCAGGCGGTCCATATCATCCCCGATCAGGTTTTCCATCCGCACGTCGCTGTGGCGAGTGCCGTCGCCCAATGGCCATCCGGCGATGGCGCGGATGTGCTGTTCAAACTGGCATGTGGTGCAGCCGTTTTGCGTCCAGTGACCAGAGTTGTGCACGCGCGGGGCGATCTCGTTTACGACCAAGCCTGTGGGTGTCACAAAAAGCTCAAGGCCCATGACGCCTACATATTCAAGGGCGTTCAGAATTTTGGCGGCCATCAAAACCGCGTCCATCCGCTGGGGCGCGGGCACAGTTGAGGGCACCGTGGTGGTGCGCAAAATGCCGTCTGAATGCACGTTTTCGCCCGGATCATAACAGACCACTTCGCCCGATGGGCTTCGCGCGGCGATGACGCTGATCTCGCAGCTGAACGGAACAAATCCTTCTAGAACACAAGGCGCGCCTTGGACCGCTTCAAGGGCGGCGGCGGCTTCAGAGATGTCGTTGATGCGGACTTGGCCCTTGCCGTCATAACCAAAGCGGCGGGTTTTCAAGATCGCTGGCGTGCCGAAAGTTTCGAGCGCTTTGGTTAATGATGCCAAATCGGTGATGTCAGCATAAGGCGCAGTGCGCAGGCCCAAGCCGCTGAGAAAGTCTTTTTCGGTTAGGCGATCTTGGCTGGTTGAAAGCGCTGCGCGGCCAGGCCGGATTGTGCTGTGATCCTGGATCAGATCAAGCGCCGCCGTGGGGATGTTTTCAAACTCATAGCTGACCACATCAACAGAGCGCGCAAAATTCAACAGCGCGTCAGCGTCGTCATAGGCGGCTTTGAAATGGTAATTGGCCACATGCGAGGCAGGGCAGTCACCGGCGGGTTCAAAAATGCAGGTCTTGAAGCCAAGGCGCGAGGCCGCAACGGACAACATGCGTCCCAGCTGCCCGCCGCCCAAAATGCCGATTGTCGCGCCTTGGGGTAATGCGCCCGTGGGCAGTGTCGCGGTGTCAGTCATCTGTTGGCTCCTGCGGGATGGATGCGGATAAATCAGCGCGCCATTTATCGAGGCGTGCGGCCAGCGCATCATCAGATGTGGCCAAAATACCGGCGGCCATCAGGCCTGCGTTTGCAGCACCTGCCGCGCCAATCGCCATGGTCGCAACCGGATATCCTTTGGGCATTTGCAGGATAGAATAAAGGCTGTCCACACCCGAAAGCGCCTTGGTTTGAACGGGCACACCCACCACAGGCACGCGGGTTTTGGACGCCATCATACCGGGCAAATGGGCAGCACCACCGGCACCTGCGATGATCACTTTGAGGCCACGCTCTACGGCAGTTTTGCCGTATTCCCAAAGCCGGTCAGGGGTGCGGTGCGCCGAGACGATCTTGGTCTCATAGGCGATGCCCAATTCATCGAGGATTGTGGCTGCGTTTTTCATGGTGGGCCAATCGCTTTGGCTGCCCATGATGATACCGACTGTGATGGACATGGCGCGTCCCTTTTCGTGGTGTTGATCGCGCGGGGCGGTCGTTGTTGAGGTCGTTATAACGCCGCTGGCCTGTTACGCAATCGGCGCGCCGAAATTGAACGTGGCTGCGGGCAGGGTGGCCGTATTTCAGGCGATAATATCGGGGGTGATGCGGTCTTCGAGTTGCGCGATGCGATCTTTCAGGCCGAGTTTTTGTTTTTTCAGACGCTGCAACGTGAGCCTGTCAAAGGGGCTGTCCGTCAGTGCTTCGATTGCGGTGTCGAGGTCACGGTGCTCTTGGCGCAAAACTTCAAGTTTGATGCGCAACACATCTTCGCTTGGCATCTCCATTTGCGCGTTCATTTGCAGTCCTCTGTCTGGGCTTTTGCCGATGTATCTGGGGACCAGTCACCGATCTGTTTCACTTAACTACCTGATTCTAGCCTATTTCACCTAGGAAAACCTTGCGAAGCCGTAAACGCGCCCCCATATTTTATTTCATGAAGCGCATTGCCTTGATTTGGGGTGCGCCTTGATACCGTCGCTTGACTGAAAAGGACGAATAGATGACGAAATTAACCTTGGGGACCCATCCCTATTTGTTGGGGTTTGAGCAGCTTGAGCGCTTGGTTGAGCGCAGCGCGAAGACCGGAAACGATGGATACCCGCCCTATAATATCGAACAAACCAGTGACACATCTTACCGCATTACGCTTGCGGTGGCGGGATTTGGCGATGACGATTTAAGTATCACCGTGGAAGACAGCCAACTGGTGATCCGTGGCCGGCAAACCGATGATAGTGAGGGCCGCGTGTTTCTGCACCGCGGGATCGCAGCGCGGCAGTTCCAAAAGTCTTTTGTGCTGGCAGACGGCGTTGAGGTGGGGGCCGCACGGATTGAGAACGGGCTGCTGCACGTTGATCTGAACCGCGCCGTGCCAGACCGGATCATCCAGAAAATCGAAATTTCAAAAGGGTAAGTTGGGGGAATTGATATGAAAAATGACGTTTCAAATTCAGCAGACGCGCGTTTTGGTGACAACGGTAAGTTGGTGTACGTAAAGCCAATTGCCCTTGATGAATTGCCTGATGAGGTGCGCGAAAAAGTGAACGGGCAGGGCCCATTGTTTGCGGTGCACAATGATGCAGGCCAACAATTGGCGCTTGTGGCTGGACGGCGTTTGGCGTTTGAGTTGGCGCGCGAGAACGATTTACAGCCAGTAACCGTTCATTAACTGTCACAGACGCAGTAAATGGCGCAGCAGACAAAAGTGAGACCCTGATGATGCGTGCGCCATTTGAGATTGCAGGCCGTGAAATTGCGGCCGCCAGCAGACAAACTGTTGAGTTGCCCGTCAGCGTGATGGCTGACAACACGCCCGTGGGCTTGAACGTTCATGTGATCCACGGGGCGGATGAGGGCCCCGTTTCTTTCGTGAGTGCGGCCGTGCACGGTGACGAAGTGGTTGGCGTTGAGATTTGTCGCCGTCTTTTGGCCAGTGTTGATCCCGAATTGTTGCGCGGCACGCTTCTTGTGGTGCCGATTGTAAATGCGTTCGGATTTCTGAACCGGTCACGATACCTACCGGACCGGCGGGATTTGAACCGATCATTTCCCGGCTCATCCAAGGGGTCTTTAGCGTCTCGCTTGGCCCAGATATTTTTGCGCGACGTCGTTCAGCGCTGCAGCTTTGGTGTGGATTTACACTCGGCTGCGATCCACCGGACAAACTTGCCCCAGTGCCGCGTGTCGGCGGGCAATGCGCGTACGCTGGCTATGGCGCGGACATTTGGCGCACCTGTCATTTTGACATCAGATTTGCGCGAAGGTTCGTTGAGATCAGAGGCGGCAGAGCGCGGGGTTGATGTGCTTTTGTATGAAGCGGGCGAAGGGCTTCGGTTTGATGAGTTTGCAGTGCGCGCGGGCGTGATGGGCATCATGCGTGTGTTGCACGGCGCTGACATGGTGGACGACACTGACTTTGATCCGGTCGTCACGCCGTCCCTTTTGTGCAGTTCAAGCCAGTGGGTGCGGGCGCCCGCAGGGGGCTTGTTGCGCGCGTTCAAAGGGGATGGCGATGTGGTCGAAGAGGGTGATTTACTGGCCGCGGTGAGCGATCCGTTTGGCGCAGAAGAACATGAAATTCTGGCCCCGGCCTCCGGGATTGTGGTGGGCCGCGCGGTGTTGCCGGTGGTAAACGAAGGGGACGCGGTGTTTCATTTGGCGGCCGTGCGCCAAGGAGATGCGGAAGCGACCGTGGAAGAAATCGCCGCGCAGCTGGATGCTTCACCGCTGTTTGATGAAGATGAAATTATTTAGACTGGTTATGAAAAAGGCAGGGTGTGTACCCTGCCTTTGTGCGTTTTCGGATATGTCTGCGACCAGAATTTAGGCGCGGATTAGGCCGAGGCTTTCAAGTTTAAGAAGTACTTGGTGCGCGCAGTTATCGACATCTACGTTTTCGGTTTCAACACGCAATTCAGGGTTTTCAGGAATGTCGTAAGGGTCTGAAATACCTGTGAATTCCTTGATTTTGCCTTCGCGCGCAAGCTTGTAGAGGCCCTTACGATCACGGCGCTCGCATTCCTCGATTGACGTGGCTACGTGGACTTCGATGAAGGCGCCAAACTGTTCAATATCTTCGCGTACGGCGCGCCGTGTCGTGGCATAGGGCGCGATTGGTGCGCAAATGGCGATGCCGCCGTTTTTGGTAATTTCGGATGCAACATAGCCGATGCGGCGGATGTTCAGATCGCGGTGCTCTTTCGAAAAGCCAAGCTCGGAGCTGAGGTTTTTGCGCACGATATCGCCGTCAAGTAAGGTCACGGGACGTCCGCCCATTTCCATCAGCTTCACCATAAGCGCGTTTGCGATGGTGGATTTGCCAGAACCTGAATAGCCCGTGAACAGCACTGTAAATCCTTGCTGCGCGCGCGGTGGGCGGGTCTTGCGCAGCTCGTTCACGACGGCCGGGAACGAGAACCACTCGGGGATTTCCAACCCTTCCGACAGGCGGCGGCGCAATTCGGTGCCTGATATGTTCAGGATTGTGACGTCATCTTTGTCGGCGATTTCATCAGCGGGTTCGTATTGGGCGCGGTCTTGGACGTAGACCATATGTTTGAAATCGACCATTTCGATGCCCATTTCCGCTTGGTGTTCGCGGAACAGGTCTTGGGCGTCGTAGGGGCCGTAAAAATCTTTGCCGGCCGAGTTTGCGCCGGGTCCCGCGTGGTCGCGGCCAACGATGAAATGGGTGCATCCGTGGTTTTTGCGGATGAGCCCGTGCCAAACCGCCTCGCGGGGGCCCGCCATGCGCATCGCAAGGTTCAACAGCGACATGGTTGTGGTGGCTTGCGGGTACTGATCAAGCACCGCCTCGTAGCAGCGCACTCGCGTGAAGTGATCAATGTCACCGGGCTTTGTAAGTCCTACAACCGGATGAATAAGTAAGTTGGCTTGTGCTTCTTTTGCAGCGCGGAACGTCAGTTCTTGGTGGGCGCGGTGCAGCGGGTTGCGCGTTTGAAAAGCGACCACTTTGCGCCATCCAAGCTTGCGAAAATAGGCGCGCATTTCATTTGGGGTGTCACGCCGTGCTTTGAAATCATAGTGAACTGGCTGCTGAATGCCTGTGACGGGACCGCCAAGATAAACTTTGCCTGCAGTGTTATGAAGATAGTTAACGGCCGGGTGTGCGCTGTCGTCTGAGCCAAAAACCTGTTTGGCTTCGCGGGCTTTGTCTGGTGTCCAGCGGTCTGTGACAGTCATGGTGGCGAGGATGACGCCCTCTTGATCGCGCAGGGCGATGTCTTGGCCAATTTCCAAGCTTTCGGCGTAGGCTTCGGCCACATCAAGGGTGATTGGCATGGGCCAAAGGGTGCCGTCCGCAAGGCGCATCGTGTCCACGACGCTGTTGTAATCGTCTTGGGACAAAAACCCTTTGAGCGGGTTGAAACCACCGTTCATCAAAAGCTCCAGATCGCAGATCTGGCGTGGTGTTAGATCGTGACTAATCAGATCGCTTGCATCTGCCTTTAGCTTTTGCGCGCTTTCATAGCTGACATAGAGTTCGGGGATTGGGGTGAGGTTGGCTGCCATTGTCATCGGATTACTCATTTGGGGTATATCGGTCCTAGGTGGCTTCCGGTTACGCAAGCAATGTGGCGAAAATCGTGCAATGGCGCGGCAATCACACCCAAACCGCGCCTAACTGTAATTAAACGCGGTTCTCGGGTGCATGATTGGGTTATTCGCCCGCCAAAAAGCGTTCAGCTTCAAGAGCGGCCATGCAGCCCATGCCGGCGGATGTGACCGCTTGGCGGTATTTGTGGTCCGTTAAGTCACCCGCGGCGAAGATGCCCGGGATGCTGGTTTCGGTGCTGTCTGGTTTGGTCACCACATAGCCGCCCATGTGCGTTTCAAGTACGTCTTTCACCAATTCGTTCGATGGGGCGTGGCCGATCGCCACGAAGACACCCTTACAGGCGATGTCCTGTGTCTCGCCTGTTTTGACGTTGCGCACGGTGATGCCTTCCACGCCGAGAGGCGTGTCTGTGCCAGTGACCTCAATCATTTCGTGATCCCACAGTGGGACGATTTTTTCGTTCTTCATTAGGCGGTCAATGAGGATTTTTTCAGCGCGCAGCGTGTCACGGCGGTGCACCAGCGTAACTTTTGAAGCAAAGTTGGTCAGAAACAACGCCTCTTCAACAGCTGTGTTGCCGCCACCAATCACAACGATTTCCTGACCGCGGTAGAAAAAGCCGTCACAAGTGGCACAGGCCGATACGCCAAAGCCCTTGAATTTTTCTTCGCTCTCGAGGCCCAACCAT
>Ga0209652_1003631_pt1 | contig 11234 bp, 9 predicted proteins | sample SaaInl74LU_5_DNA_FD_184641 | JGI IMG/M metagenome (GOLD analysis project Ga0209652, IMG submission 184641) | Marine microbial communities from expanding oxygen minimum zones in the Saanich Inlet - ESP_74LU_5_DNA (SPAdes) (version 2) | ecosystem: Environmental > Aquatic > Marine > Intertidal zone ...
TGAGAGCCTCGGCGACCCGGGCGTTGTCGCTCACCCCCACCATGCTCGAGAGCGCAATACGCAACAGTTCCCTTCGACGCATGCCGCGGAGTGCTTTTTTCGCAGCCCCCTGGTCACCCTTGTGACGCTCGAGAGTGGCGCGGACCTCGTCGCGCAGCGCACTGCGCTCGCGAGGAATGAGGTCCTCGTCGTTATCCAACCAGGCTGCGCCCTCGGGAACTCGACCAAAGAGCTTGGCAACAAATCCGCTCGTGGAGAGCGCTCGGGTGAGCCGCTTTGCAGCTCCTGAGGAATCTCGCAACATGCGCAAGAACCAATAAGCCTCACCCAGATCATCACTGAGTTTCCGAAAAGCCAACAGACCGCCATCGGGATCCGTTCCTTCGGCGAGCCACCTCAATAAAACAGGCAACAAATTCTTTTGAATCGCGGCTCTGCGCGAGACTCCCCCAGTCAAAGCAGCGATGTGGTTCAAAGCGCCACGGGGGTCCCTAAAACCAGAAGCCTGCAATCTCAAAGCAGCTTGGTCACTGGTGAGTTCCGCTGCCCCCTCACCCAAATCTGCCACAGCGGAAAGCAGTGGGCGATAGAAAATTCGCTCATGAAGACCCCGGACCTGGCGTTGAACGCCCCGCCACAGCGTTACTAAGTCCGTGGCAGTATCAGCAAGCTTGGTAGCTCGGGCGAGGACTCGAACCGCCTCTTCCTCGCGCGGCATCAGGTGACTTCTCGCCAGGGCTTGGAGTTGAATTCGGTGTTCGAGAACGCGCAAGGTCCGATACGCATGATCAAATTCAGCGGCTTCTGCTCTGCCGACATATCCCGCCTGGGTCAAAGAAGTCAAAGCACCCAGGGTGTCGAGATCTCTCACCTGATTATCGTGGGCGCCATGGACAAGCTGTAAGAGCTGAATGGTGAACTCGATATCGCGAAGTCCCCCTGGCCCCAGCTTGATTTGATAATCCACTTCCTCAGCCGGAATATGGGCGCTGACGCGCTCGCGCATCCGTTGCACTTGTTCCACAAATCCAGGTCTGGTGGAGGCAGCCCAAATCAGCGGTTCCACAGCTTCGCGGTAGCGGCGAGCCAAATCCTTATCTCCGGCTAACCCTCGGGCCTTGATCAGGGCTTGGAATTCCCAATCTTTAGCCCAGCGCTGGTAGTAACTCAGATGAGAATCCAGCGTGCGCACCAAGGCGCCATCTTTACCCTCGGGGCGTAAGTTCGCATCGACTTCCCACAGTCCTGGCTCCACACCAAACTCCGTGAGATAGCGGGCAGTATCGCGTGCCAGGTTGTGAGCGCTGGTCATCACCCGATCCGGGTCCTCGCCCTCGGGCACCTCGGTGACATAGATGACGTCAACATCGCTGAGGTAATTAAGCTCCCGAGCCCCAGCCTTACCCATGCCGATAATTGCCAAGGGAACTTTCTCGGCCGGCACATCGTGGGTTTGGCGAGCCAAATACAGTGCGTTGTCGAGCGCTGCGCCGGCTAGGTCAGATAGTGCCCGAGCGACAACATCGACTACCTCGAGCGGGGACGCAGCGGAGGAATCCCACAGCGCAATCCGACACAACTCTCGTCGATACGCCACCCGGAGGGCCACCACCGCGTCGTCGCCTTCTTTACCCTTGAGTGCCGTTTGGAGCACAGCGCCATAGCGCTCGGCATCGAGGGGCCGCTTGAGCGGGCCCGAGACGACAGTCCACTGGTCAACGTGGCGGTGCAGGAAATCTCCCAGGCCAGAGCTGGCGCCAGTCAACAACACCAAGCGTTGCCGAGCTGTTGGCTTTGCCCAGAGCGCCCTTAAGGCTTGGGGGGATTTTTCCTCCAACGCGTGAATTGTTTTCAGCGCCAAATCTGGATCAGCAGCGGAGGAGAAATCCGATGCCTCGTAACCCAGGTCCTCTAAACGACCACGAGACTCACTGAGGTTGGCAAATCCAGCTTTAACCAGCGAAGTCAGAGCTGACGGCGCTCGTGTCATAACTGGGCAGGTTAGAGAAGTTCGAGGTTGCTAGAGAGCTCATACGGGGTGACTTGAGCTCGGTAGGCTTCCCATTCACGCTTCTTATTGAGCAAGACATAGTTGAACACCCGCTCACCGAGCGTTTCCGCCACCAATTCACTGCCCTCCATCAACGTAAGCGCGTGATCCAAACTTGCCGGTAAGGGTTCATAGCCCAAAGCAAGACGCTCGCCCGCGCTGAGTTCCCAGACCGTGTCTTCGGCCTCCGCGGGGAGTTCGTAGTTTTCTGCGATGCCCTTGAGGCCGGCAGCCAAGAGCACAGCAAAAGCCAAATAGGGGTTGGCTGCAGAATCAATACCGCGGTATTCCACCCGAGCGCTTTGACCCTTACCGGGCTTATACAGCGGAACCCTAATCAAGGCCGAGCGGTTGTTGTGACCCCAGGTGACGTAACTCGGGGCCTCGTGGCCGCCCCACAGACGCTTGTAGGAGTTCACAAACTGGTTCGTAATCGCGGTGAATTCCGGTGCGTGCTTGAGAACGCCCGCGACAAAGGAGCGGCCCACTGCGGAGAGCTGATATTTTCCACCGGCGTCATAGAAGGCATTGGTGTCGCCTTCAAAAAGCGAGAAGTGGGTGTGCATACCCGAGCCTGGGTGATCAGCGAGGGGTTTGGGCATAAACGTTGCGTAAACGCCCTGTTCGATCGCCACTTCCTTGACCACGGTTCTAAAGGTCATGATGTTATCGGCGGTGGTCAACGCATCGGCGTATCGAAGGTCAATTTCGTTTTGCCCAGGGCCTGCCTCATGGTGACTAAATTCCACCGAAATACCCAAATCCTCGAGCATGCGCACGGCACGACGACGGAAATCATGAGCAGTACCGCCTGGAACGTTGTCGAAATACCCGGCAGAATCTACGGGCTCTGGTCCCGAGGGGCCGTGGGCACTGGATTTGAGCAGATAAAACTCGATTTCGGGGTGGGTATAAAACGTGAACCCAAGGTCCGCCGCTTTTTCTAGCTGGCGCTTGAGCACAAAGCGGGGATCGACCACTGCTGGCTGACCATCCGGGGTCGTGATGTCGCAAAACATGCGAGCGGTGGGGTCAATTTCTCCCCGCCAGGGAAGAATCTGGAAGGTGGTGGGGTCTGGGTGAGCTAAGACGTCAGCTTCGAACGCGCGCGTGAAACCTTCGATGGAGGAACCATCAATTCCCAAGCCTTCGGTAAAAGCACCCTCGACCTCAGCGGGGGCAATGGCCACCATCTTGAGCGTGCCCACCACATCGGTAAACCACAGCCGAATGAACTTGACGCCACGCTCTTCAATGGTGCGCAGCACGAAGTCGCGTTGTTTATCCACAGTCATCCCTCACAACCAAGCACAATGGGCATAATTCCTAGCCATTAGGCTACTCGGTATGCCCCGTCTTCGCTTGGCTATGGCCCAAACAAATCCCACCGTGGGAGATCGCTTAGGCAACGTCACTGCGTTGCTCGCTATGGCACGCACGGCGTATGACCAGGGAGCCCAGGTCTTCCTCACTGGCGAGTTAGCGCTCACCGGGTACCCGATCGAAGATCTAGCACTGAGAGATAATTTCCTCGCCCTTTCTGACCAAGCGCTTCATGCCTTTGCTCACTCCCTGCAAGACGAAGGCATGGGCGATATGGCGGTAATCGTGGGCCATCCCAGTGGACCCCATGACGTAGACGATGACCCCACCTTGGTACATTCCCCAGCTCGCGCACAAAACCGTGCCAGCGTGCTCCTTAGCGGTGTCGTGGCAGCTAGTTACGCGAAGCACCATTTGCCCAACTACGCCGTATTTGACGAATTTCGCACCTTTGTTCCTGGAGACACCGGCTTAGTTCTTCGCGTGGGCGGAGTCGATCTTGGCGTGGTGATTTGTGAGGATCTCTGGCGAAGCGACGGACCCGTTGCCTCCCTGACGCCCTATCCCCTGGGCGCGCTATTGGTCCCCAATGCCTCGCCTTTTGAGCGCGACAAAGACACCGTTCGGGAACCCCTGGTCAGAACGAGGGCCCGGGAAATGAACACCACCGTGTGTTACGTCAATATCGTGGGCGGCCAAGACGACCTGGTCTTCGATGGTGACAGCATGATTATTGATCCCTCGGGCACACGACTAGCCAGTGGCCCTCGTTTTCACGAATCACTCATCCTGTGCGACCTTGAACTCGACGCCTTCGACCCTCACGCAGCGCTTCCAGAACACACGGACCTCGTCACCTTGGAGGTTCGCGAGCCTGGCACCCAAGCACTCACGGTGACCCCACTGCCACCCACTAACGATTTAGAAATCTTGTGGGACGCGTTGGTAACCGGGACGCGAGACTATGTTGACAAGAATCGTTTCCCCAGCGTCATCTTGGGGCTCTCCGGCGGAATAGATTCCGCTGTGTGTGCCGCGATTGCCGCCGATGCGCTGGGCGGCGATCGGGTCTACGGGGTGAGTATGCCTAGCGTCCACTCCAGCGGGCATTCCCAGGATGACGCGGGGGTGCTGGCGAGAAATATTGGTCTGCACTACCGCACAGAACCCATTGCAGATCTGGTCGCAGCCTTTGACAACCAATTGGGTCTCACGGGGCTTGCGGCAGAAAATGTACAAGCCCGAGCCCGTGGCGTCGTGTTGATGGCGCTATCGAATCAGGAAGGCCATTTGGTTCTCACCACCGGAAACAAATCGGAGCTCGCGGTCGGATATTCCACCATCTATGGCGACTCCGTGGGCGGGTTTGCTCCGATCAAAGATGTGCCCAAAACGCTGGTGTGGGAACTAGCCCGGTGGAGAAACGCTCATGCTCTCGCCCACGGTGAGACTCCCCCGATTCCCCAGGAATCCATCGACAAGCCACCCAGTGCCGAGCTGCGTCCAGACCAGAGCGACCAGGACAGCCTGCCCGAATACGACCTCTTGGATGAAATCTTGGACCTGCTGGTGGTTCAAGGTTTGGACCTACCCCAGATCGTGGCCCAAGGCTTTGATGAGGAGCTGGTCTCCGAAATTGTCGGCCTTGTGGCCCGGGCGGAATGGAAAAGGCGACAGGGAGCTATTGGGCCTCGGATTTCCAGTGTGGCTTTTGGCCGCGATCGCCGTCTTCCCATCACCAGCTCACTAACGACCTTTGACCGGGGTGCTCAGCACCCGGGCGAGTAGGCTTGCACCATGAGTGAGGCCACCAAGCGCGTTCGAGTGCGTCATTTTGCCAAGGCAAAGGCGGAAGGCATCCGGATTACCGGGTTGACCAGCTATGACTACCTCAGCGCCGGGATTTTTGACCGCGCTGGTGTGGATTTTCTGTTGGTTGGGGATTCCGCTGCCAACGTCGTGTTTGGTTACGACAGCACCGTGCCCGTGACGATGGAGGAACTTATTCCCCTGTGCCGCGGGGTCGTGCGAGGAGCCCAGCGCGCCCTCGTCGTGGCGGATATGCCTTTTGGGTCTTACGAAGCTAGTCCCGACGAAGCACTCCACACCGCCGTTCGCTTCATGAAGGAATCGGGAGTCCACGCGGTCAAGCTCGAGGGTGGTGTCCGCTCCGGGCCCCACATCGAGCGCATCGTCTCTGCCGGTATTCCCGTGATGGCACATATTGGTTTTACTCCCCAATCTGAGCATGGCCTCGGAGGGCACGTGGTTCAGGGCCGCGGGTCTGGCAAAGAACAACTCTTGGCCGATGCTCGAGCCGTGGAAGAAGCCGGCGCATTCGCCGTGGTGATCGAAATGGTGCCCAGCGATGTGGCGGCCGAGGTCACCAAGGCCATCGGGATTCCGACCATCGGTATTGGCGCTGGCCCCGACACGGATGGCCAAATACTGGTGTGGACGGACCTAGCGGGTCTTTCCACTAAGCGAGTTCCTCGCTTCGTCAAGCAGTACGCGTCTCTGGAGTCGACTCTTCACGACGCGGTGAGTCAATGGCGATCGGATATCGATGCTGGAGTGTTCCCCGGACCAGAGCACAGTTTCAACGGCGACTAGTCGCTGCTTTCGTCTTCTTCCCACGCCTTAGCCCGCTCGCGCGCAATCTCTGGAGCTCGTCGTGCGTCGGCTTCACTGGCGAAGGGGCCATCGCGATCAGAACCCAACGACTGAGGGCCTTGCTCTACTTCGCCGGTTTTGTGGTTGTACCACCACTGGATCTTGTCGGCCACAGGTGCTCCCTCGATTAGAATGGTGTGGTGCCCAAAAATGCTGAAGGATCATTGATTCCCGGCATCGTCGGACCTGCCCGAAGTGTACCGGGCAGTATCACTCGCCCGGAATATGTGGGTCGGCAAGCACCAGCGGAACACCTCGGAGACGACGTGTATACCGACGAAGAAATTGAGCGAATCCGGCGCGCTGGAGCTATCGCCGCCGGGGCTATTGAGGCAGCGGGCGCGGCGGTGAAGCCCGGGGTGACCACCAATGAACTCGATGCGATCGCCCACGAGTATGTCCTGAGTTTTGACGCCTATCCCTCGACCCTGGGTTATCGCGGCTATCCCAAGTCTTGCTGCACGTCGCTCAACGAGGTCATTTGTCACGGCATCCCCGATAACACCGTCCTAGAAGACGGCGACATCGTCAATATCGATATCACCGCGTTCAAAGAGGGCATGCACGGTGATTTGAACAAAATGTTCGTGGCCGGGGAACCCAGCGAGGAAGCCAGACTTCTGATCGAGCGCACAGAAGAATCTCTGCGGCGAGGAATCAAGGCTGTTGCCCCGGGGCGGCACATCAACGTCATCGGACGGGCCATCGAAGCGTACGCGTCACGCTTTGGCTATGGCGTTGTGCGAGACTTCACCGGTCACGGTGTGGGGTCGTCTTTTCACTCCGGGCTGATCATCCCCCACTACGACGCCGCGCCGCTGTATGACCAGGTGATGGTGCCAGGAATGGTGTTCACCATTGAGCCGATGCTCACCCTGGGAGATATCAGTTGGGACATGTGGTCGGATGGCTGGACAGTCACCACCCGAGATAAGAAACTCTCCGCACAGTTCGAACACACCCTGGTGGTGACCCAGACGGGAGCAGAAATATTAACGCTTCCCTAAACCAGGCGATTGGCATTGATATCGGTGGCACCGGCATCAAAGGCGGCCGAGTCAATCTCGATACCGGAGAGCTGACCTCTGACCGGGTGAAGTATGCAACCCCGGAAGGGGGTCACCCCGATGACATCCTCTCGGTGGTGGCGCAAATTTTGGAGGACTTAGAAGCCAGCGCACGCGAGCACCTGGGCGTGTGTGTTCCCTCGGTCGTGACCCACGGGATGACGCGCTCGGCGGCCAACATATCGCCCGACTGGATCGATTTTGCTGCTGAAGAAACGTTCTCCACTTCTCTCAACCACACCACTCATTTCATCAATGACGCTGATGCCGCGGGCTTCGCCGAAGCCAGATTGGGTGCTGCCCGAGGGATTGCTGGCATGACGATCCTGACGACACTGGGAACAGGAATCGGATCTGCTCTGCTGGTCGATGGCGAGCTGATTCCCCATTCCGAATTAGGCCACCTCGAACTCGATGGCACCGATGTCGAGCACCGGATGTCCAACGCCGCGCGGGAGCGAGAAGGTCTGAGCTTCGCAGTGTGGGGAGAAAGACTCACCAGCTTTTACGCCCATTTGGAAAAAATCTTCAGCCCGGAGCTTTTTGTGATCGGAGGAGGAATTTCAGCCCAGCACGCCGAATTCTTCCCCTATGTGAGGATTTCGACGCCCCTGGTTCCGGCTCATTTCCTCAATAACGCCGGCATCGTGGGCGCAGCGCTGCTCGCTGCCGAACACTTGGCTAATGCCAAGCGAATTTAGGAAATAACCCACTCGGAAACGAGGGCGGCCACCCGGTCATCGACCAGGGCCGTGACCAGAGTTCCCTCTTCGCCATACTCACTGTGTTTCACCATGCCCTCATCGTGCAGCATGGCAATGACATCCCCTCGATCAAAGGGAATCTTGAGGCTCAGGGCTATCGAGGGCTTGGGAAGCGCCGCATCAATGGCTGCCATGAGCAGATCAAGACCTTCGCCGGTCTGGGCGGAGACAAAAACCGCTCCCGGTGCTAAACCCCGTAATTGAAGGGATGTGCCCGCATCGATGAGATCGCACTTATTGAAGACAATAATTTCTGGAATGTCTCGCGCGCCGACCTCGCTCAACACGTCGCGAACGGTCGCCAGTTGCGCCCCAGGATCCGGGTGCGAGGCATCGACCACGTGGACAATGACATCAGCACTCCCTACCTCCTCCAAAGTGGAGCGAAACGCTTCCACCAATTGGTGCGGTAGGGCTCGCACAAAACCGACGGTGTCGGTGAGGGTGAAAGGGTGACCCGAGGGAGTAATCGCTTTGCGCACAGTCGCATCCAGCGTGGCAAAGAGGGCGTTTTCGACTAACACGCCCGCTTTGGTTAGGCGATTGAGTAACGAAGACTTCCCGGCGTTGGTATACCCAGCAATGGCCACATTGGGGATGCCGGTGCGCTTGCGATTGGCGCGCTTGGTCTCCCGCGATGGGGCAAAACCTTTGATTTGGGTGCGAAGCTTGGCCATCCTGGTGTTGATGCGTCGGCGATCCAGTTCAATCTTCGTTTCACCAGGGCCTCTGCTGCCCATTCCCGAGCTGGCACCACCCACTTGGCCACCGGCTTGCCGGCTCATGGATTCACCCCATCCTCGAAGCCTGGGGAGCAAATATTGCAGCTGAGCCAATTCGACTTGGGCTTTACCCTCGCGGGTCTTGGCGTGTTGGGAAAAAATATCCAAAATTACTGCGGTGCGATCAATCACCTTGACTTTGACCACATCTTCTAAAGCGCGACGTTGCGAAGGCGCTAATTCGGTATCGGCTACCACCGTGTCGGCGCCGAGGTCCCAGACCAACTCCTTGAGCTCTTGAGCCTTGCCCTTGCCCAGGTAGGTGGACGCATCGGGGTGAGGTAACCGCTGAAGGACACCATCGAGAACTTGTGCTCCGGCTGTTTCACACAGTGCGGCAAGCTCCTTGAGAGAATTTTCGGCATCGCGGGCAGGGCCTTGGGAATACACCCCAATCAAAATGACCTTCTCCAGCCTCAGCTCGCGATACTCAACCTCGGTGACATCCTCGAGCTCGGTGGAAAGTCCACTGACTCGGCGCAACGCTTGACGTTCTTCTAAGTCCATCTCCCCCGTGGTGTAGGGGGTTCGCGCTGAGGGGGGTCCTCCGACGTCACCGGAAAATACGCTCACCGATGCTGCTGGAGCGTCCTGGCGCGCAAGAATGCGGTCAATAGGGTCTGAGTCGTGAGCCATGTACTCACCAGAATAGCGATGCTCTTTCTGAATTGCCTGGTGGGTGCGCTACGCTCCCGGCATGACCAACCCCGTGAGTTTCGCTCGAGGCGTGGCGCATCCCGAAGCGTTTCATGGCACGGGAAAGACGACGAAGTTTTTCGAAGGGTGGTACAACAAACTCGTCTCCGCGGACACTGCGCAACGGTGGGCTGTGATTCCCGGCATTTTTCGCGGCCTGGATGGACATACCCATGAAGCTTTCGTTCAAGTCCTCGATGGCGCCACAGGTCGGTCCTGGTACCACCGTTTCGATATCGACGATTTCGAAGCGAGTCCGAGTGAATATCGAGTTCGCGTGGGAGACAACCATTTTTCTCACGAAGGCGTCACACTCGCTCTGCCCCAACTTCAGGGCACCCTGGCCTACAGCACCCCTCTTGTGCCGTGGCCTGTGACCTGGCGCGAGCCCGGCATCATGGGTTGGTATGGTCTGGTGCCGTTTATGGAGTGCTTCCACGGCATCGTGTCCTTTGGACACGAGCTCACCGGATCTCTCCACGTCGAAGGGTCAGCTACAGATTTCTCGAGCGGTCGAGGCTACATAGAAAAAGACTGGGGACAAGCCTTCCCTGAAAGCTATGTGTGGTTGCATTCCAACCACATTGAGGATCACCCTGACGCATCTCTGATTGGTTCCGTGGCGATTATCCCCTGGATCGGAAGACCCTTTAGAGGGTTTATTGCCGGGCTGCACCATTCAGGACGCCTTCACCGGTGGACGACGTATAACAAGACCACCGAGCTCAAGCTCCACATTGATAGCTCCCACGTGCGGTGGGAGCTTGAAGGACCCGATGGAATCCTGCGCTTAGAGGCAGAGCGTGTGGGCGGTGGAGCGCTTCACGCTCCCCTTCGAGAGGCCATGCATCAAAGGGTGGAAGAGACACTCAACGCCACGATTGCCATTACCCATATATCTCCCCAAGGGACCACAGTGATGGACTCTCTGGGTCGCGTGGGAGCCATGGAGGTCTATGGCGACACCACGCGCTTGTTAGCTCTTTAGTTACAACACGTCGAATCAGACTGAATCACGGGCAAAGCAACCCGGTGGGAATCGCTAGCGTTTACTCTCTCCACAGCGGTTGCATCCGGGTAATACCCCTCCGGATACGTCGGACACACGGCCGTGAAGGTTCCATCGGCTCGAGCCAAGATAGTCCCGTCAAAATTCTTGCTCACCATAAATTCTCGCGCTTGATCCTGCGAAAGAAAAGGTTTGGCGCACTTCGTGTAGTTGAATTCACTCATTCTCATCCCCTCCACCACTGCTAACGTCTCGTTGCCCCAGGTTATTCCCCCCTCGATGGCCTGTGCAGATTTGCACAGACGTGCAGGGGTGAATTCGGCTCTCGCGCGTAGGCTTAACTCTGAGAATACGACTAAAAACCACGGAGTGACACTGATGTCCCGATATGTAGTGGCCCTAGATCAAGGCACCACCAGCACCCGAGCGATTGTTTTTGACCACGCTGGGTCGATTGTCTCTACTGGCCAACTAGAGCACCAGCAGATCATGCCGCAGGCAGGCTGGGTTGAACACGACCCCATGGAGATTTGGTCCAATGCCCGGGAAGTCATCGGGCAAGCACTGTCCCGAGCCCAACTGACCCGCCACGATATCGAAGCGCTCGGCATCACCAATCAGCGTGAAACGGCCATCCTCTGGGACCGCCGCACGGGTGAGCCCGTGTATAACGCCATTGTGTGGCAAGACACCAGAACCCAGGACCTCATTGACTCTTTAGCGGGTGATGTCGGAACGCAGCGTTTTCAACATAAAACTGGTTTACCTCTAGCTACCTACTTCTCAGCCAGCAAGATCGCATGGATTTTGGACAATGTGGACAACGCCCGAGAACTTGCCGATCAAGGCCACCTCGCTTTTGGCACGCCC
>Ga0209652_1003635_pt1 | contig 11226 bp, 9 predicted proteins | sample SaaInl74LU_5_DNA_FD_184641 | JGI IMG/M metagenome (GOLD analysis project Ga0209652, IMG submission 184641) | Marine microbial communities from expanding oxygen minimum zones in the Saanich Inlet - ESP_74LU_5_DNA (SPAdes) (version 2) | ecosystem: Environmental > Aquatic > Marine > Intertidal zone ...
AAACTTGTAGCTAAAGATCGATTCACAAGTATCATCTTGCGTCGGATGGCAAGGGTCCTTGATATCATTGATACCAATAAAATCCTTGTTTGAGTCCAGGCATTCGAAAGCACGGAAATTATCCTGTTCATAGATGATTGCATCATCATGGGATGATTCAAAGCCAGCTACTAGTCGTGATAGTACCTCATTGTGACCTCTGACAAGCACATCATAAGAATCCAATACATCCTGAGGCTGAAGTGAAGCTTCAGCCCAAGAGGACATATTTGGAACGTTGCCAATAAGGAACTGCCTTGCACCCTTTTGGTAGAGCGTATCAACTTGCTGCACAATACTAGTTGCAACATTGGTATATACCCTTGTAAAGTTCAGTTCTTGTCCATCAGAAGTGGTGTAATTGCGGTACACGTACCACCAGTAGTCGTTGTAACCGACGTAAATGACATGTAATCTATCTGGAGAAAGGTCTCCTGTTTGATTATCAATGTATTCGGTCACTTGATCTTTCACGCTTGGGACGTTGTCGTTCAGATATGTGGAGAAAGCGTCAATATACGAATTGTCCGCTGTTGCTCCTCCAAAAGCATGGTTTAAGCCTCCTTCAGTTGATGGCGTCATCCTATCTGGCAGATCAAAGAATTGTAACAGGTATTCTTCCCATACTCTTCCGTCTGAATACCTTCCATTGTAGCTCCAGACCCCTGGCTGAGTATCGTTTGATACGTTGTGAATGTTACCCACATCGGAGAATGAATCTCCAAAGACTGCCAGATCGGTGAACGGAGATGTAAATTTGTTGTAACTGTGGCGGTCACAAGAACCCGAGCTAGAGGAGTGGGCGACAGAAGCAGTAGCTGCTGCGAGTGCCGTAATTAGAATTGTTGATCTCATTTGTTGCTGTAAAGTGTTATTTTTTCTTTTTATGAGCAAATATGATTTCATTAGTGTCCCATCCCAAGACACTTTTTGGACGCGTGACAAGACTTGCTTGTGAAAGTGTAGGTGAGGGGAAAGTGAAAGTGTTCTTGCTTGCTTTGATGTGATGCAGCTCTCTCTTCTCTCTTCTTCTTTCTCCTTCTTCCGCCCACGCCACCGTCCTCTTCGCCCACGACCACCATCCCCTCTCCTCGCTCCCACAAATAATCAAAGTAACAAATTGATCATGAGCGGCATGCTACCCAATAACATCTCCTCTGCTGGAGTCTCAGCATCAGAAATACCCGATGGATTCTCACTAGCCGGTCCTAATTCGGGTGGCGGCGGCGGCGGTGGTGGAGGTCCGAGCGATTCTGCCGCTGAACAGGCAAAGCAAAGACAAGCACAGCGAGAGGCAATATTAGAGCAGGCTATGACTCCAGATGCATTGGCAAGATTGCGACGAGTAAAGGTTAGTAGATGAATAAACGATTCATGATTACTTGTTATTGGCATTTGCGTGATTTACGAGGAACACTGAATAGCTCACATGTGTATTATTATCTTTCCTGACTTGGGCCTGACCCTTGAAACTCATAATATCTTTGGCCCTGTTTCTGTTGTATCTCATAAAAGTTGGTGAAAAAGGATCGAGCATCCGCAGTGGAAGGAATGATTGCCAACATGGCCATGCAAGGTAAACTCGACTCAAAAATCTCCGAGGGAAAATTGATTGAGATGCTTGAAGGAATTGTAGGGGCACAGCAAAAGAAGGAAGGCGACAAGGGAAAAATTAGCATACAACGGAAGAGGTACAATTTCGATTCTGATGACGATGACGATGATGATGACCTGCTATAATCCTATTTGCGAGCGAGAAAAAAGGGAATTCCAATCTGAAGCGCTGCATTACAAATTACTGTGGAGGGCGTCCTTGGGGAATTGCGCAACATTGTGATAAGATTCTTCAGTACAGTAGTTGTACCTAATGAGGCATATTCATATTTGTAATGTATGGAGACCCTCTCATGTGAATCTTTTCTTTTTAGTCATAATCATAACGTATGTACTTTTAACGGCAAGCAGGTTCATCGTTGTTCGTCCCTCCATTCACCTTCCAGAGGCCTCGAGCAAAAAAGAGCCTCAATCATTTTGTCCATCGTCCAGAAACAAAGAACAACCTTCTTAGAATCATCATCAAACAATGACGCAATCAACACCTAGTAATCCTCTTGCGCCCAAAGAAATGAAGGAGCTCAAACGTGTTTACGATCAATTGTGTTATTTTGCCGATAAGGCCCACTCTCTTCAACGACTCAAGAACATACAGGCTGCACTGGACGAACACCAGCAATCAATGGCAAGTTCCATGCGACGACGAGGTATGTACGATGCTTCATTCACAGACGACGACGAACGAGGAGGAGGAGCCACAGGTTCAAGTTCGATGCAAACGTCGTCGTTTCAGAATGGCAGAGGAAAGGAAGAAGAGCAAGATATAAAGATTGCTGATTTGCAAAAGGAACAGAAAGAGCTCAAGAAAAAGTTGGCTGACATTCGTAGTCGGACAGTTCAACACATTCGACCTCAGGACACCGCTGCTGCACTGAAAGCGCTCGGAAAGCGGACGACGAAGAGAGAAGTTCAAGATATGATGTGGGAAGTGGACGAAAAGCTTGATGGGGTAATAGACTGGGACGAATTCCATCTCAACTTTGAACGAAATATCCGAGACGATTCAGGTCTCGAGCCAGCAAGTTTCTACCACATGGTTCAGTTCATGATATATGACAACGATAACAATGGATTTGTGAGCATCGACGAGACGATGAATATGTTGTATGCACGAGTAGGAAGAGAACAAATGGAAACCACAATTACAAAACTCTTTGGAGGAGATGATGGAGCACCAATAAAGGAAGTTGGACACCAAGGCGGAGAAATTGACTTTGAACGATATTGGGAGGTCGCTGTACGAGAGCAAACAAAAAACCTGGACAAGGTAGTGAGTGAAAAGCTTGGAAAAAGATAGCTAGTAGTTAAGCGTTTACTATCTCTTTACTCATCGTACAGACGCTGCCTGTGCGCAGATTAATTGGTTTGTACAGCTCTGGCATCTGGGAGGAGATTCTTGTGCTTGTACCGCGTGAGCTGACTTGCTACTCCTTCCAGACCTCCAGAGTGAATGTACATCAATTGTCGACCCGCAATGGGACAGTCACTTTCTCGAGATCGCCACTGCTGAAGCAATAAAGTCCAAGCTGGAGCACCGTACAAAAGATCGAGCGAGACATTTTCACTGTTCATCTCATCGTACGTCTCCAGTAGCGCTTTGGAGGGTTGCCCAAAGGTGAAGTATCCACGTGAACGCCGCCTGGCGGAACCGTACTCGACATCTGCTCTTGGCTTCAAAATCGATGGCAAGTCTTCTTTTCTTCCTGTCCCCCCGACTGCCTTGTCTAAAGAAATCATTTGTCGCATGGCGTATTCATCGTCTCCTACACACGGTATCACTACTACTCTAATGTCCATTGCTTTCTCTTTCTCTTTCCGCCGTTGGTCCATGATGGCATTCAACGATCGTTGCATTAACAACGCAGTAGTGCAAGTGCCACCTGGTAAACAGACAGCCAGAGGCATTCCCTTGCCATGAAGCGTCCAATAATCTATGACTTCATTAGCAAGCACGTCACTTCCATGTTTTGCAATGCCACAGGCTCCTCCTTGCGGTACCCACAACGATTTCCCAGGAACTGGAGGATCCAAATCGGCCGGTGCGAGACTACTGCCTCCATGCAATCCTCCGAACAGACGCGCATATTCATCGTGAGATAGGGTTCTAATCTCCATCCCTAATGCAAGTGCCCTCAGTAGATTTCCATTTGGATTTTTCCTTAGATAACGTGGTAATGGCTTGGTATAATAAATGAAACGCTTTTGAGGCTCATCTGTTGTTTCATTAGTATTTGTGGACGTCGACGAGTTGTTGTTGGAATCATTTTCATCCTCTTCACCATACTTTCTACGTAATTGAATTTCATCATCCAACACATCTAATTCCCAAAACATATCTTGAGCCATGCCATTACTCTGCAAATCTATTTGTTCACCGCCATTGCTGCCGCTATCGTCTCGAAGCTCTGCATTTTTGGATGATACAATTGCTGCCAGTGCCACCATTGCATTCGATTGTGGACCACCATACGAGACAATCGCATCTGGAAACTGCTCTGCTGGTAAATTATTGAGTGATAGGAACTTCCTAGCCTTGTTTCCACTAATATTCGATCCAGGCAGATGGAGACAATCATCACGTTTCAAAAACACGAGTCTATCGCGTATGAGTAGGCGTTCTACCGATGATGGTGATGGGTACTGAATTTGAGTATCGTTATCATCGTACGTGAAGCTGGTGGCATCAGGTTTTATTCTTTCGTGCTGGTTTGTGGCTTGTTGTAAATTAAGTGTATCCGAGTTGATCCACCCTGTCAAGGATGAGGAAGATTTTTGTTTTTGCAAAAAGAGTGCCGATGATGAGATCGCCGCTTGTCGATGAATTGATCTATGAACTATATTGATATTATACGGCAAGTGGAAACTTGTGATCATTGTCAGGGAGGAGAGTAGCATGAGTAGTAGCAGCTGTCGTAGCCACTGTCTATTGGGTGTTGGCAGCAGCAACAACAACATGGTGCAAAACTCAGCTTTATTTTATGCAAAAATCAATGAACACTGGAGTTTTTGATTGTTGGCACTATAGGTCTTGCTTCTGGGGAAACATTTCACTGGCTTGGAGCGCGCGAGGATATTACTTAACCGAGACGTGTAGTGTGTTTTGCCGTTTTTCCCGGCAGATGGCGGAAGAAGAACAAAAGCGCACGCAGATTCATTTCTTCATGATTGTTGCCTTCAAAACAATAGCATACTTAAAATATAAGGAGAGGAATAATATACTATGCAATGATGGCGACTCGCAGGGAACTCCTTTTGAAGCTGGCTGCCAAGGTTTCCAACAACCAGAGAGCGACGGCGACAATCGCTACTGGTCTCGCGGCGAGGAACGGTCTGATCCAACGCAGTTCTCGCTCTTTCTCTACGGCAGCACAGGTTGATCCGCCTACTGCAACGATTGTCAATAAAGCAGCTACACCAGATCTGGCGTCGTCTTTGGACCAAGCCAAACTAGAAGGGGAGACACCAAAACGGTCAAGAGTATCCGATGTAACCATACAAGAAGTCCTGAAAGCAAAGCACACCGCTCGGTGGGTGGAACCGGTAATTCCTCACAATGCAACAGTCAGAGACGCAATTGTTACTTGCATTTCACAGAATATTAGCGGGATGATGGTAGTTGACCGCACTGATACAATGAAGCGACAGCAAAAGTGCGTGGGATTAATAACATCCAGGGATTTGCTGCGCATCATGGCGGCAAGTATCAAAGATGGCAAGTCGGAGGAGGAGATTTTGAATCAGAGTGTGATACAGCAAATGACTCCAATCAATCAAGTTATTTATGGACGCCCTGACGAGACTATTGGGATGTGTCGAGCGATCATGGCGAAGCTAGGTATTAAATGCTTGCCCATACTTGTGGACGGGCGTGTGGAGGGAATCATTACGGCAAGGGATATGTCCGAATTTTATTACGACCCAAAGGATCTGGGAGGGAAGAAGAATTATTTGACAGATGTTTCGGAGAGAGTTGGATTGTCAGAGAACACTAGCATGGCAGAACCACCAATTTTTGTGAGGCAACATTTGGCTTCAAAGCATGATCCACTATTTATTAATGTTGGGACAGCAGAATATCCTCACCCATTTAAATCGCATGATGGGGTCGGCGCCAATAGGAGAGACTTTGGTCCAGATGATCTGGCAACTGACCCTTCTCTATCTGAAGATGCACACTTTGTATCGACAGTGGAAATGTTGGATGAATCGGGTACAAGTATGCAAAAACTGTTGTACATGGGAGTTGCAGATGGCGTTGGCAGCTGGAGAGAGTACGGGGTTGACCCTCGCGACTTTTCTCGAATGCTCATGGGCGAATGCCAACATATTCTCCATGAGGCTTCTTCAGAGTGCAGTGCTACAGGCGGGACAGCTTGCACCATGATATCTCCCGCTGAACTCCTAGCTCGATCCTATAAGCGAACAAAAGAGGCAAATGTGATAGGATCATCAACAGCTTGTGTCGGTGTATTTGATTCTGTTCATCACCAGTTGCATTTCAGCAACATTGGAGATTCGGGTATTATTGTACTGAGACACATTGACTCTGACGTGGCCAGTGCCTTGCAAAGGAACCGAACAACTCCGCGAACAGAAAGAAAGTCAGATCTTCGAATTGCATTTGTATCTCAGCAACAACTAAAATCTTTCAACCACCCCTATCAGATGGGTTGGACTGGAGAGGAGGTTGTTGACAAGAATTCTTCATTCAAACAGGCGTCAGACTCGTGTACGTCTTCGGTCCACATATTACGAGGAGATATAATTATCATGGCAACTGATGGCCTGTTTGACAATGTAGATATTGATGACATTGCTTCGATAGCACTCAAGTGGGAACTGGACAATGAATTTATTGACAATGGAGGTATCGATACTCGTAGGAGAAGGTGGGAATCTGGGAGTTCATTGACTGACATTTCTGCACAGTGTATCCCCACATTGGCAGAGATGTTGTGTCAAAAGGCCCGTGAGAATAGCCTGAATAACACAGTCGATTCCCCCTTTGCACTTCTAGCAAAAGAGAATGATATTATGTGGAGTGGAGGCATGCCTGACGACTGTACTGTTGTTGCTATGCATGTTGTGGGAAAACCCGCCAATCTTAATGATGTATAGTAGTAGATAAATCAAGCTTAAAAGTAAAGGAAGTAGATAACCAGCATGGTAACAATCATCCCACCAAACACTAAATAGGCATCAGTTGCATCTCTTCTCTCAATCATCCTCATTGTCGAATTGCTCAATCCGACCTTATTCCCTATGTCAAACATTTTCCTTGTGACCCACCGCATTCTTTGACGCTGCCCCACCAAGTTAGACAAACTCGCTTGACCAGAAGCTAGCAAATCATTCATCATGTTGTGGCTTGATGCTAAAGAATCTCCTTCTTCTACCATTTGCTGCATCTCGTCCACATCGCCATTGTTTGTTCTATTTTTCCGTCGACGAGCCATCAATTCATCGCGTTCTCTTCGTTGCCTTATCCCTGAACTGACCATGCGGTCGTACATTTGCCCTTGTCGACGAGTAGATGACGCATCTTCTCTGAGTTCCAAAATTTTTCTATTCCAGATCTCTCGCTGGGCAGGCAGCTCTCTGTTCAGCAGATTTTCGAGGAGATCTAATTGTCTGCTTAACTCATCTAAAGATATAAACAGTTCTGAGGGACACAGCAGCCCATTCTGCACTTGTGCAAGTTGTTGCTTTGTATCGTACGCCAGCTTCCTGGACTTCGGAAATAGCTCAACAATTGATGTCATTGCGGTAATATATAAATAGGCAGGAGAGTACTACTCAGAGCGTAGAGGATCAGAACACTTGACAACGATTATCGTTCCTTCCTCGAGAGAGTATTAGAAGTGTATTCCAATCAATGCTGTCTTTTGATTCTGTTCAGAAGATGAAAAATGAAAAGTCCGAGCTGAGTGCAAAGCAGGTGCAAGCTTGGTAGGTGCAAAGCTTGGTAGGTAGGTAGGTATCGTAGATAAGTCTAAGTAATGGTACGTCCATTTTAAGTATTTTCATATACGTATTCGCGTCGCATCTAATCTAGTAGCCCAGCCAGGGATTGGTCTGAAACAGAGCTCAAACCGATCTAATTCATCATGCTTCATTCTTCTATGCATTGTATTGCTACACAAATTAAGTTACACACAACATCTCCACTGGATTCTATTCAAAAATCGCATCTTCTACACTCATGCAACGTCAATCTTTCCGTCATCCAATGCTTTGATCGAACTAGCTAGATCTTCGGCTTGCTGCATCGACAGTTCTGTCAGCGTGAATTCGGCATCATGCTGGTCAGCCGTCCCAACAACTGGAGCATTGACAACTTTCATGTGGTGTGGTACTTCGAACAACATTTGAGCTAATTGGCGCTGCACGGGAACACTTCCTCGGCTGTAAGCAGACATAAGCAACATATCACCCTCAGTGTGAACAGCTGCACAATGAGCCTTCCCGAGGGCAACGCAGCAATTTGATGCCAGCCTTGCGTGAATGAATGCCTGCCCACCCTGCTTATACGACTTAAATTTTTCTTTGGTGTCTTGCGGCTGAATGTTGCGAAAAAATGACGAGTAATTGCGGAAATATGTGCTCAAAATCAGCATCAATGAGTCCAAAATCCCTTCCTGTAAAAAAATACAGAACGATGACATTGAAGTTCAGTGAGAAGGAAGCAAGAATACTTACGACCTCGCAACATCAAAAATGGAAGAGACTCACCTCTAAGAACCAGCGAGATATTTCCTTGTCTTTAGCGAGTATCAATATCTCTTGCATTGCTTCATTTTTGTCATCTCTTGTAGTATAAGCGCTTGCCATAACGTCCAACCATGCTCTCGGTTGTAAAGATGGCCGCAGCGAGTGTATCTGACCCAAAGGAACAACTCTCCCGACCCTTCCACAGGCTGCCCGCCTAGTATTGACATTGTCAGGCACCATAATGTCGCGTTTCTCGCCTATCGAGTGGGATGGACCGGTATAATCATCTCCAAAGGCATCTCCCGTCATGCTTTTCACGGCGTGTTGTACTCCACTTGGGATAGGAGAAGGAGGTAAATCGACCGTCCCCCCACCATCCAAGGACATTCCTTCATTTTGTTGATCCTCTTTTCCCAGTGCTGAGCAGCACCTATCCATGATTTCATCTGGCACTACCTTTCCAAGAGCTTCCGATGGGTCCTGCCCAGTTTCTTTCTCATACATCCTGGCACAAGATTTGCCCACGCTTTCACTAATGTCCAATGCAACAGTTTTAGCCTTTTCAAAAGAAGTAGAAGCATGACTCGCAGCATTGCTCCTCTGTTCTTCTGGTATTTGCATCACTCCTATCCCAATGCCGACAGAAGCTGCTCCAACAAGCACACCAACTGGACCCAAAATTGCAGCACCAATGGTGGCAGCTGCTGCAACTCCCAGAGCTGTTTTTACGTTAGGTTTGTTCAGAACTTCATCAACCTTGTCATTTGTGTCCTTATCAGATGTCCACCCACCCACATCCTGCCGCACTGGTTCTTTTAGTGGAGACACGCTTTGAAATCCAAGCATGGCATCATCCAAATCGTCACCACTTTTAGTACTACTGGCGACAGATGTTCCACCAGAGACACCATTACGTTTGTGGAAACGCCCCCCTCCTTGGTCATAATCCGAATAGACTGATGCATTATCTGATGATTTATATCGTGTTGTTGACGTTGATACCATCTTTTCTGGGTGATCCCATATGGATTTGCCCCCTCCCCTTTTAACTTCTTCTGGAGAATTAGCTGATTCCTTTAAGGGATCTAATTTTGAGCGTCGATTTTGTTGTAAATGTTGCCGCCTTGACCGATTCTTCTTGGGCGATGGATGACGAGATGCAGTCCCCACACTGTTGAAGCAGGTCCCATTGTCATCGGAGTCTACACTAGAACTTTCTGCAACGGGCAAGCTTAGTTGTTGTGTGTCCTCTCTGCTCTCTCTACTGCGACTGGGGGTCGAATGCCCTCCTCCTCTACGCTGTGATCGGCGGCCGTATTTAGTAGCATTTCCTCCATTGAATTCTCTTGTTGCGCTGCCTGAATAGGATTCATCTTCGGAGTGAGCATGTTGGCTTCGGAGCAATCTTCGCCGTGCCGCAGGTGATAAGTTGACTGGCTGATGATTGCCAGTTTCAACGACGTCGCTAGTTTTAATGTTCCCGCCGCCGCTGCGTCCTCCGGCTAGGCGTAGTCTGCGAGCTTCACTGGCCAGAGTTGTGGCAGTAGTCGATGGCATTATTGCTAGCAGAATTGCATCTACTTATGCATTGACTCCTCAGAGTAGGCGGCCCTCTTCGTCATGAACATAAAGTTTACTTCAGCATAAATATGCAAGGTAATTTCTCCTTGGGTTCTCCCCTTTCATTTTCGTATCGTGTTCTCGTGTCTTGGTCGTTCCTGTGGATCGATCGCTTGCAAGACCCGAGACTTAGATCCCGAAGCGAATGAAGATAGAATTTGGCGATACGTGATGGAATGGAAAGAGGACAAATAATCAAGAACGAAGGAACAAGGAACAAAGAACAAAGAACATGGCGAGCTGTGCTGCTATGTATGACTCTATGACTTGGAAACCAAAGAACGAAGACGTTCGAACCTAACCTCTTTACACAGAAGAAGAGTTATCCGTCACCATCACACTGTGCTGTTCTGCTGATGTGTCTGCACGTCTCTTTCTCATCAGATACATAATATAATTGTCTCATCAAAAAGTTCTTCGCCAACGGATGTATTCGAAGCGTCTAGCAGATAGACGTATATTCAATTGATTCATCACAACCATCTCAACCCATACACGAAACATCCAAAACATACTATGGCAAGCAGTAGCGGTGCTGCCAGCTCCCCTTCATCATCAACTCTACGATCGCGTTCGCTTAACAGCAACCAAAATATTATGAACAGACAAAACTCTGCAGAGACAAATAATGATGAAATACTACAACAACAGCAGCAGCAACAACAATGCGACAATAAGAAAATACGGCATCGTCTCAAATCAAAAATACTTTTACTAATCCCTGTTGTGTTGTTGGCTGTTTCATCCATAATTGCGCTTTCTATTGGACAAATTGTAAGTGAACAAAGAAGTCACATTTCGAGAAGATATGCCTGAAAGGCGTTCTTGTTGTTTGTGTATATGGATGAATTGTTGTCTTGAATGTATTATTGTTTTGAATGACTGCAAAAAGTGTAATGAAATATTATGAAGTAGAAAACAACAACCAAGAGAGATCAAAAGACTGAATATCTAGCAAGTGAGAGGAAGAGATTGATACACAGAAGGCGACTGAAGCACTTCTTAAAAGAGTGCATCAGATTGCTTATTTGCTTATTATCTCAAAGAGAGGAGTAGGTACCTAATGTATCTCAAAACGCCCAGCTCCAAGCAAGCTATAGCTCGCAAGCAAGTTAGAAGGTTTCTGGTAAAGCGTGAAATGACCACCGATGCCTAATGTCTCAGGAAAATCAGGAATGCGGCCAGACCCATTCCTTTTTTAGCCTCAAACTGAAAGATCCACCTCATCTGTCTCTTCGGGAA
>Ga0209652_1003636_pt1 | contig 11224 bp, 9 predicted proteins | sample SaaInl74LU_5_DNA_FD_184641 | JGI IMG/M metagenome (GOLD analysis project Ga0209652, IMG submission 184641) | Marine microbial communities from expanding oxygen minimum zones in the Saanich Inlet - ESP_74LU_5_DNA (SPAdes) (version 2) | ecosystem: Environmental > Aquatic > Marine > Intertidal zone ...
CCCCAGACTCACTCATCAGGACAGCTACAAGGCTGCATGGTAGCCAATAAGGGCAACATTCCTTTGTGCCCAATATCGTTTTATATCGGACAGAACGTCTGTCTGTCGTATAAACTGGTATGTCTCTGCAGTGCTTTGTGTGCGTTATGTGCTGTTGTGTGTGGCTGGGCCTTGCTGCAGTGTGGCCCTCGGGGCCTTGTGCTGGTTTGTCTTGTTTCTTATCATTTAGTCACTAAGTCTGACTATAAAGTTGCTCTGCAATACTGACTGTGTTCTTACACTTCTCACAGATGTTATTGGTATGGTTATTTATTACTATTTAAAAAGCTGGTTAATTCACTATTTTACCTGCTCACATTTGGCTTCTCCCCCTTTTTGCCCGCTGACGAAGTTTTCTGTTCTTTAAAATGCTGGCAACTCCATTATTTTAATTGCCTAGGCTTTGGGTTCTTCCCTTTATGCTCGTTAGCAAAGTCATTTATACACTCAGTCTATCACACTTCTGTAATCAAAGAAGTTAGCGAGTAAGGGCGGCAGAGCGAAGTAGGTGTCACTTGGTAATATGCTGCATAACTCGTGTCACAATAACACGTGGGATTTGCTTTTAATTGTCCTGTCTTTTCGCTCCCCTTATTCGTTTTCCTCTGTTTGTTTTTATTCTATCTGGTTATTCTCCTTTCATTCTAGGCTTGGTCTGTAGCACGAATGTTGCATGTATACTACTGTTTTTGGCACATTATTTCGTACTTCGTATCGACAAGCTGGGCTTTTCATATTAGGCGCGCTCGTCTTGTGATACTGCTCGTCATCCATGTAGTCAAGAATTATCAACTCGTCGAGTTCGTCGGGATATTGTTCTTTTATTGCTGTCCTGTAACCAGGAATTATTTTCTTTGCTAATTTACTGTCGCCGCTCGCTTGTTTTATTATCTTTGTTACCACAGCGTTGCCCAGTGCATTATCTGCCAGGCCTAATTCCATTCTAAGCTCATTTGTCAATGCAGTGATTGTGTCGGCACTTTGTATTTTGCTCCCGTTTTGTCCTATATGTCTATTGATCATGGTAGATGGGGTGTTGTATGTTGCTTGTCTTGGTCCTTTCCTTTGCCCTTCTTTACCATCTTTAGTGTTATATATTGGTGGTGTCATTTTATTCGTCGCCAATGGCACTTCTTTTCTCGTTTCCGCCATTCTGTTTCTCACTCTGTCCACCACACCACTTTCACAGTTATTGGTCATTGTGCAGTCAACTTTACAATACATCTCTTACTTTTGTAGGAGTTACATCAAAGAGTCAGCTCTGTTTGTTCTAGTGTTATACTACAATATTTGTTTTTTCGAACCTCTATCATCAATGGTCGATTGGCAATCATCAGTTCCGTCGCGCTCATGCGTTAACAAACCTGTCAGTTTGGCGTCTTTGTTGACTCTGATTCATCGTTTGAATGATGAGTTGTTCAATAGTGCTAGGTCTGGTCACTGCAGCAAAGTTGATTATACTATTGAAGTTGTCACTTCGACTGTCGTTAGTCAGGAAATTGATTCATGTGATTCCTTCTTTGCATCTGGCGGCGTATTGATCTCTACTGCCCTAGCGGTGAATTGGCATAACAGGTCTGGTTTTTTGTTTGACGACCATTTCTGGCGGCTGTGGGACGTTTTAGTTATGCGTAGTGGTTGGGTTACTTTGGACTTGTCATCCTTTTGTTCAATTTACAACATTGAGTGTTGTGGTGATTTCCTACCTTTGGTACCGACGTTAGAGCCCTTTTCTTCCCTCGGCCTGTCTGTTGATCCATTGTCATCTATCATTGTTGGATTTAGCTTATTTAGGGATTTGTTGGACTTATTCAAGTATTTTGTCTCACGTAATCGATGGGGGTTTGGCAGCAAGGTTGTTTTGTTTGGAGGTCGATCGGTTAGCTATCTCGAGTACCAAATCAAGCTGTTGGATTTGATGATAACTCGCCTGTCGCCACCAAGCGACTTACTTCACGTGTTATTAGATTTGAATGAGTGGGGCGTTTGTGTGTCCTCCTCGTTTGCTTATATTGTTCCTTGTCGTGTCGAGGAGTCAAGAGCTGTTTTGTACGTTATGATATTAGTGCTACGATATTCCTTGGTGTTCTCCGTCACAGCCGATTGCTGCCCGAATATTATAAAGTACTGCAATATCAGTCAACTTTAATTCATTATAATTTAATCCCTAATCACTGCTATGTAAATTGGTTGATGTCCCCTGTTCTTGTCCCATTTCGTTTGCCTCATTTTTCTCCAGTTCGGCTTCAATTGTGAAGTCCTCGTTGTCAAAAATACTTAGCGCAGCTTCCTCAATGAATATATATCCTTCCACTTGATTAGTCGGCTTTTGCCGGACCTGTAGTACTCTTGTTCTTGTTGTTCCCTTTTTGTTGTGGTAATCCGATATTTTGTAGAGTGGTGGAGCAGCAAAATTACCCGATGTGTCCCTTTTGCTATCTTCTTCCCTGTCACTTTCGTCATTGTGGTACATGAATACACTGTGCTCTATATTGTTCTCACCTAGCCACTGCTTTAGATTCTCGGCATGTAACTGACCTTCTTCATAGTCGTCAGCACGGTAGTATTCAATCTCTTTGTTGTCGCATTGCTCCATAGTTATTTGGTTTACCTCTTCTCGTGTAGTGTTATATGCATCCAGAATAGCCTGCTTCACTTCTTTTATGAACATTAGCCTTGTTGGTCGCTTGTTGTCCAAAGGACGCCAGCTGAGTCCGCTAAGGTAAGGAATGACGTCGTTCAACAACTCTTCAATAGGATCATCCTGTTCAGAATGTGTGCTGCGGTGTATTATGTTGAAAAATGAGAATATGTTGAGGAATATGCGATCAATCTCATGACAATGAAGTAGTTGCATAATGGTCTGTCTTACTTTTCTTCATTGTTCACGATTACACCAGTCACGTCTTGTTCAGCGTCACCCACAGTCACTGCTGGCGCTATAATATTGTACAAGTCGCTGTACTTTCCGTTTTCGCCAGTTCTGGCAATCTCTTGCAGCACAAGAAGCACTGGCTTATCATTGATGTGGTCATATCTTTTGGCAACTTCTTCTAACAAGTTTGTCATGGCTGTAGTTCGTGTGCTTTCTGTGTTGATACTTCGAGTCTCTCCGTCATCCGAGCGACTCTTGTCATCTTGCGTCTCTGCCTTTTTGGCCTGCGTGGTCTTCTTCGGCTTCTTCTTTGTCGACAGATTTGTATCGTCTTCTTTCGTCTTCTTCTTCCGTTTCTTAGCTTTTTTAGCTTCTTTTGGCTTCTTCTTACCCATCGTCAAGTTTAGTTTTGTGTTCTCCTGCTCGGTGTTCTCTACCAGTGGCTCAAAGAGCGAACCCACTATTGCCAAGAAGGTCTTGCATTGAACAGATGATACTGACTGGTAGTCCTGCAGCTGGACGCTCTCGAAGTTGTCTTGTTCTGTACCCGGTGTTGGTGTTGCCGCCTCAAGATTTTGCCTGAGTGTTGTAGTGTCTCCTTTAACTACCCTACGGAACTTCTTTTCCCAAAAATACAGACCACGTTTGATAAACGCATCCTGTGTGACGTTGTCGCTAAGTTCTTTCTCGACGTTTACGAAGATAGTCACTTTGTCCCATACATACACCCAAAGTGCGACCATGAGTTTGTTATATCCTACCAAGCTTCCGGTTTTTGTGTAAAGGTGATTCCAACCCAGAATGTCATACACATTATTGAGCTTCTTGACGTCTTCGCCGATAACTTCCCTCAAGCTATCCCTAAGTTGATGTAATGCTTGTTCTTCCGTTCCTTGGTGGTTGCCTGTGAAGTATTCCTGGGTAGCCTCATCATCGGTGAATCTGTCCGGCTGTAAATCCTTTTTCAGCGATGGATTGAACCCGTATACTAGCCAGACATTCATGAGCATTTCCACGTTAGCAAAGTACAACATATTACGCATGAAACCCATATCGATTTGTTTGCCCTCTGTTTTCAATGTGTGCGCAATTATCCTGTACTGTATAGTTGTCAGCACAGTGAGATGTCCGTACGCCAATCCTGTAATTTAGCAAGATGTGATTTGGAGGAAGGCGAGGTTGTTAGTTAAAATAGTGGAGACTCCACGATTTTAAACGAGATGTACACGCCACTTACTCATTCCGTCCCAGTAGAGTGACTGATCTTTCTGTTCTCTTCCCAATGAGTCGATTAGTCTCACGGCATCTTTGCCTCTGCCGAACAAGCATGCTGCTGTGAACAAGTTTTCCATGAAGACTGCTTTGGCTAGCTTGTCATTACCGTAATCGCCAATTTTCTCCCCCAGATAATCAATATCCGGCATATTCCGCATGCTTCTGTTGAAGCTCAGATTAAAGTACCCGTGCGATGCAAAGTATTCCGCGATTTGCTCCCGCTTTTCCCGATCCATTCCACCTTGTCTCAAACAGATTTCAAAGATTAGAGGCCCGATAACAAGCAAATTCAACTCGTGAAGGTCGAAAAAATCCTTGGCGCCTTTGGCTGTATCGGTGTAATTCTGCGCAAAATAGCACATCACCACATCTCCCACTTTACTTGTCACATACACTTTTGGAGTGATGCAGTCTCCTTTGCAAAAGGACACGTAGTCAGTATAGCAACGTAATGGGTTTGCAATCACGATGTCGTTGCTGACCTCTTCTTTCTTCTTCGTCTTCTTCTTCTTCTTCTCACCTCCGTTGTTGTCACCCTTCTTCTTCTTCGGTGCATTGCTCGTCCGCTTACACAATTTAAACATCTTTGTACTTCCATCCTCCAAGCTCTCATAGAAGCACTCGTCAAAGACTACGCCAGAGTTAACGACGTTTGTGCTGTTCCCCGTTTTCATTATTGCTGCGATTTCCATTAAACAGGTTCCCTCCGAACTGACGTGCTTTGCCACTGTAAGTGATTTGCTCCTAACAACACAGGTTCTCAACGTGTTCTTGACAGCGTACTCTCTTGTGTTTGCCCGAATTGGTATGCACAAGAGTCCATTAACACTCACTTGTTTTGCCCCTTCGGCCAAAAAAATAGCTAGTATTTTCGTCTGCAAATCTGTTCCACCTTCCTTCGTCAGCTTGTTCTGGTTGATATTTTTTCCTTCTTTCCTCAGATACTCAGGGGTCAGCTTTTCGACCTGAGTAGCTTCTTCCATCGTTAGCTTTGACATCGGATGCGCTTTTCTACCCGCAAAAGTGAAAAAGATTGCAAGTAAGCGATGGTTGCCCTCCTCCATGCTGATCATAAGTGTATTAATGCCGTCGAACGCATTCTTGAACTTCATGAACGCTGTCCAGGCAGAGTCTGATTCGACATCCTTTTCCTCCTCTTCCTTCCAAATGAACTTCTTTTGGAAGTTGTGTCGATTGTACTGCTCGGCAAAGTTCATTCTTCCGGCTGAAGTAGCGACGTTGTTGCCAAACAGCATAATAAGGTCGTCGATTGATAATGCTTGGATGACTTTTAAATCTTGCGTTTGCTCACAAGGTGTACACTGCGGGCCGCTACTGTGCAGCACTGATCCCATCCTATTCATTCCGTCGATGAGTAATATATCTGTATCCGGCTGTCATGTGCAAGAATAAAATTATCATTAGAACATATCAGTGAATTTGTCAGTTCACGATCATTTGCCATCATTTTAAATGCACACATCAGACGAGCTCATCTTTAAAATGATGGAGTCTCCATCATTTTAAATGCTCGCTTCATAATATCTCATCTTTAAAATGATGGAGTCTCCATCATTTTAAATGCTCACATCGTGGAGTTGCCATGATTTTAAATTGCACACACTATTTGGTAAACTTACGTTATTCACCCTGTCACACGACGCGTCTGTGTTTGGTTTGTTCGTTAACAGTACTGAGACGTAGCTGCTTGATATTACATCTCCTTCTGTTAAATTCGCCTCGATCGGATTCCCGGCGAGTGTATTTTGCAGCCTACTTGTCGTTTCGGATACAACGGGGTTAGCATTCACGGGTGCTTCCATTACGCGTCCGTCAACAACATGCGTTAGTAATAACAGCACAGTTCCATGCCACTTCACATCAGATACGACCTTTATGTTCGATTCAGATTGGTCGACGATATCTTTATTCTTGTTCATCACAACATGTTTTGCACTGCTTGTTGTGTCGCCGTCTCGACCATGTTCGGACGCTGTAACTGTTGAGGTCGTCGCGTTCACGTCGTCGGCTTTGGTCGGAATCTCAGTCGGCGAATCTGCTCCTTGGCAGGTTGTTACTGCTGTTTTTGCCATGGTATCTCTTGGTTGCTTTGTCGATGTTGTGAAAATTGTGGTACGTTTTGTTTTGGTGGCTTGCTTTACCATTTGGTTATCAGGCCACTGGCATTGAAGTCTGTATCTTACGCATTTTTGCTTACGATTCAGATTTCGTATCTTTCCAGTGGATTGCTACTTAGTACATCTTGCGGTGGAATCAGTACTTCAAATAAATGCACACCGTTCTAGCTTTCTGATTCTTCTGCTCATTGTCAGTGTTAGCTTTGCCAGTTCATTATCTGTTACCTTATCTCAATCACTCTGTCATCCTTAACATGTTAGTCGATCGCAGTTCTCAGCCAGTTTCCGCAGCCAAGGCCGGCAAGGTCGGCAAGGGCCAACGTAAAACGAAGTTCGTTCCGCCAGCTGTTACAAGTATTGTGTGGAGTTCAGTCGAGCATTCATTCTTGGCCCAGATCGCTGCTGACAAGCTTGGCGGACGCAGCAAACTACCAACAACCGATCACGCAGTTGGCAAAGCGGCTTTTAACGCTTACTCGGCAAAGGATCTGGCGTTCATCTTACAAGGAGTCGGGTTTAGCCAGTCACCCTTCCCTACGAAGAAAGCTGCTTTAATCAAAGCTATTCTTGCTATTCGTTATGACAACAATCATTTGAGTCAAGATATTTCATCCGAGCATCTTGCGGGCTTGTCTCCTGCTGTTGAAGGCAAGGCTTCTTCGGCTTCGTTGGTGTCTGTGTCGCCTCGCCGCCGTAGCTCGATTGGCATTGTCCCTGCGGCCGCTAGTAAAATCAGGTGTGTTCGTTTGTGCTCACTATGTTACTTTTGCTGTCATGTCACTGTCACATTTCTAACCTTTAAAATGCTGGGGTCTCCATCATTTTAAATAGTGTTTACGACACTACTCCCATTTTGATTGCTTGCGACGACCTCATTGGTCCTGGATGGAGTCGATACGATGTTCCTCGCAAAGATGGTAGCAACCGTGTTGATAGTTACTTCTTGTCTCCAGCTGGGCCAAATCAAGTAAAATTGAGGTCAATTTCCTCGGCCCGCCAACATCATCAAGCAAACTCATCTGTCTCGGTTGATGTCCTATCGTCTTCGATCAAATCAGTTAATGATGGTGGTACTAGCAACACAATCGAGTTTGCCAGGCTTAATGATCCTTACATGGACACTTCTGGCAGCGATGACGATGTCAAGAATGATGATTCACGTTTGCACAGTGGTAGGAAGAGCAGGCGTGTACAAAGTACTCGTTCTCAGGTACTCGAGGACAGTGACGCCAACGACGTCAACAGTGACGATGGTGGGTCATATGAACAGGATGTTGCAGCTAAAGCTAATGTTGGTAAGCTTGCAAACAGTGTCTATTCTGAGGAAATGCCGAAGCAGTCGGATCACGAAGAGTTTGATGATGAATCTAGTGTTATGTCCGACAGCAGCGACAACACTGATATTCTTTATGACTACTCTCCAGCTGAGATTCCTACCGAAGCTGCGTTTGCAAGTACTTACGAGCGTCGTTTTCGTGAGTTTTATTACGACAACAACCTGATGGAATTATCAGACAACCATTCTATCGGTGTGTTGGAGACCTTAGTCACTTTGTTCGCTGAGGAGGGCTCGTCTGATTTTGACTCTTTGAAAAGAATTCTTAAGTATCTTCGCAAGCAGATGAAGTCTCGTACTACCGCAAGTGGCGTTCCCCTGACTTTGTCCCAGAAACTGGCAATGTCCGACTTGTTGGCATCATATTTGGGCGGCAAAGTGTCTAGCGAGAGAACAGTTAGGTGGAATATCTTCGTACTCTGTGCATTATCGAAGCTCTTCAATCGTACATTGATGGTTTTATCACCACCGTCTATCGGTGATTCTACAGTTCGGATATTGAGCATTAGCCCGACACGTTACAGTGATTATCGCTTCGAAGGTGGCTCAGAGTTCTTCCCAACTGGGGAAAGTGAATTGGAGTCGGATGATGATGCATTCATTGACCAGTCCGCAGTTCAGCGTAGCGAAGTCGAACCTTTGATGTTTCGCGCCGTTGTCAATTTTGAGTCACTCAAAATTTCTGGTTACTTCCCAGTTAGGTCAGTCACAGATCTGATTGATTCGGATTTGGACGAGGAAAGTACATCTAATACGAGTGGTCTCGATCGCAGATCATCTACTATCAAGCATGACGGCATTGCTGTGTCATCAAGCAGCAGGGGTCATGATGGGATTTGTGTTCCGAAGGCTGTAGCGGCTGATCACGGCAGTAGACAAGGAGGTGGACTGTTCGTAACTCCTCAAAAGCGTCAACACCGCGAGGCCGACATTATCTTGCCTCCCAGCAAGATCAGGGTCAATCCTTATTTGAAAGCTGATTCAAGTAAGATCGACAATGCTGATAGTCTTTTGCCTTCTAAGCCCGGCAGCAGGTTTGTCAATGTAAATGACAAAGTTAGTGGTAGTGGGTGGGGTTCTTCTCCTTTAGTCTTGGAGTCACTGAAGAAGAAGCAAATCAACTCTCGCAGCAGAGTGGTTTTTGAATTGACGTCTGGTATTACCGATCGTCGAACAGGCGAGAAGGTCCACATTGGCATCCTTAGTAACGTGGGCAATGCATTGTGGTATTTCAAGGCCGACTCGCTTAACCCTTCGTTTGCGCTCTGGTTTAATGTGCAGAGGTCCAACGCTGCTGACTCTAATCCAGCTTTGTGTTATTCGACATGGGATGACAAATTCATTCGCGGAACTCATCACGGAGAAAATAAGTTGCAACGTAGGGGGCGAAGTACCAACGGTTCTTTGCCGTATCCTGTTAGTAAGCCCAGTTGTGAGTTCAGGAGTAACCCGTCTGGCTTCCCTCTAGAAATTCTTTCTAAGAAATTCGAGTCCACATTTCGTTCCATGTGTGATGATGGCAGCGTTCTTGCGTCTTACCTTTTCAACAATCTTGAAGAGAACGCTTCTGGCATGGTCAACAATTTCCTCGCCGGCAATTACAAGAAAGGGACCGAGAAGGGCAACCCTTACAAAGACGAAGGCGAGCTTAAAGACATGTTCAAGGCTGATATCGAAGACACCTTCAAGTATGGTTTTGCACGCATTGTTTATAACAACCACTTTGACAAGCACTTTTGTGACTTCACAATCCAGCAGTTCCTGATCTCACTAGGTTACAGCAGTTTTGACGAACTTTCTGACGATGAACGCTCGTTCATCTACAAAAATGGTCTCTTTCCTGAGTGGGACGCTATCAGTGAGGAATCAATCAGCGGGTAACCTAACTACATTGGTCACCAAACTATATCAAATAACCAGAGGACGTGTTGAGGGGTGGATGGTGTTTGAGTTCCTGATTCGTGGTGACTACTAAGATTTAAATTTAAGAACCAGCTTTTTAAGAAACTAATTTAAAATGATGGAGTTACCACAATTTTAAACGCTCGCTTTTTTGACCCGTTCAACTGGCTTTGTCTAAGTTTACACTTTCCAGTCGTAGTCGAGACAACCTACTGGAATTTAGTGCTGTTGAGTAGTGTTGTAGTTTGAATCGAGGACGTGTTTTAATATTGCTTGTTGAGGTTACTTATAGTGGAACGTCACGTTTCTTTTTGATTCTGCCAGCATTTGTTGCCTCGTCTCTTCGTTATCTTTCATAGCTTCCTTTGCTGTTTGGTTCGATCGCAGGGCTTGTTCGTATTCTGACTTAGTAACGTAACCGCTTCTGTACCCATTCTTTAATTCCTCCAACGATTTTGTTACCCCTTGACTTGCTGCGATGCAGAAGTGCTTTACAGCTCGTACAGTATTACCTCTGCATAGTTCGTCCATTCCTGCTTCGTATCTTGCTATTGGATGTCCTCCTGCAGCCGCTTTTATTACATAAGCGGCGGCTTTCCCGTGATTCATTGTCACACCGATTCCACAATGGAGCATGGTTGAGACGAAGTACATTCCCTGGGCGTCGCCTAGTTTGGCGGCCTTCTTGTAACTGGTGAAAGCTGCACCATGGTTTCCTTTTCTGTACTGCATTGCACCGACCTTCATCAATAATGTGGGATTGTTGTCTTGGTCGGCCGACAACTCCAGCAGTTCGTCGGTGCTTTTTTCTGTATCGGGTGTTTTGCATCGACAAAATGGACAAGTTGGCTTCTTCTGTTCTTTGCAAGCAGTGATGATGTGAGCGTCAAAACATTTAGTGCATACTACCGTCCAGCAACACGGACTGTGTGTCATTTCTCCCATGAAATGGTAACACTCTTCGTCTTCCGCTTCCATGATCCTGTCAGCGTCAAAAAGCAATGGAAGTAGACAGATAGGACACTCGCCGAGGTGGTTCCCTTCTTGATTTTGAAACAGCATCACTTCTCGGTCCGCCTTCTTCTTTTCCTTGCAAAGTTGCTTGTGATGCGACCAGTCGTTGGCCTGACAAACCTTGCCGCAATAGCTTACTAATCGACAACCAGAACATTTCATCAGCGAACTGCTTGTGTTAGCACATGCGCCACAGCGCTCTATGCCAGGATCGTTATCATTCATTTGGAACAGCAGGTGTTTGATCACCAAATTATGACAATGTCAGACTCAACTGCGTGTTCTTCAGTTAGCGCTAAATAATTAAGACACCCATCTAGATATAGATATCTCTTTCTTCTCCGCGCGCACGTAGCTTACTCAGGAATCAGCTAGCTTGTCACTGGTCAGATCAATGTCAAGGAGTGTTGGTGGTGGCGTTTAGCAATCTTGAAGTAATCCGCCTGCACTCATATAAAGTATCAGTATCAAGACAACAATGTACGGCCTCAAAAACAAAAGCAAATTCTTATCGTCCCTATCCAAGTCTAAGATATGTAAGTAATCGCTGTGTTCCATTTTGATTATTATTATTATTTGCATTGCACATCTGATGAGATACTTACGATCGGTCTGATCACTGAATTTATCCCCTCTGAATAGCTC
>Ga0209652_1003637_pt1 | contig 11222 bp, 8 predicted proteins | sample SaaInl74LU_5_DNA_FD_184641 | JGI IMG/M metagenome (GOLD analysis project Ga0209652, IMG submission 184641) | Marine microbial communities from expanding oxygen minimum zones in the Saanich Inlet - ESP_74LU_5_DNA (SPAdes) (version 2) | ecosystem: Environmental > Aquatic > Marine > Intertidal zone ...
GAGACTGCACTACCCAATCATCGAGGAACGCATACGAGTCTTGAAAACTCATCCCGGAGACCAGCTCGGCCGGCGCGTACAGGGAATAGGTAATCGCAGTGCCCAGCTCCATGAACATCGCACCTCCGCCGCTGACGCGGCGCACGACCTCCATGCCGTATTTTTCTGCGTTGTCGAGGTCAACCTCATTCTTGACCGACTGGAAACTCCCGATAACCACCGCGGGTTTCGCCCACTCCCACAGGCGCAGTGTGGGTCCCCTGCGGCCAGCGCCCACTTCTTCGGCCAGCACCTGATCCAGTGCCATCTGCACGAGGGGGTCGAGAGGCTCTGGTGGAATGTATTCCCACGAATAGTCGAGGAAGCTCTTAGCTCCCGTGAGCGCTCGCCGGACAACAATGCCAATTGCTTCGGCGCTAAAACCCATCATCACCACATCGGCGGGAAGAGCAGTCGAGACCGCCCGGGCAATATCTTCACTCGATGCAGCAGCGGGAAGCCCCACGATGGCGTGGTTGATCGCGTCGAGGGCCTCGTCGGGTTCGAGAAAGAAATCTCCCGCGATACGGCACGCCACGATGCGGTGGGCGTCCACCTCAACGTCAGCAACTACGAGCTTTCCGCCCGGAACTTTGTACTCTGCATGCACGGCTTAACCCTACGGTGTGCTTGCCTAGAGCCTCCCGGCTAACCATCCCACGAGGTCATTCATGACCTCGTCTTTGTTGGTCTCGTTGAAAATCTCGTGACGAGCGCCCTCGTACACAACGACCTCGACATCACTGGAACCCTTTGCCAGATACGAATTAGCAAGCTTTGTGACGCTCTTTTCACCGCCGAGAGTGTCATCCGAGCCAATCATGATCAGAATCGGGATGTCCTGGTCTAACTGTTTGGGAGTCCCAATCAAGCGAGCTGCGTCGACGACGCCCAGGAGTTTGAGAGTGTCAGCGACAAAAGTGAGGGGGTCATCCCGCCATGCCTCGTGCACAGCGACATCTCGCGAAAGCCACTCGGCACCGATGCCTCCAAGGTGCTTGTGTTTGGAGTTGAGATCCCCGGAATACATGAAGCCTGGCATCCGATAGGCAGTCCCTGTAAGGATGACGCCCTCGTAGTCCGACGCACCGCCCTGGTTGAGAATGATTTGTCCAATGATGGAGCCCCAACTATGACCTAAGAAAAACAGCGGAATTCCGGGGCGCTCCTGGCGAATGATCCCCGTGAACGCGCGAATCGCGGCCACCGTTGCGGGCATGCCACCGGGCCCAAGCTTTCCCAGTTTGGTGAGGTTACCCTCCCACTGCTCAAGACCCGTGGCACCGTGTCCACGGTGTTCATCTGCCCACACCTCGAAACCCTCAGAGACAAGCGTGGCAACTAAGCCCTCATAGCGAAGGGCGTGCTCTCCCAAGCCGTGGGCAAGCCGAATTACTGCTCGTGGCGTCGCCTTGGGTGACCAGCGATGGTAGTGAATTGTGACCCCGAAGGAGTCGATAAAAATGTCGTCTACGCGCTTGGGTGGGGCCATGCCGTCATCTTATGCGGTGGGTCCCAACAGGTCGAAGGCCACCGTCCGGTGCACGGCTTCTGTGTCGCTGGGGTGATACACACCGGCCAGCACATCGCGCTGCAAACGCGAGAGTTCGTGACTCGAGCGATAGGCCCCTCCGCCCACCATGCGCAGAGCACTATCGACAACGCTTCGAGCGGTCTCGACGCTCTGATGCTTGATTCCCGATAGCAACCGAAACCAGTGCTCATCAGGCACGCTGCCAGAATCCACCCACGAGGAGTAGGTCGCGATCTGGGGTGCTAAAGCATCGACCGCGATAGCCGACGCTGCTGCCTGGCGACGAATATCAGGATCCTCTGCGTAGCGTGCCCCATCCTCCAGTGCGCTCTTCTTGGATCGCACTCCCGCAACAGCCAACTCCAAAGCCCGATCAGCGATGCCCGCATAGACACTGGAGACAAGTAACAGGAAGTTCTGGAAGATCGCCACCGTGAAGGGGTCTTCGTTGGGGCCCACGGGAAGCCGTCTGGCGACTTTGCTCTCAGCCACCACAGCCCCGTCAAGCGCGGTCGTGTAGCTCTGGGTGGCGCGCATTCCCAACGTGTCCCAATCGGGGGTGTTGGACCAGCCCTCCTGATCTCGCGTGATGAAGCCATGAATCATTTCATCGCCACAGCGACCCAACAGGCTGAGCCTTGTCCACGCGGGGGAGAGCGACACAAAGATCTTTTCCCCCGTGAAGGCGTATCCACCCTCTACTTCGGTGACGGTGACGAGCGAGTCCGAGAGCACCCGGTCATTTCCTCGCTCGCTGACTCCAAAAGCGAAAAGCTCACCGGCTGCTCCATCGTCCAACACCCACTGAAGTTCCGTGTGCCCGGCGGAAACCATGTCTCTGGCAACCCCCATCCACGTGAGGTGCATTCCAATCCCCAGCGCAGTAGCGGGAGCGTGGGCGGCCAGTCTGCGTTGGTCAGCAGCCATCTGCGACAGCGAGCGAGGAGCGAGATAGCCAATCTCTCGCAGTGCTTCGAGATCATCATGGAAAAACTCGTTGCGTTGGTCATACCCCGAAGCGCGCCCGCGAATCTCACCGAGGACGTCCTCGGTGAGAACCGAGGAAGCAGAAAGGTCGGGACGAGCGGTCACGCTCTTAGGCTAACGCGCCTTCTGGCTCATCCACTGGGAACACCAGCGCAGGGTGACGAAGGGCGAGATGAAAGTCTTGGCCAACCGACGGCAAGAACGGCGCGGCAATCCGAGCCCGAACCCGCTCGGGGTGCCCCTCGAGTTGGAAGTCAACGAGCGCATCGTGTCCCGCATAGGACACGCTGTGCACCTGCGCAGCAATCCCGGATGGTGAGGGAACCAGCCACTCGGGGCGCACCACAACGCGCACGGTATCCCCATTGCGCGGCTCGGCACCCTGGGAGGTAGCGGCGACATCACCCAAAGCGCACACCACATGCCCGGTGCAGCCCAAACGGTTTTCTGCCGGCCCACAAAAGTCTTTAGACCCACACTGCTGGCAGTTCAAAGCATCGTCTTTCCACACACCCTCGAGCTCAACGGTGTCACCCACAAACGATGCAACCCACGGAGTTGCCGGGGATTCATAGATTTCGAGGGGGGTTCCCACTTGCACAATTCGTCCGTTGTCCATCACCGCGACAAAGTCCGCGAGATCCAAAGCCTCTTCTCGGTCGTGAGTAACGAGAATTGCGGTCGTCTCTTGCTCGCGAAGAATGCGCGCCACATCCCGCGACAGGGTGTGACGCAGCACCGTATCGAGAGCGCCAAAGGGCTCATCGAGCAGAAGAACATCCGGGGCGGGAGCAAGTGCTCGTGCCAGCGCAACGCGCTGGGCCTGGCCACCGGAGAGTTGACCAGGCGATCGCTCGGCGTACCCCCTCAGACCTATCAGTCCCGCCAGTTCCTCAACCCGCTCGGTGCGTCTGCGACCTTTGGGCAAAGAGAAGCCAATGTTGTCGCCCACGCTCAAGTGCGGAAATAGTGACGCCTCCTGGGGAACCCAGCCAATGCCGCGCTGCTCCGGCGGAATTCGGTGGTGTGCTGAAGAGAGCTCTCTTGACCCAACGGTGATTGTTCCCCCATCGATAGCGACAAGGCCGGCAAGCGCCATCAACAGGCTTGTCTTGCCGCAGCCCGAGGGACCCAAGATTGCGACCAAAGATCCTGAGGGCACTACCAAAGAGACATCCCGCAAAGCCTGCCTCGACCCGTACGAGAGGCTGATGTTATCCAGCGTCAGCGTTGTCACATCTCCTCCTTCGCTACCGATCGGACACCCGACAGAATCATCGCAGGAATTGCTGCGATAAGAACAAGAACAGCAGCGTAGGGGGCGGCCGCACCAAACTCTCCGGCGGCGGTCCGTGACCACAACTCCGTGGCGAGAGTACTGGACCCCAAAGGTCGAAGTAGCAGGGTCGCGGGCAGCTCTTTCATGGTCGCAATCGCCACCAGCAACGCACCAATGCCAAGCCCTGGCAGGGCAAGGGGCACCGTCACTCGCCGCCATGCCTCAAAACGAGAGGCACCCAGCGTCCTGGCCACACTGATGAGATCTGCCGGCACCCCTTCAATGCTGGCGCGCGCGGTACCGAGGGCTTTGGGCATAAACAACACCGCGTAGGCAAAGACCAAAACAACCACCGTTTGATAGAGCGAGGGCACGACAGAGAGGGAGAAAAAGACCAGGGACAGTCCCACGACAATTCCAGGAAGTCCGTTCGAGAGGTAGCCGGCACCCTCAAGAGTCGATATCCAGGTGCGCTGATGCCGGGCAGCAAGAGCGGCTAGCGGGAGAGCGAGCAAAAGCGCAAGGAGCGCCGCGGCCAGGGACACACCAATCGTCGTCGTCGTGGCCTGCAGCAGATTTTCTGGGTCGAAGGTTCGCAGTGTGGTCGCTTCCCCGAGCCTGATTCCCAGGCCAATCAGTGGCACCACAACACCCACCACCGGCGGTAAAGCAACGATGAGACTGAGCAACACTCGAGCAGATGGTGACAGTGGTTCTTTCGTTGAGTGGATGGCCGTGGTTCGCCTCAGAGACCCCCTTGCGCCGCGCTCCGCTGCGACAACAACGACCGCAATAACAACCAACAGCATCGCGAGGACGGCAGCCTGAGAGCGGTCAAAGCTCGCAGAATAGGCCTGCTGGACTCCCCACGTCAGGGTTTGGAATCGCAACATGGCAACCAAACCAAAATCACTCAAGGTATACAGAAATACCAACAGCCCACCAGCGATAGCTGCCGGGCGAACTTGGGGCCACGTCACCCGCCAAAAAGCCTGAGCGGGTCCCAGACCCAGCGTTCGTGCCACCGCCTCACCATCTGCGGATGTCCCGCGCAGTGCGGCCGCCACGGGCAAGGTCACGTAGGGGATGGTGACAGCACTCAATAGCGCCCAACTGGGCACAAAACCGCTTATGCCCGGCGCAAGCACAAGCCACCCGTAGGAGGCCAGATACGAGGGAACAGCCAGTGGCAACGCTGAAATCAGCAGCCAGGTTCTCGCCGCACCGATGCGCAACCGAGTCACAATGGTCGCAATCAGGGTTCCCATCGCGATCGCTGTTGCCGAGACAGCAACACTCAACCCGATGGTGTTCCACACGAGCTCGCCAACCAGGGGTCGGAGGAAGATCTCTCCCCAGGCAGAACTGGGAACGCCCGAGGCGCGAACCCCCAAATAGACAAGGGGAATCGACACGGTGACCACAGCGAGCACCGCGAGGGTCACCAACCACGCTGGCGGATGGCCCACAGCAGACGCCCGTGCGCTGCGCGCAGGGGCATGCGTCGGTGTCGTCGTGGGCACGAAAACCTTTCGTCTGCAGACCGGACTACAGAATCAGTCCGTACTTTCGCAGCAAGTCCTGAGTCTCCTTCAGGGTAGCGAGGTCGGAGAGATCAAAATCAGCAACCGCAAGGTCCCCCAGAGGTGGAAGACCCACTGGAGCCTCAATCCCCGGAACCAACGGATACTCGAAGGTCGAGTCCACAAAATACTGTTGGCCCTCATCAGAGACGAAGAAGCTGATGAGCTCGAGTGCATCGAGGTCAAAGCTCTGAGCATTCAGAAGCCCCATCCCTGTGACGTTGACTATCGAGGCCGGGTCCCCAGCTTGGGTGAAGTGGAGTTTGGCTCGCAGATTCTCGGCTCCCCGCTCAGAGGCAAGCCGGTCCCAGTAATAGTGGTTGATCAATCCCAACGGGAGGGTTCCGTCATTGACGGCCTCCAGAATCGCTCCATTGCTGTCAAAAATTTGAGGATCGTTGATGGTCAAACCCGCAACCCACTGGTCGGCGGCACTATCGCCCTTGATCACCCGATACGCGGTGACAAACGATTGGAAGCTTGCGTTTCCCGGCGCTATACCAACTTTCCCCGACCACTGGGGTCCCACGATCTCGTCAGCGCTCGCCGGTAGTTCGTCTTCGCTGACGCTCTCGCTGTCATAGACCACGACTCGAGCGCGCCCGGTGACACCGACCCAGCTGTCATCAAAGGAGGTGAAGGCCGGATTCACGCGGTCCGTGATGTCCCCGGGCAGCTCGGCAAAAAGCCCCTCCAGGCTCAAAGCCCCGAGGGCGCCAGCGTCTTGGGAGAGGAACACAGCCGCCGGGCTGTCCGCGCCCTCTTCAAGCAGCTGGGCTGCGAGTTCCGAGCTTCCTGCATATCGAATGTCCACAGTGATTCCGGTTTGCTCCGTGAAGACATCAATCAGAGGTTGCACCAGGCTTTCGTTGCGGCCCGAATACAAGATGACATAGTCATCAGCGACGGGCTCGGGGAGCGCCTCGGGGGCAGCTACCTCCGCGGGCGTGGTGTCCTCCGTGGGTGCAGTCTCCGCTGGCGCCGCGCACGCGCCAAGCACGAACACCGATCCCAGGACAAGAGCAGCGGCGCGGACGCGCGCAGATGACAACATTTTTCTCCCTCAGAGACGAAAAGAATCATGGGCGTTCATGATCTCAGAGCACCAATAAGGTTAGGCTAGCCTAAGTAGAGTCGCCTGCCAAGGGTTCCAGGCACTATTTCGCTGTGAGTTCGCGGAGAACCAGTTCCAGTTGATCGATTCCCCAATCCAGGTCTTTCTTCGACACCACGATGGGCGGGGCGAGGCGGATAGTGGAACCGTGAGTGTCCTTTGCGAGAACCCCTTTGGCCATGAGCGCTTCACACACTTCCCGCCCGGTAGCCAATCTGGGGTCAATGTCGATGCCTGCCCACAAGCCCACTCCGCGGACCGCCAGAACACCTTTCCCCACCAGCTTCTTCAACCGCTTGTGAAAGTGTTTGCCCAGACGCTCCGAGCGTTTTTGCATATCGCCCTTAGCCAGCATGCGCACAACAGCGAGACCCACCGCCGCCGCAAGAGGATTACCCCCGAAGGTGGATCCGTGCTGGCCAGGCTTCAGGACACCCATGACCTCAGCTTTCCCGACGACAGCGCTCACGGGAACAATTCCGCCCCCCAGCGCTTTACCCAGGATGAACATGTCGGGCATTACCTTCTCGTTCTGGCATTGAACGCTCGCGCCGGTTCGGCCCAGCCCCGATTGGATCTCGTCGGCAATCATCAACACGTTGTTCTTCTTGGTGAGCGCTCGCACTGCCTTCAGGTAGCCCTTGGGAGGAGTGATGATTCCTGCTTCACCCTGAATTGGTTCCAGCAACACAGCGACCGTGTTGTCTGTGATCGCGGCCTCGAGCGCGTCGATGTCTCCGAAGTCGACCTGAACAAACCCCGGGGTAAAGGGCCCAAAGTCTTTCCTCGAGGATTCATCGGAAGAAAAACTCACAATGGAGATTGTTCGGCCGTGGAAATTGTTTTTCGCAACGACGATCGTGGCCTTGTTGGCTTGGACGCCCTTGACGCGATAACCCCATGCCCTCGCCACCTTGATAGCGCTCTCCACGGCTTCTGCCCCACTGTTCATGGGTAAAACCATGTCCATGGACAGAAGCTCTGCCAGCTCGTGTGCGAACAGGCCGAGCTTGTCGTGGTGGAACGCCCGCGACGTGAGGGTGACCCGACCTAATTGCCGCTTTGCAGCGCGTAGCAGGGTGGGATTCGAGTGGCCAAAGTTCACTGCAGAGTAGGCGGCCAGGCAATCCAAATACTTTTTTCCCTCGATGTCCCACACCCACGCACCTTTGGCTTTAGCCGCCACCACAGGCAAGGGGTTGTAGTTCCTCGTCAGCGAACCCTTTTCAAGCTCAAGAACATCGGTGCTACTCAGGCGCTTCATCATGCCCTCAACTCTAAAGTGCAGCACTTGACGCCTCCCCCGCCGAGCAACAGCTCGGAGAGGTCAACACCGATGGGGTTATAGCCGCGGGCCCTGAGATCCTGGGCAAAGGTGGTCGCACGCTCTGCGATGACCACATTGTGTCCATCGCTGAAACTGTTGAGCCCAAGAATTGCAGCGTCCTCCTCGGTGGCGATGATGGCATCGGGGTACCGCTGCCGAAGAATCGACAGCGAGCGCTCATCAAAGGCGCTGGGCAAGTAGGCAATGGTTGCAGGATCGATCACGGCGAGTGCGGTGTCCAGGTGGTAGTAGCTGGGGTTCACCAGGTTGAGAGACACAACTTCTCGGCCATAAATCTCAGCGATCTCTTGATGGCTCGAGGTGTCGCTGCGGAAACCTGACGCGGCGAGAATTGTGTCACCCACAAGGAGGAAATCACCCTCACCCTCATTCACCTGCTCGGGTTCACGAACATCCAGCCCGATCGAGCGGAACCAGTCCATGTAGGCGGGCCCTTCGGGCTGGCGCTCGGGGTAGTGGAACTTGGCCCCGTAGGCGATGCCATCGAGAACAAAACCGCCATTGGCCGCGTAGACCATGTCGGGGAGGCCAGGAATGGAGTCAATGAGATGAACCGTGAAATCCAGGGCAACGTAGGTGTCATAGAGCGTCTGCCACTGGCGAAGCGCCAATGACGTGTCCGTCGGGTCCTCAGGGTGCATCCACGGGTTGATCCGGTAGCTCACCGTGAAGTGCTCCGGGCGGCACATCAATACGGTGGGCTTCGTTGCGCTCCCCGTGTGGGAGGCGGTGGCGTGTGAGGTCTCCAGGGTTACAGTCATATCTCGAGTCTCTCACGCACGTAACGACTATTTTGAGAGTCCCAACGCAGATATTCTGCGTTTTGACCGGCTATATAGCTGATTTATTGCATACACTTCCGGTATGGACGCAATCGATCACAAAGTCATCGGCGAGCTACGCCACAACGCTCGCGCCAACTATGGAGACATCGGCGGAATTGTGGGGTTATCCGCTTCTGCGGTGAAAAGGCGTGTCGACAAAATGGTGGCCGAGGGCACCATTCGGGGCTTCACCGTTCTCGTCGATCCCACCGTGGAAGGTCTCGCCGTCGAAGCGTATGTCGAACTGTTTTGCCAAGGCACCGTGTCTCCCACTGACCTTCGACGCATTCTTTCGGGCGTCCCCGAAGTTATCGATGCGGGCACCGTCAGCGGTGACGCGGACGCCATCGTGCACCTTCGCGCAAAAGACATCCCGGCCCTCGAGGACGCACTCGAGCGAGTTCGCCTCGCTCCGAATGTGAATCACACCAAGAGCTCGATCGTGCTCTCAAACCTGATTCACCGTCCCGGTGACTAGAGCGGAAAGTCCCTGAAGCGAGGGTCAAGCGCCCCAAATCGGTGAGCCGTCATTGACACGGCCTGTTCAATCATGAACGGGAGCATTTCCACGCGCCCCGACTCCGTCACCTCGTGCGCATAAATTGCGATCTCAGGAGCCCCGTCAAAAGCGACGGAGAGAGCATCTGCTCGCGAACCCAGTAGGCGCACCCGTGCGGGGGGATTCCCCTCTACTCGGGCGACAAATTCGCGCTCCGTCTCTACGACACACTCTGCGAGAGCCGCAAAACCAGGCCCGCCCTGCCGCATGAGAGTGAGGACTTCAGCAGGCAACACATCGGTCATCGAGAGCTTGATGGTCGCGCCCGCGCGGGCACCGGCCAGATAAACCCGGACAATCTCCGCGAGCGGATGAAAGCCAGCGACGCGAATCGTGACCGGGGTGGGCCGATAACGCAGGACATTGCGCTCGATCGTGAGTCCCGTTTCATCGGTCGAGGTCCCATACGTTGTCGCCCACGCTTGCTCGTCGCTCGCGAGTGAGCGCAGGAACGACTCTTCTCGCTCGGGATGACCCTCGGCAATAAAAGGAAGGAAGCTTGCGACAAATGGGTCAGCCCGAACAGACTCTGCGCTGACGCTCGCTGTGGTGCTTCTCCAGGAACCAAGTCCCATCAGGTAGCTGGGCCCGCCAGCTTTTGTGCCAGGACCGACACTTGATTTCTTCCAGCCACCAAAGGGCTGGCGCTGCACTATGGCACCGGTAATACCTCGGTTGACATAGCAGTTGCCTGCCTGAACGCCCGCGAGCCAGGTGGAGACTTCCCGGGGGTCAAGGGAATGAACCCCTGCAGTGAGGCCGTAGTCGACACCATTCTGGATGGCCAAAGCCTCCTGCAGATTCCTGGCGCTCATGATTCCCAAAATCGGACCAAAATACTCTGTCTGATGGAAGGTGCTCCCGGGCTTCACGCCATCGCGAACACCAGGGCTCCAGAGTCGCCCGCGCTCATCGAGAAGTTTTGGCGTCACGAGCCAGCTCTCCCCAGCGCCAAGCTCGGTGAGGCCTGATTCGAGCTTGGTCCCTGGTGGCTCGATGACAGGGCCCATCAGAGATTCGGGGTCATCGGGATATCCGACCCTCAAGGTGGTGACAGCATCCATGAGTTGACGACGGAATCGCTCGGACTTGGCCACTGACCCGACCAGAATCACGAGGCTCGCTGCCGAGCACTTCTGGCCAGCGTGCCCGAAGGCGCTCTTGACGATATCGGCGACAGCCAAGTCAAAGTCAGCGCTCGGCGTGACCACGATGGCGTTCTTTCCGCTCGTTTCTGCCAACAGGGGCAGGTCAGCCCGCCAGGATCGAAAGAGTTCCGCAGTCTCAAAAGCGCCGGTAAGAATGAGGCGGTCGACGCCTGGATGAGAAATGAGGCCTCGGCCTATTTGTCCCTCCTCCACATCAACAAGCTGAAGAACGTCCTTGGGAACTCCCGCAGCCCACAGCGCCTCGACCATCACAGCACCACATCTGCGTACCTGAGGTGCCGGCTTAATCGCGACCGCACTCCCCGCGGCAAGCGCAGCCAAAACCGACCCTGCAGGGATCGCCACGGGGAAGTTCCACGGCGGTGTTACCAGCGTGAAACGGGAGGGCTGAAATTTAGCCCCGTCAATCGTCTCGAGATCCACAGCGAGTCTGGCGTAGTAGCGAGCAAAGTCAATTGCTTCGCTGACTTCAGGATCACCCTCCTGCAACGTCTTGCCCGCTTCTTGCATCATGACGGCGAGTAGGTCGCCCCGCGCGTTCGCAAGCCGGTCACCTGCTGCACGCAAAATTTCAGCACGCTCTGCCGCAGGTCTCTTTGCCCACTCAGCCCCGGCAAGGCGTCCCCTCGCTACGAGGTCGTCTACTGCGATTCCACCTTTGATCGGCCCCAAGGAGTCCGAGATGTGTGCTGTGCGCAAGGATTCAGTGCCCAACGCTTTGCCGCGCTGAGATTTCGCGAGGGCGCGAATCTGATCAGCCCACTCGCGGTTGGCCGCGAGGGAAGG
>Ga0209652_1003639_pt1 | contig 11220 bp, 7 predicted proteins | sample SaaInl74LU_5_DNA_FD_184641 | JGI IMG/M metagenome (GOLD analysis project Ga0209652, IMG submission 184641) | Marine microbial communities from expanding oxygen minimum zones in the Saanich Inlet - ESP_74LU_5_DNA (SPAdes) (version 2) | ecosystem: Environmental > Aquatic > Marine > Intertidal zone ...
ATCCAATAGAAGATAGAAAAGAAGATGAGTGCTCAACTCCTGATGTTTCGTATGGCAAAGATACTAATGCAAGATGGATTAAGAAAGGTAAGAAAAGTCATTATGGGTATAAAGTCGAGTTTGCCAAACACTTTTAATGGCAAGAACGGTGGTACTGCCGAGGATGCGGATTTGTTAGCGGAGTTAAGAGCAATATCGAACAAAGCGTCGGTTAATCGATTTGATGTTGGACATGACGACAACAATGCGCAATCCCCAAGCAGCAACGAGGCTGGATGTACCATGACAACTAAAGAATCAAATGAAAAGAATAGCGATGTACGTCATTCATCCAAGCCTTTGCCTCCCTGGAAACAAAAACGAGCCTCAGTGAAAAAGCCGTCATCAGCTGATTTCAATGTGGACGTTGTGGTTGCAGCTTCACCCGCCCCTGTAGTGGCTGATCCATTTGAAAATGCAATGGGTGACGAGTCATTCACCACTGCCGCAGATGAAAAGGAAATCGATGGTAGTAACGACGCAATTGATGAAATTGTTGAAGAAGAAGCAATTGAACTACCTGCAACGGAGAATATGGGCATAAAGTCAAGTTTGCCCAATACCTTCAACGGTAAGAATGGTGGCATTGCTGAGGATGCGGATTTGTTAGCTGAGTTACGAGCAATATCAAACAAAACGTCGAGTAGCCGATTCGTCGGTGGAGGTGAAGACGACAATATTCAAACTTCCACCACCGCTATACCACCTGTTACGAAAGAGGAGAAGAACCAGGTAGGCAACACCGTGCCTCCCTGGAAGCAAAAGAATTCTGTGAAGAAAGACACTTCTGCTGCTGCCTTCGAAGTTGACATAGTTGTTGCGGCGCCTGCTCCTGCCGCGATCGATTCATCAGAAAATGACTCATCAATTGACAATTTCCGAGACAATGGAAACGAAAATGTTGAGAATGCGTCCAAATCAAAAGCATTTGATGTAGATCATAAGCCTTGGAAGAAGAAAAGCAAAGATAAATCTTCTGGCTCGTTGCCACCTTGGAAGGTCAAGCGGGAAAAGAAGAACTCAGTTGATAAAAGTTACTCTGAATCTGTGCCGGACCCTTTCCAGAATGCTCTGGTGGAGGAAGCAAATCCGAGTAATGCGCAATCATCTCTCAGCTCATCTGACACGGTTGAACATGCAACTCAAAGTACATTTAGTGGCAAGAATGGGGGCGCTGCCGAAGATGCTGACTTGCTGGCAGAACTTCAAGCTATCTCGAGCAAATCAAGTAATCGTTTTGTGGACACTGATGCTCCTACATCCGAATCAACCAAGGAGGTAAAGAATGTTGAGCCATCTAGCTCTTTACCACCACGGAAAAAGAAAGCTCCTTTGAAGAAAGCAAAAAATGTCGAGATCGATGTTGAGGTATCTGCGCCTTCCAACCGTGAGCCAAAGGAGGAGAACATGGGCATCAAATCGAGCTTACCCGCTACTTTTAAAGGCAAGAACGGCGGTACCGCCGAAGATGCTGATTTGCTGGCTGAGTTACGAGCAATATCAATGAAGACTTCTAGCAACAGATTCAGTGATGGCGATAACGAGGAGATTGAAGTAAGTGCGGGTGATGCGCCTTCGAAGCCAGATTTGTCTTTGGTTAAACCGTGGCAGAAAAATAAACCAAGCAAAAAAGATGATTCACGCCCCTTACCGCCTTGGAAGCAGAAAGGAGCGAAGCAGAACGCAGCTGCGCTTGATGAGACAAACATCACCGTTGCTGCGCCTTCTGTTCAAAGTAACAACGCAACTGTGAGTAATTTTGATTCGGAGCCAAAAGAGGAAAACATGGGAGTCAAATCTCAGTTCTCCAACACTTTCAAAGGCGACCGCGGTGGTGCCGCTGAAGATGCTGATTTACTGGCCGAGCTGAGAGCTATATCCAAGAATTCATCGAGCAATAGATTTGCAGATACTGAGGCCTTGTCAGATATGCCAAATCAAAATCCTCAGGGTTTTGTACCAGAGGTTGCTCCAAAATCCACTGTCGCTCAGCCAACGCCTACAGTGCAAATGCAAACTCCTACAGTGCAAAATACTCAGCCCATTAGTGACCTGTCTGCGATGAATCCATTTCCTACTGCACCCGCTGCTGCTGTAGAAATCAATATCACTCTTGATGGGCTAGATGAATCACTGGCGTCATCAAACTGGCAGATTCGGAAAGCATCTTACCAATTCTTGCAGGAAAAAATACAGGCGGTGTTATCTGGAAGGGAACCCGAAAATCAATTGAGTGGAGATGATGTTTATTCGTCGCTTGACGATGCTATAACGAAGGCCTTGGGCGACAAAAATGCCGGAGCCCTTGATTCTGCACTAACTTTATCTGTCACGTATTCAGATTGCTGCAAAGGTGCTTGCTCAGAAGATACTGCAAGTCAGATCATGTCGTTACTATTAAAAGGTGCTGCATTCGCGTCTTCCCGCCCTTCTACTCTAAAAACAACGCAAGAATTAGTGTTCAAATTGGTTGAAGTTGCGCCACAAGGTTCATCGACTGCTGACAACGTTGTTGATCTCATCCAACAGCATGGTCTCAAAGCGAAGAAGCCTAAAGTGGTCAAATTTGCAGCTACACTCGTTTTGCAGCTGGTGCAAGAGTTTGGAACCAGCGTGTTTAATGTTTCGAAATTATCTGCAGTTCATGAAACTCTCGTAGCGAACTCCAATGATAAGATTCGCGCTGTTGGGATTGAGGTCCTCGCTGAATTGTGCCGTACTTTTGGCTCCAAAACACCGTTGCAAGCTCTTGTTGACAAGCTAAAGAAGTCGCAACAATCTCAGTTGGACTCTCTCCTAGACAAACAACCTACAGCAAAACATCCCTCAAGACGTCTCAGGTGTATGCGGGGTGTTCAAATTGCGACGCAGTCGCCCGAAGAGGCTCTAGCTGCTCTAAAGAAAAATGAGGAAGAAGAAAAGCTGGAACGGTTTGCGTCAAGGCCGGCAGTCAACTTGCTCCAAGTACTCCCTCAAACTTGTTACTCGGATAAAATCAAAGAAGCCAAGTGGAGTGAAAAGGTTGCGGCCCTCAACGCACTCATTGAGGCAGGTGGGGAGCAGCCTTACAAAATATCGGATGGAAACTACACAACGCTTCTCCGTGAACTCAAGGAGCTGTTGAGTCATACGCATTATTTAGTGTGCTCCAAAGCACTTGCAGCTATTGGGATGCTGGCCGCAGGGGTTGGGGAGCCTATTTCGTCTGATTTAAGACCTCTTCTCTCTACTGTTGTTCCTTTGTTCAAGGATAAGAAAGTCGGGAAGGCAGTCATGTCTTGTCTGGACCAAATGTTTGGAAATGCCCTTCGATTCGATCACTTTCTGAGCAGTAATGACTCATTTTTATCGTCACTAGATGAAAGGAAGGAGAAGAATGCCCTAGTCCGAAAGTCAATTTTGGAGTTTCTGTCTCGCTGCGTTGTATCGAGTGGCACTTACGGAACTTGTGGAACACTCACCAGCCAACATGCACAGGATCTGTGTAAGATTGCGTGTGAAAAGTTGAAAGACTCTGACGCAACCACTCGAAAGGCTGCTACTGACGTTTTGATCACATTGCTTAATAGCAAAGATAAAGCTATTGTTTCGACCGCCGAGAAGGTCACATCCTCACTTCAGTCGTCCAATCCACGAGCATTCAAGACATTGGCACTCGCAACGAAAAGTGGTAAACCCGATGCTAGTAGGAATGGAGCCTCTAGGCCTGGTACGGCCCCTTTGAAAGCAATATCGTCACAGCCGAACAAACCTGGTGCAATGAAAGCTAGACCTACAACGGCACCAAAATCGAAGACTGCGAATGTTCCCTCTGCTCCAGCGAAGAATTCACCTAGCTTAGGAAAAGCCGATGAAAAGTTTGACGAAAGTGCATTGCCCTCTCTGGATGAATCAATAGACTGCCTTTCTGGGCTTGGCATCCCACAATGGGGTGATGATGCGGATAACGGGGGTGTTCTCGCTGGAATCCAATGTAAGATTCGATTATCATTTTGTTTGTTTTCACTTCTTGACTTTGAGCTAACCTCTAACCTTTCTTTTAGCATCAAATTGGAAGCAGAGAATGGGGGCTTTGAACAACCTTGCGGCTTTTTATGAGAGTAATGGCGACAGCGAGTTTTCCTCCATCATTTTTCTGTTTGTGCTCGTCAAGGCGTGTACCAAATCCTTTCAAGAAAGCAATTTTAATGTTGCTAAGGCTATCCTTGAGTTGTTTAAGGTTTTATTCAATATCCATGCAGAGCGACAGACGGCTCCAGAATCCTTCTTCTACGCCCCAATTGTCAAGCTTGCTGCTGAAAAGATAGGGGATAGAAAGTTGACTGTTTCGTCGTCGTCTTGTCTAGACTCCATTTGCATCGTCAAAGATCCTCAAAGAGTTCTGCACGTGGCTACGAAAGCGGTTGACGGTGTGAAATCGCCTTTGGTACACGAGGCACTTCTCGTTTGGATTAAAACATTTAGTGTGAACTTTGGCTTGGCCGCACTTTCTCAGGGCGTGAAGGATGTCTTGGTTTGGATATTGAAAGAATGTGAGAACAATAATATCAAAGTCAAAAATGCAGCTCGTGATGTGTTGGGCGAGATGTACACGCAGCTTGGGCCAGTATTGGAATCGTTTGTGAAGTCAAGCGATGTCAGTTCAAGTGTTTCTTCGCTAGTGGAAAAAGTCTTTAAGGATAATGCACACGATCCAAATGCCAACCAGGTAGAGAGAAAGCTGAAGTGCGTTACCTTGTCTTCATCGAATGGTCCGAAGGGGGGATCTGGCAGAGGAGGGAATGCGTCGTCAATGCTAGCTGTGCCCACAACCGACCTCATGTCTGCCCTGAAGAGTGATTGTCTTGATCGTATGAACGATACTGGAGACAAGAAGTCTTGGCGTAATAGAAAGGAGGCCTTGGATGAGGTTGACGCTGCGCTTGGCAAATGTGGTGGTCTTTTGTCAACCGAAGGGAAGGCATTTGTACAGCTAAAACAACTGGCAGCGAATCTTCGGCTGCGAATCAATGATTCACAGAGCAATCTAAAGCCGCTTGCAGCTTCTGTCATAGGTTCATTGCTCTCTCATCTCGATGATACTGCGCAAGCGAAGCTAGGGCCTGTTGTTTTCCCCGCACTTGTGAATGCTGCCATGAATGACATGAAAAAGACTATGCGCGATGCCGCAGTATCAGCGTTGTTATTAGGAACTGATAGTCCAAAACAAAATGGTGGAGGTACAAACGCAGCTTCCGTAGAAGCTTTTATTCTTTCCTTAGAATCCGAGTTATCTGATGCTGCGATAAAGTCGTCAGGCCTTCCTGATGTGTTGACATTTTTAACTGAAAAGATGAAATCACTCATTGCCAAAAATGAGCAGGAGAAATTATCAGTTCATCGACCTTTGGCCAAAGTGATTGTAATGAGTCTACTCTCGTCAAAATCAGGAAGTAGATCTGCTGCTGAGAATCTGTTGGCAGTTTGTTCAAAGAATGGTTTCGTGCCATCCACATCTTTTGATAAAGAAATTGGCAAGTTGTTGCCCGCTCAGCAGCGGACTGTGCGATCATTCATTCCAAAGCTATCTAAGCAGGATCAGGAACTTGTAGATACGTTCAAGAAAGCCTCCGAACGACCAGGTCGGCCTGGTCAAATGATGCCAAGCCGCCAAACTACTCAAGTGGGAGTTCCTAGCAACAAGACAGCACTGCAGTCGTCTCGGGCTGGTGGTCTTCCTAGAAAGGGCGGCAACAACATAACAGAGGCTGATGTTCTACCGGAGAATCCTTTGCAGATGAGCAGTACGAGATCAGCCAAGCCAAAGGCACAACGATTAGCAACATTGGGTAAAGGTGACAGCTGGCCTGAGTATTCCGAGGAGCCATCTGGTGATACTCTTCAAGCTCTCCGCAAATCGTGGGCCTTGTTTATACCTTCGACCTCGATTGATGTGCTCTTCCCTCAAAGTGGGTTGCGCACCCATGACGATTGCATGAGTGGGTGCGATCTTCTTTCCAAAGCAATAGGCTACTCAAGGGACAACAACGATTCTTCCTTGCTGGAAATGCTTGATTTTATTTTCAAGTGGGCTGCGTGTGCCGTTTTATTACGGGACCATACATCTGGTTTCCGCAAGCTACTCTCAACGATTCTTGACTTGTTCAAACGTCTGGATGAGCTTTCATATGTTATCAGTGATGGCGAAGCACTCTTATTGCTACCATATTTGCTGGACAAGGCTGGTGTAGCGAAATTCCATTTCAAAGAGGAAATTTTGGCCATCTTTACTCTTGTCACAACTAAGAAAGTTTACACATCGCAAAAATTTGGCCCGGTGTGTATGAAAGTCTTGGAGAAATCAAAATCAAACCCTTCCCGACCACTTGCAGCGGAGCTTTGCTCCATTGCGGTTCAATCTGCAGGAGTGTCTGCAATTGGGAAGAAGGGGCTCGTTGTACTGAGTAGTGCCTTGAATGAAGAGACAGTGGCTGAAGCTAAAAAGGTTTACATTGATCTCTTCGAAATTGTCGTGGAGAAACTGAAAGGCGACACAGACAAATTGTTTTCGGCAATAAAGCCCACTGACAAAGTGAAAGCAATGATTATGGAGCGTTGTGGTAATCAACCTGTCGCAACACAAGGAAGTCCCAGACGATCACCACCAAGAAAGACTGTGCCACCAGTTAGCCACTACTCACCGACGAGTGGCCAGGAAGCTCCCGCATTGTCCTCTTCTGCAGTGGTAACAGGAAACTTACGGGCTCGGCTTCAAAAGTCGAAAGAGACCAAATTATCTGAGGAATCACCTCGCTTGCCTCCTTCGATCGACACCACCAGCGCAACAAAATCTCCTGCTCCTCATTCCCCTCGAACTCCTTCAACTGATACGATGTATAATGAAATTATGACTGATATCAACTTCATGACCAAATCAGATGAATGTAAAGCATCGGATATCGTGAGAGGTACAGACGCCATACAGTTGCTTAGCACTGTTATCTCAACAAAAGAACGAAGCTCATTAGACCCTATCCAGGAAGGGGCCTTCCGTGAAAAGATTGAATCGGACTATAACACGTGCATGCTCACCGTGGCGAGGTATGTCATATGTGTGTCTTGAAGTCTATTATTTTGCATACTCTGTCTCACCGAATCTTCAATTTGTCTGTCTTCAGTGCGTTGAACTTTGCTTTCGATTATGGGGGTAAGAACGCCCCGTTGCCAACTGCGCTAATCAATCAGACCGTGACTGCATTATCACTTCTGCTTCGAATGCAATGTTGTAGTTCAGAGATGAAACAGAAGACGGTGGAATATCTGGTCAATGTAACCGTGTCCGCTCTCCTCGACGAACGTATGCATATCGATCAAAATATTATGAGGGCAACTAATAAGGTATGGTGTTTCTTCATTGTATCAGATTCCTCCATTTGCATCAAATTGCTGACTCTTTTGCACTCTTTGTGAACTTTACAGGTTGCCATGCGAGCAGTTCTCTCGCCTTCTCTTGACAGTTCGTTGAACGCTTTGATTTCAGTACAAGTATCTGTCATAGACCCCGAGGAAGGGAATACCGCAAGCGAGAAATTCAGATCGAAGTTTTCCAGAGTGGTTGAGAAGCTGTTGAAAAAGGCTATCAAAGATCGTATTGATTCTAGCCCATCTAATCCTTTCGGTGAATTGGAAGAGTTGGGTTCACTATTGGCTTCCATCGATTGGATGGTTGAAACAATAGAAGACGTCGCAAGAATTGGTGGTGGACCTGAAGAGTTGCTAACACCCTCGACATCAATGACAAGACATCTACTACTTGAACTCGTCAGATGCAACCATCGTGAAGTTCGAGAAACCGTGGAGGATCTTGGAAACGACGTCAAATTTATAGAGCCGCTTCTTCGTGGGTGTGAGCAGGAGTTGGGGTTGCAGCCGCCTCCTCCTGTGGTAGTACCATCGTCTTCGGGTGACAGCTCTTTCAGGCAGCGACTGGAGGCTCTCAAACGGCAAAGAGAGAGTAACGGCAACTAACAAAGCACATTTTGTTACGTAGCGTGTAGAATACTACAGATATAAGAAGTATATGAGAAAGTCATGCTTGATATCATTAGCTAGCTGATTTTTGCACGCTTCAGTGGTGAAATGAACATCGATGGTGTTCCAGATTCTAATTTCTTCTTTGCTGAACGAGGTGGCGACTTTTGCGCTGTCTTAGTTGCCTTGCTTGCATCCACATTAGATGTGTCATCATCCAAACCAGATGCGACCTCCTCGTTTGTGTTTGTGCTTGTCTCGGAAGAGGTGCTGTCGTCGTCTACTTCGTTCTCCTTCTCGCATTCTACTTCAAAAGCAAAGGAAGGTAGATTCTTCTGACTCACAATGTTTATTGCCAAGTCCATTGTTTCCTTCCTTCCATCCCACGAATTCACAATTTGTAGATAGTCCATGATAAGAGGTCCCAAATCAACTTTCTCTGTGTCCTCAGCAAATCGTAACGCAACAAAGAAGCTAGAAACATGCTTTCCGTCCTCCTCTTTCCTCGTAAAGAATTTCGCAAAGGGATATGCCTGAGTGCCAAAGCTAGGATTTTCCAAGCCTGCAATAAGGATTCGCATTCGTGCCTCACACAGCCCAAACCATTCACGAAAATCATCTTCTTGGGTGCTAATAATGTCAACCTGCAAATAGTTTGCATGTTGTCTAAAGAAATCATTCCCTTTGAACAAATCACTCCAAGTCTTTCGCCCGAAACATACATCATGACTTATCTTTGTTGCCCGGCGCAACTCATCTTGAATCCTTCGTAACTGTGGCTCGCCGACGTTGTATGATGAGTTCATACTGGGATAACAGGGTGTAATGATAGGCATCAAGTGTTTGGCATCCCTAAAATTATTGACTGGATCCCAAATTGGATGAGAACTTACTCCTTTGATGGGATGATGTTGTTGCTTGGCCAATAAGACAGGATGAGGCCATGACCAATTTGCAAATGTTCTGAAGAATAAGTTCAGCAGCATTGATGGCTTTGCATTAGGGTTTTCTTTGCACACCCAACACACCAAGATGGCCCAACTGAAACAAGTGAACGACAGGAATAGACGTGTGTCAGTACCAAGTACAGTTGACATTCAACTGCATAGCACACTGAGCAAGGAAAGGACAGACATGCAAACTCACTTGACACCACCCAAAAATCCCAACACATTCGAGTAAAGACCATGCACCCGTGCCCACTCTTTGACAATCCTCAGTGTAAGTCGAAAGTTTTCTAACCGAGTAGGATTCGTTCCCACTATTGCTAGCAAGTACTGTGACACACGTACACCATTGACGCAACGAACAGATGTTTCATCGAGACCGATGAGCATCTGGTCAGAGACTACCACCTCGGCTATTTTGTCGGCTATTTCATCCAGCTCATCATCTGCCTCATTATTGTGGTGTACTATTACAGTGGAAGAGGTTTGATCAAACTCCGTTTCGACATTATTCTCCTCCATCTTCTTTTGCTCCTTCACTTGTTCCAATCTCAACTTATGCTCAGCCAACCAATTCAACTGCACATGATTTATTCTAGCAAAAACCATATCGATCTTGATCCCATCCATGCTAAATTTCACCACGGGTGTATAAGCTGTAGCCACCGGGTGCAAATCACTAACCTCTGCATTCTTCAACACAGTAATCCAACTATCGAAAAAGTCATGTCGCTGTATGTGTGGTGGGGCGAGGACTAAGCAATCGACATCTGCGTCGGGGGTGTGTACTCCTAAGCGGTAGGAACCAAATGATAATAGAGATGGATGGTTGGATTTATTAGACGACAACTTCTTGGAAGAAGTTGTCAACATGTCTGCGTAGGAAGCAGTGGGCAATAATGAATCTGACCAAGTGCATAGCATGGAGTCGAGACGTTTCATGACGCGACGACGGTTTTGAATTCCATCAGATGATTCGATTAGCTGGCGAGAGGTGGACACTTCGACGAGTGAGTTGCTAAGTACTGCGTGAGATATTTGGTTTCGGCTACGCAACTGTGGCTTGTTGTTTCTATTGCTGTGTCGATTGTTATTCGCCTTGTAGTTCTTTCTCTGATGATTAGGATGTTGACCGCCGCTTTTGTTATGCGGCCTAGCATTATTATTTCTACGATTTCTACCGCGATTGTGCACATTCTGGCTACCGTGAGGCTTCTGGGCTGCATCGCCGCCTGGATCTTTTGCGGACATCATGATTGTTTTACCGTGTTGCTGAAAAGAAACAATGGTGCTGGGTTTTCTGTGCGTCGCGTTGCAGTGTTGTGAGCGGTTGGAGGCAAAGCGAACGATAAGCTCTATCGCCGACATTTTGACCACATGTGCTTTCGCGCGTTCAAGATGGTACGGTATTCTCTCTTCAACCCCGCAGGGACAAGATAGTAGAGAGTCATCCGATCCGCCCTGACTAGGTTCCACCTACCTACAACGCTCGTCGCTCTACACAACAAAGGAAATGCTCTCAACAAACAAAGATATACAACTTAGAAACACCGCGTATGTCAAAAATATACTAAGATGGAAAGCAAAGTCAATTGCGTAATTGCAACGTCTAAACATTAAGATTATTTACATCCTGGTTGTAGTTGTAGGTAGAATACATCAATTGCTTGTGTATCATTCATTTGTGCGTCTCTCTACTTGTACAAGATGAGTCTACTTCCAACTGACTCTCTTTTCTCCGTTATCGTCATCATCAACCTCTCCTCTTCCTAATGACACACTACTCAACCCTCCTGCTTCATTCAGAGTCGGAGAATCCAGTTCCAGTGCCAAAGTCTTCTGTACCTCATCTGCCATTCTCCTTGGCACATCCAAATACCCAGTTCTGGTGGGTTCCTTTGAACAATACCGACATAAGCCAAAGGAAGGACGCAAACATTGCCATGAAGAGGTTTGCTGTGATAGCCATTGTCATGATTGCTTCAAATGCACGGTCTAATCCTGGGTGGCAGGCAAAGGAATCATTCATTGAGCATCCGCCGTAGCCCAAGCTAGATCCCCACTCATACAATACCCAAGTACCACTGAGGAAGAGTGCACCGAAAATTGCATATGCTTCTGCTAGCATGATTATCCTTTCCTTCCTTACATCCAGCGGCTCCAAACTCATGGAGTAGAACCATACTAAATTGCTTCTCATGCCTTTGACCATACTGCTATCCTT
>Ga0209652_1003640_pt1 | contig 11219 bp, 5 predicted proteins | sample SaaInl74LU_5_DNA_FD_184641 | JGI IMG/M metagenome (GOLD analysis project Ga0209652, IMG submission 184641) | Marine microbial communities from expanding oxygen minimum zones in the Saanich Inlet - ESP_74LU_5_DNA (SPAdes) (version 2) | ecosystem: Environmental > Aquatic > Marine > Intertidal zone ...
GGCACATGGCAAACTCCCAAAATACACAAGGGCGATGCCGCCCGTCACGGGCCACGCTAACCGCAGCGGAGCGCCCACGAAAGATGAAATCCGATCACGCGTCGGCCCAAGACACCCTCACCCTCTGGTCAGCGGCGCTGCATCGTCGCATATACTTGCGCGCATGAGCATGGATCACACCGCGCGCGACACGATGAAAGCCGCCGGGCCCGCGCGGGTCCGCGACCGTCGCCTGACCCCGTTGATCGGCGGCGCGCTGGCGCTGATGTGTCTGGCCGCACTCCTCGCCTATCCAAGGTTGGAACGGGCCTATGCCATCGCCATCGGCGCACGCGACAGCGCCACGCTGGAATTGACGATCCAGAACCTGCGCGGTGCGCTCGACAAGGCCGAGGTGCTGCCACCGCTTTTGGCCGAGCGCGCCAGCATCGCGCGGCTGTTGCGCGACCCCAACAATAGCGGGCTTTTGCCCTTCGTGAACGAACAGCTACGCCAGACGGCCTTGTCGCTCGATGTCTCCGATGTCTATGTGATGGATGCCACCGGGCTCACGATCGCGGCCTCATCCTACCGGACCGATCGGTCCTTTGTTGGGCGCAACTTTGCCTATCGCCCCTATTTTACCGATGCGATCGAAGGTGGGATCGGGCGGTTCCACGCGCTTGGCACCACATCGGGGGAACGGGGCTATTTCTTTGCCGCCCCCGTGATCGACGGGACCGAGACCACAGGGGTTGTCGCAGTCAAGATCACGCTCGATGATTTCGAAGCCACATGGGACGAAAGCGCCACGACAGTGATCGTGCAGGATATGGCCAATGTGATCTTTCTGTCGGACAGGCAAGATTGGCATTTCCGCACCTTTGGCCCGATGGCCGAGGCGGCATTGGAAAGCATCGTGACCACGCGCCAATACCCCGTCGCGGCCTTGCGCGGCTTGCCTGCGCGCCGCGCGGCCTTGGGCAATGCGGGCTATGAAACCGTCACCTTCGATTTGGCCGATGGTGGCAATTCCTACATCATGCAAACAGGGCTGATCGCGGCGGCTGGTTGGCGGGTGTCGATCTTGTCGCCGCTTGCGCCTGCGCAGTTGCAGGCCGCCAATACGCTGGCCATCGCGCTCTTGGTGGCGCTGTTCATCTTGCTGATCGCCGCCGTGATCTGGCAGCGCCGTATCCAGCTCGAAGATCGGCTCGCCGCGCGCGAAGATGCGCGCGCCCGGCTCGAGGCACGGGTGCGCGAACGCACCGCCGAGCTTGACGAGACCAATACGCTTTTGCGTGAACAGGTCGAAGAGCGTATCCGCGCCGAGGCGCAACTGCGCCGCACACAAGCCGAATTGGTGCAGGCAGGCAAGCTTGCGGCCTTGGGCCAGATGTCGGCCGCGCTCAGCCATGAATTCAATCAGCCGCTGGCCGCCGTGAAAGCCTATGCCGAGAATGCGGCCACCTTTCTCGACCGCGGCCGCGAGGGTGAGGCACGCGAGAATATCCGCCTGATCTCGGCCATGACGGACCGGATGGCCGCGATCTCCAAGCATCTGCGCAATTTCGCGCGCCGCCCACAAGACAAGACAGGCCCGGTTCCCATCGGCGCAGTCGTGGATGATGCGCTGGCCGTGATGGGGCCGCGATTGGCCGGGGCGCAGGCGGTGTTGACCAACAGCTTGCCCACCGAGGATCTCTGGGTGATCGGCGGGCGGGTGCGGCTGCAACAGGTGATCGTCAACCTCATCGGCAATGCACTCGACGCGATGGAAGGGCTGACGCACCCCAAGATCACCATCTCGCTGGCCGTCGAGGATGGGCGCTGCAAGCTGATGGTGCGCGACATCGGCCCGGGCTTGAGCGAGGCGGCCTTGGCGCAAGCCTTCGACCCGTTTTTTACCACTAAGGCGCCCGGTCAAGGCTTGGGCCTTGGGCTGTCGATCTCCTACAACATCGTGCGCGATTTCAACGGGCGGCTGACGGCTGCCAACCATTCCGCGGGTGGCGCGCTCTTCACGGTCGAGCTTGACCTGAGTGCCGCCCCCGACGAGATCGCTGCACAATGACCAACACCGCCCCCATCCTTTTCGTCGATGACGAAGCGCCCCTGCGCCACGCCGCCGCCCAAGCCTTGATGCTGGCCGATCTCCAAGTGATCGCCTGCCCGGATGCCGCAACCGCGCTGGCCCAGCTTGAGCGCGATTTTCCCGGGGTTCTGGTCACCGATATCCGCATGCCCGGCATGGATGGGCTGAGCTTGATGGCCGAGGCATTGAAGATCGACGCCGAACTACCCGTGATCTTGGTCACCGGGCATGGCGATGTCGATCTGGCGGTGCAGTCGATGCGCGACGGGGCTTATGATTTCCTCGAAAAACCCTACGCGCCAGCGCGGCTTGTCCAAGCGGCGATGCGCGCCTTGGAAAAGCGGCGCCTGACCTTGGAAAACCGTCGGCTGCGGGCGGTGGCGGGGCCTGATCTTGCCGCCGATCCGGTAGCCACGCGGCTTTTGGGGCGCTCGGCGGTGATGACGCGGCTGCGCGCCAGCCTGCGCGCCGTGGCCGCGACCGAGGCCGATGTGCTGATCGAGGGGGCCACCGGCACCGGCAAGACCGTCATGGCACAGACCCTCCATGATATCAGCGCGCGCGCCACCCGCCCCTTTGTCGGCGTCAATTGTGCCGCCCTGCCCACTGCGCTGATCGAAAATGAGCTTTTCGGCCATGAGGCTGGCGCCTTTCCCGGTGCCACACGCCCGCGCTACGGCAAGTTCGAACATGCCCGTGGCGGCACCTTGTTTCTGGACGAGGTCGATAGCCTGCCGCTGTCGGTCCAAGGCAAGCTTTTGCACGCCATCGAGCATCGCGTGGTCACGCGGATCGGCTCGAATGACCCGATCGCGCTGGATCTGCGGATCTTGGCGTCGAGCAAGGGTGATCTGGTCGAGGCGGTGCGCAGGGGGCAATTTCGCGGCGATCTGCTGTATCGGCTCAATGTCGTGACACTCCGCCTGCCGCCCTTGGCCGAACGGCGCGAGGATATCCCGATGGTGTTCTCCGCCTTGCTGGCCACGGCCGCCACCCGCGCATTGCGCAGCCCGCCTGATGTGCCCGGCGCGGTGCTGTCGGCGCTGACCATGCGCGATTGGCCCGGCAATGTGCGCGAGCTGCGCAATGCCGCCGAACGGATGGCCCTCGGCCTCGACCCCGATTTCGCCCAAGCCGATATCGCCGCCGACGATAGCTTGGCCGGACAGGTCGCAGCCCATGAACGCCGCCTGATCGCGGCCGCCCTTGCCGCCAATGGCGGCAGCATCAAGGCGACCTATACCGCGCTCAGGCTGAGCCGAAAGGCGCTCTATGAAAAGATGCAGCGCCATGGATTGAGCCGTGAGCAATTTCGCGATGATGGGGCCGAGGCCAGCGTTTCAGCCCCGGATGTGTCGAAAACGTAACATCAGTTTGCGCGATAAGGGTCGTATTCGACCCATCATTGGCTAAGAACCTCCCTCTTTTCTGCAAGCCGGACATGCATCGCTTGCATAGCGCCGCTGCACAGGCCACACCGCCCCCACGAGCTGCCCGGTGGGGATCTGGGCGCTTGATCTGTTCACAAGGGAGACAAACATGACGTTTACCCGTCTGGCCGCCTTCGCGGCAACGACTGCACTCACCGCAACTGCCGCCTTTGCAGGTGGCCATATCGACCGCACCGGCTGGCCCGAGAGCTTCACCGTCGGCACCGGTTCGCAGGGCGGCACCTATTTCGGCTATGGTTCCGGCTGGGCCGGTCTTGCTGCCGAGCAGCTTGGCCTGTCGGGCGGCGCCGAAGTGACCGGCGGTCCGATGCAGAACATGGCGCTGGTCCACACCGGCGAATTGCCCTTCGGCATGACCACCATGGGCCCGGCCGCTGAATCGCTGGCAGGCACCAACCCGATCGCACCCGGCCTTCAGATGACCGGCGCCTGCGCGATGTTCCCGATGTACCAGACACCCTTCTCGGTGACCGCTCTGGCCTCCTCGGGCATCACCTCGATCGCCGATATCCCGGCTGGCGCACGCATCGGCTTTGGCCCTGCAGGCTCCACCTCGGACACCTACTTCCCCGCCATGCTGGAAACGCTGGGCGTGGAATTCGACCGTCGCAACGGCGGCTGGTCCGACCTGGGCAGCCAGCTTCAGGACGGCCTGCTGGACGTGATCGCATTCGCCGCTGGCGTTCCGATCCCGGCCGTGTCGCAGCTTGAAGTGCAGACCGACATCAACATCGTCGGCTTCACCGATGCAGAACTGACCACCATCACCGGTGCCTTCCCCGTGTCGCGCTTCGACATTCCCGCCGACACCTACACCACGTTGACCGCACCGGCCCCTGCCGTTGCGATGTGGAACTTCTCGGTGGCCAATTGCGATTTGCCCGAGACCTTAGTCTACGCCATCGTCGATGTCGTGATGTCGGACAACGAGCGTATGGTTGGCGTCCATTCGGCAGCGCGTGAAACCCTGCCGATGCATTGGGATAAGAACACCGCGATGATGTGGCACCCCGGCGCGGCCCGCTGGTTCACCGAGAATGCCGGTGCAACCATCCCCGCCGATAAGATCCACGGCATGTAATCGTCACATGTGACGTGATCTGGGGCCGCGCCTGCTTGTCGGGCGCGGCCCTTTCCGAACCGACCTTGCCCAAGCGCATGGTACGGGACGATCCAAGGGGGAGAGTAAGCGATGACCACGGAACAGATGCGCAATGATGACCCGCGCGGCGATCAGGTCGATGGACCGATCTTGGCCGAGGGCGTGGACGAGGACCCGGTCGAAGGCAATCGCCGCCTCTTCACCGGCCCGGGCTATATGGCTGTGGCGCTTGTCTCGATCCTCTACGCACTTGTGCACATGCTGGCGCTCAACGGCGTGTCGCTGTCCAGCTGGACAGGGATCGACCTGCCCTTTTTGCCGCAATTCCCGCTTGAGACATGGAATTTCCGCATCATGCATATCGCCGGTGCGCTTGCACTTGGCTTTTTGATTTTCGCCTCGCACAGCTTTGCCGATGATCCCGCCGCGACCAAGCAAACGCGGCTCTTGTCGATCTTGGCAGCAGCTTTTGGCATCCCCGCGCTGATCGCAGGCGCCACCGCAATCGGCTTTACCGCACAGATCGCATCAGGCAGCTTGCCGCAAATGGGCGGGCTGACCACATGGGCCGCTTTTCCCGGCACCGAGATCTACGCCGCCGAAGTCAATTGGTTCGGCATCCCGCTGTTGATCGCGACCTTTGGCGCAATCATCACCGGCTGGTTCGAGCGCCGCGCGCGCGACAGCTTTGCCGCCTCTGACATCGTGCTGGCCGCCTGCGGCATCGTGGTGGCTATCTACCTGATTGCCATCTACGGCACGGCGGCGCGCAATTCGGTCGGCACCACCTTCGTGCCCATCGGCGTGGCCTTTGCCGCGACTGCAGGCTCGGCCTTGATCTTGGAACTCACGCGCCGCGTCGCGGGTCTGGCGCTGGTGGTGATCACGGGCATCTTCCTGCTCTACACCTTCACTGCGCATCTTTTGCCCGGCCTTCTGGCGGTCGACCGCGCCTATAGCTGGCAGCGTTTCTTCGGCCATGTCTATTCGGATGCGGGCATCCTCGGCCCAACCACGGCGGTGTCGTCGACCTATATCATCCTCTTCATCATCTTCGCGGCCTTCTTGCAGGCGTCGAAAGTGGGCGATTACTTCGTCAATTTCGCCTTTGCAATGGCCGGGCGCGCACGCGGTGGACCGGCCAAGGTGGCGATCTTCGCCAGCGGCCTGATGGGCATGATCAACGGCACATCGGCGGGCAATGTGGTGGCCACAGGCTCGCTCACCATCCCGCTGATGAAAAAGGTCGGCTATCACCGCAAGACCGCCGGCGCGGTCGAGGCCGCAGCCTCCACCGGTGGGCAGATCATGCCGCCGATCATGGGGGCTGGCGCCTTCATCATGGCCGAGGTCACGGGCATCCCCTACCAAGAGATCGCGATCGCCGCGATCATCCCTGCAATCCTTTATTTCACTTCGATCTATTTCATGGTCGATTTCGAGGCCGCCAAGCTCGGCATGCGCGGCATGCGCGAGGATGAGCTGCCCAAGCTCAAACGCCTGATCAAACAGGTCTATCTTTTCGTGCCGATCATCATCCTGATCGTGGCGCTTTTCATGGGCTACTCGGTCATCCGGGCCGGTACCTTGGCCACGGTGGCGGCGGCGATGATCAGCTGGCTCACGCCGCATGCGATGGGACCACGCGCCATCCTGAAAGCCTTCGAGCTTGCGGGTGTCATGTCGATCCAGATCATCGCGGTCTGTGCCTGTGCGGGTATCATCGTGGGTGTCATTTCGCTCACGGGTGTCGGCGCGCGCTTCTCGAATGTGCTGCTCGATCTGGCGGGTGTCAGCCAGCTTTTGGCGCTGTTCTTCGCCATGTGCATCGCGATCCTGCTGGGCATGGGCATGCCCACCACGGCGGCCTATGCGGTCGCGGCCTCGGTCGTGGCGCCGGGTCTGGTGCAGCTTGGCATCCCACAGCTGACGGCGCATTTCTTCGTCTTCTACTTCGCCGTCGTCTCGGCCATCACGCCGCCCGTGGCGTTGGCCAGTTACGCGGCGGCGGGGATATCGGGTGCCAACCCGATGGAGACTTCCGTCGCCTCCTTCCGGATCGGGATCGCGGCTTTCATCGTGCCCTTCATGTTCTTCTACAACTCCGCCCTCTTGATGGATGGCACGGCGGTCGAGATCATCCGCGCCGCCATCACCGCAACCTTCGGGGTCTTCTTGCTTTCGGCCGGGGTGCAAGGCTGGTTCATGGGCGGGCGCTCGGTCTGGTTCATCCGGCTGGGCTTGGTCATCGCGGCGCTGTTCATGATCGAGGGTGGTGTTGTGACCGATCTGCTGGGCCTTGGGGCGGCGGTGGGCCTCTACCTCGTCCAGCGGCTGTTCAAGCCACGCGAGACTGCTGCCATTCCGGTGCGCGGCGCCGACTGACAGCCAGCAATAGCGTGCCGCCCTGCTACCGCGCCGGGCGGCGCGCAATCAACACATCGTCTTCCCGAAATAACGCAGGCAAGCCGCTGGCAAAGCGTGTGATCGCCTGCCATGCTGGCAGCTATGCAGCGGCTTTCCCAATCCCCGACAGACCCCGGCTTCGTCCAAGACCCCTACCCTTTCTACGCCCGGGCACGGGCCGCGGGGCATCTGGTCTGGTGGGAGGAATATGGCCTGCCCATGGCCACTACACATGCTGCGGTCAACACCCTCCTGCGTGACCGCCGCTTCGGGCGTGAACCGGTCACGCCGATCGCGTACCCCGCCCATCTAGCGCCCTTCTACGCGGTCGAGGCCCATTCCATGCTGGAGTTGGAGCCGCCCCGCCACACACGGCTGCGCGCTCTGGTGCTGCGCGCCTTCACCTCGCGGCGTATCGCGGCCCTTGAGCCCGAGATCGCGGCGCTGGCCCATGAGCTGGCCACAGCCCTGCCGCAGGGTGGGGCTTTCGACCTGCTCGATGCCTATTGCCGCCCGATCCCGGTGATCGTGATCGCGCGCCTTCTGGGCGTGCCCGAAGCGATGGCCCCCGACCTGCTGCGCTGGTCAGCGGCGATGGTGCAGATGTATCAAGCAGGCCGCACAAGCCACCAAGAGGAGGAGGCCGCGACAGCGGCCGAAGACTTCGCCACCTTCTTGCGCGGCTATGTGGCCGCGCGGCGCAGCGATCCGCGCGATGATCTGATCAGCGCGCTAATCGCGGCTGAGGCCGATGGCGCGAAACTCTCGACCGATGAGTTGATCTCGACCTGTATCTTGCTGCTCAACGCCGGCCATGAGGCGACAGTGCATAGCTTGGGCAATGGTGTGAAACTCTGCCTCGAAACCGGCGCGCGCCCCGACCCTGATCCGACGCCTTTGGTCGAGGAAATCCTGCGCTACGACCCGCCGCTGCATATGTTCACCCGGTATGCCTATGAAGATGTGACATTTTTCGGCCATAACTTCCGGCGGGGTGACCAAGTCGGGCTTTTGCTGGCATCGGCAAACCGCTGTGGCGCGGCCTATGGACAGGCGGACCGTTTCAAACCAAACCGCCGCGACGGCCCGGTCAACCAAGCCTTTGGCGCAGGACTGCATTTTTGCGTCGGCGCGGCGCTGGCGCGGCTTGAGCTGCAAACAGCACTGCCGATCTTGTTTGAACGCCGCCCCAAGCTCCGCCTCGCGGCTTCACCGGCGTATGCCGATATCTACCATTTCCACGGGCTGGCCGCACTCCAAGTTACGGCCTAGGCGGGCTCAATCCTCGTCATCTTCTTCCATCTGCGCGATCCGCGCGCCCGATTTCGAAGTGGTCACTACACCCAGCGATTTCAGTTTGCGATGCAGCGCCGAGCGTTCCATGCCCACGAAGCTGGCCGTGCGGCTGATATTGCCGCCGAAGCGGTTGATCTGGGCCATCAGGTATTGGCGTTCGAACAATTCGCGCGCCTCGCGCAGCGGCAAAGTGGTCAGCCGCGCCGACAGGCCGATCCCGTCATCGGCGGCACCCACGCCCGCCTCGCCCTGACCGGGCAGATCGGCGGCCTCGATCGGGCCTGTGCCATCGCCCAAGATCAGCACCCGCTCGATCATGTTGCGCAGCTGGCGCACATTGCCCGGCCAGCGCATGGTCTGCAAAAGCGTCACCGCATCCTCGCCCAATTCACGCACGGACAGCCCCTGTTCGCGGTTGAATTCAGCGATGAAATGGCGCGCCAACTCCGGGATGTCATCGCGCCGATCCTCAAGGCTCGGCACCTCGATCGGAACCACGTTCAGCCGGTGATACAGCTCTTCGCGAAACCGCCCCTCGGCGATCTCGGCGACCAGATCGCGCGAGGTGGATGAGATGACGCGCAGATCGACGCGCACCTTGGCCGTGCCGCCCACCCGGCTGAAGCTTTGATCGACCAACACGCGCAGGATCTTGGATTGGGTGCCAAGCGGCATATCGGCGACTTCGTCGAAATAGATCACACCGCCATGGGCCTGTTCCAACAACCCCTGCTCGGTGCCGCGCTCGGCACTTTCGCGACCAAAGAGCTTGACCTCCATCTCCTCGGGCTGGATCGCCGCCGAAGAGACGATAACAAAGGGCGCATCGGCGCGGTTCGAATTGGCATGCACATAACGCGCGGCCATTTCCTTGCCCGCCCCCGGCCCGCCCGTCAGCATCACGCGCCCGTTGGATTTCGTCACCTTGTCGAGCTGCGATTTCAGCGCACGAAAGGCCGCGCCATTGCCCACCATCTCGGCGGTGCGCCCATCTTGGCGGCGCAGCGAGGCATTCTCGCGCCGAAGCTTCGATGCCTCCATCGCGCGACGAATGACGACCAGCAACTGGTCGATATTGAAGGGCTTTTCGATGAAATCATAAGCGCCTTGCTTGATCGCGGCGACCGCGATCTCGATATTGCCATGACCCGAGATGATAACAACCGGCACTTCGGGATTGTCGCGTTTGACATGGGACAGGATATCGATCCCGTCCATGTTGCTATCCTTGAGCCAGATATCGAGGATCATCAGCCCAGGTGCCGCGCGGTTCAATTCGGCCATGCAATCATCCGAATTACCGGCCATGCGCGTGGTGTAGCCCTCGTCGCGCAGGATGTCGCAGATCAACTCGCGGATATCGCGTTCGTCATCAACGACCAGAATGTCACTCATACCAGGTCTCCGTTGTGCAAGATGGGCAATGTGATGCGGGCCGCAGCACCTGCATGGGCATCGGGGCCAAAGGGTTCGGCGTCGATCAGCTCAAGCGTGCCTGCGTGTTCTTCGACGATCTTCTTGACGATCGGCAGGCCAAGACCCGTGCCCTTGTCACGGGTGGTGACATAAGGCTCGAACAGCTTGGCACGATCCGCTGGCAGGCCGATGCCATTATCGGCGATGGTGATCACGGCCATGCCGTCAACCAGCGCAAGGCTGATGCGCAACTCTGGGACAAAGCCCTTGGGTACGCATTTTTCTTGAAGTGTTTCAATTGCTTCGCCGCCGTTCTTGATCAAGTTTGTGAGCGCCTGACCGATCATGGTGGCGTCAAGTTCGGCCATCACTGGCGTCTCGGGAATATCGGTAACGAATTGCACCCCCGGCTGACCCGCACGCTGCAAGGTCACGGCCTCCCGCGTGAGGCGGGCCAGATCCTCGGCCTTGGTCTCGGGTTCGGGCATACGGGCGAATTTCGAAAACTCATCGACGATCCGGCGCAGATCATTGGTCTGGCGCACGATGATCTCGGTCATTTCTTCGAGGCGGATCTTATCCTCGCCTTCCAGATCGCGGGCATAGCGGCGCTTGATCCGCTCGGCCGACAATTGGATGGGCGTCAGCGGGTTCTTGATCTCATGGGCGATCCGGCGCGCGACATCGCCCCATGCCGCCAAGCGCTGCGCGCTAACAAGCTGGGTAACATCGTCAAAGGCCACCACATAGCCCTCCAGCGCCGCATCGACATTGCGCCGGGTCGACATGCGCACAAGCAGGCTTTCTTGCTTGCCGCCGCGTGTCAGCTTGATCTCTTCTTGCACGCTTTCGGCGGTGGATTTCTGCAACCGCTCGAAAAGGGCCGCGAATTCCGGCACCGCAGCCGAAAGGCTCAGCCCGTGATCGCGCTGATCGACCATTTGCAACAACCGCAGCGCCGAGCGGTTCATGAAATCGATCCGCCCCCCTTCGGTCAGGCCGATGACACCCGCGGTCACCGAACTCAGCACCGAATCAAACAGTCGGCGCCGTGCCTCGGTCGCGTCGTTTTGCTCGACCATCGCGTCGCGCTGCCCTTTGAGTTGGCGGGTCATCTGGTTGAAAAGCTGCCCCAACATCGCGATCTCATCATCGCCGCCATCATCGGGGACGCGCACATCCAGATCGCCTTGGCCCACGCGCTGCGCGGCACCGGCCAATTGCCCCACAGGCCGCGACAGCCGCTCGGCAAACCACAGGCCAAGCCAGATCGCGGCAAGCACCATGATGATCGCAAAGCCCAGATACAACAGGCCAAACTCGAACAGCACCCGGCCACGCTCGGATTCAAGCTGGCGGTAAAGCCGCACGGTCTGTTGCGTTTCATCCAGCAGCGCGAGGATTTCGCCATCCACCTCGCGGCTGACGTAAAGATAGCGATCCGGATAGGCATCAAGGCGGAAAAGCGCGCGAA
>Ga0209652_1003641_pt1 | contig 11218 bp, 13 predicted proteins | sample SaaInl74LU_5_DNA_FD_184641 | JGI IMG/M metagenome (GOLD analysis project Ga0209652, IMG submission 184641) | Marine microbial communities from expanding oxygen minimum zones in the Saanich Inlet - ESP_74LU_5_DNA (SPAdes) (version 2) | ecosystem: Environmental > Aquatic > Marine > Intertidal zone...
CGACATTTGTGTGTACATGGACTCAACACAAGGTTTACTTCAAAACATAGCTAAATTAATAGTGTAAAACACATTCTGTTTAGTAGGCCTCCGTTCACATAAATGTCGGGTTGGTGCCGGATCCCGCGCGCCCAGCAACCACCTCCAACAAAGAACCTCCCCCCTCCACTTTCCCTCCTCTTCTTAAAAAATGCAGCCCACACCTCGCCCACGCCCAGCCGCCTTGCTTTATCCGCAAATCTTCCACAACGCAACCAAGATGAAGTCCCTGCTCCGCCTCGCCACCCTAGCCCAACTCAACACCCTCGCTCTCTCGTTCACTGCGCAGAGCAGCAGCACGAGAGGAGTAGCATCAATTGGGTCGAGATATGTTGTAGCGGCATCACCTTCCTTAACCGCTCGTTTCATGTCATCAACTCCACCAGATACATCAGTTGTGGACACTTGCACGAAAAAAATCATGGCAGCGCTGGAAACAGATGATGTCAAAGTTATTGGTATGTCAATTATATTCTCTTGAATTGGTGCTACGGTGGAAAAAATCCATTGCATCTCCAACAATCCCCTCATTTATTATTTTTTTATTCACTGATTTCTTTTCTTCATGATCGATGTCTATCGATTTGCATTAATCCAGGCGCCTATGACGACCCCAACGGATCTCACATATCAATTGAAGTAAAATCTGCCTTATTTGAGGGTAAACGCCCAGTACAACGGCAGCAATTAGTTTATAAGGCACTCTGGGAAGAGTTAGGGCAGGGGACTGTGCACGCAGTCGACTCGATGATTTGCAAAACTCCTGATGGAAAATAGACGAAATTGTTGTAGAGGGCCCGCCCTTTTGCGTTTGATTGGAATGCACGCCATGATGAATATGCCGCTCTTTCATAGTACTTGTGTATTTGAAATTGTGATAGATTGCAAGAGTGTAATACGAGCATAACACAAATATGAACACAAGAACTTTGCAACGATAAGGTCTGTATCATAAAGGAACATTGATAATCTAAACGTTGGTTTATCAGGCCATTGCAAAAAACTACGGCAAGGAGTATTCAGTGTATTAGTGATCTCGTGTGCATTCGTTTTTGCATTACGTAGCACATCTTCAAATTGTTGGTTTCCAAGTCCCAATTGACTCTGCCACGTTTTCATTTGAAAGAGATCAACTTTCACAGACAAAAAATCTTTAATTTCCACGAAGAAATGATAACTTACTAGTTGTCGTTGCCACTATTTAGTGCTGATCGTCCTCTCCCATGCAGTCAATGTCACTGAGATCCATCCTATGGGTAGTGGAAGTGTGGTTAGTGTTTGGTTGAAAGGAAGCCAAGTGCCTGGGTAGGAAGGAAATGACAGCAAGGAAGTAAGTGGCACCGCTGATGATCTGCCCTCTTTGATAAATGCTCAGCAACTTAGCGCAAGAATGATGAGAGAAGCAGAGACTGTCTCGCTTCAAGGAATAATGAAACCGAACAGCGCAATTGGGACCAAGCTACAAGATGTCAAACATATCTATGCAACCATCAATTGAAGTTAATCCCTGACACTAATCTCCCTTTGTAGGCTCTAGGACATTGTAACTATCTAGAGCGTAGAGAGAGCTTGCTCATTGATTCATGTTTAGATATTACCTGACTATCTAGCTTACCACTTATTGAGTTGTTCATGTTTCTCCTGCATCTTCTTTCTGTTAAACTTTCCTTTGTTGTGTTTTTGTTTCCAAGCATTTCGACCTGCGGTACTTTTACCGTAACCATCGTCTTGCATGGTTTCCAAGTATTGCTGGTTCTTTTCTGCCTTCGTTACCTCTTCATCTTCTTCTACACCCTCGAAGAACTTGTCCTCATCAACCTCGGCTTCATTGTCATCACCATCGTCACCTACCAATCCGTCCATGTTTACATCGCCATCAAAATTTTGTAAAGGGTCGTTGCTCTTATTCCGTCCTCGCTCGGCTCGGCTCGCAGCAATACGTTGGCTCCTTGTCTTCTTCTTGCGCCTCTTTCGTGACACTTCTGCAACCTGCATTCCACGGGGTAGCATGTAAGTTGGAACATGCTTCAAGTGATCCTGTACCTTGGAGATCTTTGTTGCTTGTCTATCATGCTGCAAGAGCTGAAGATCTGCAGGATTCTCGTCAAAGTGAGCTTGAAGGCGTTCCGAGTTTAGGATTTCGGCCTTTACTTCAGCTGCACGTGTTTCACGGATTGCAACTTTGGTAACAGCCCGTGCAACATCTTCAACCCTGTATCGGAAGCCTTCAATTTCTTTCAAGTCGAAATCTAATGGACAAGGCTGCCTCTGCACTTGTGGATGCATCCCCGCACCACCTTCTTCTTGAATCCCATCTTCAGTGGATTCCTTCAAGTCACCATCACCACTTCCATTCATGGCCGCCTTCGTGGGTTGACTCTCTTGAATGTCCAAGAGCATCTCCGCCTCTTCATTCTTTGAGCTATCCAACAAAGTCAACGCTACACCATTAGCTCCACCACGTGCCGTTCGCCCAATTCGATGTGTATAAGATTCCGGAGACACGGGAAGATCCACGTTGACAACGAACGAAACACCACGAAAGTCCAAACCACGTGATACTCCATATTCACCATCGCGTTTTCTCCTCTTGTTTGACTTTTTTGATTTCTTCTTTCCGGCCTCATTCTCATCTTCAGTTTGAGATTTACCACTCACATCTGTAGCTTCATCTGTTGCAATCAAGTAGTCAAAGTTGCCGACATTAAAGTGCTCAATAATGTTCAACCTACTTCGCAACGGTAGCTCAGCATTGAGTACAGCGCTTCGGATATGAAACTGCTCCAAAAAGAGCTTGAGACGGTACCCTCCATCGATAGTATTGACAAAGAACAATCCCTTTCCTTTCAATAAACCCAATTTCACAAACACATACAGCACAAGAAACTTATCTTTGCTAGGCAAATCCAAGTAGAATTGCATGAGGTTCCCATCCTTTGCATTGTTTGCGGCATCATTCTCATCATCTTCTTCCAACTTGAGTACCGCAGGAGAGTGTAGTACAACATGCTTCAACTTGTTCAGTTCTGCCGATAGCGTCGCCGACATGAGGAAGCCCTGACATGTCTTGGGAAGTGACTTCATAATCTCAGTAACATCATTGGCATACCCAAAGGACAAAATCAAGTCAGCCTCATCTACCACCAATGTTTCCACACTCTTTTTCAGATTCAACTTTCCACTACGGACATGAGTGACGAGTCCAGCAGGTGTCGCGACAACAATATCAGGTTGATCACGTAATAATGCTTCTTGTTGGAGCGCACAGACATGTCCTGCAGAGTTGTTCTTACTGCCACTTTTTTTAGTGGTACTACCCGATAGAACAACAACCTTGACATGATCAGCACAGTAATAGGTCAAATCATCAATAACTTTGGAAACTTGCGTACACAATTCTCTCGTTGGTACAAGAATCACCCCCTTGACCGTAGCGCCATCACTTCTTGCATCATCCTCATCGTCACTTTCCTCTCCGCCACGCTCCTCCAACAAACTCTTCTTTGCCAAAATCTTCTGAATGACAGGGATACTATACGCCAAAGTCTTTCCACTCCCAGTGCGTGCACGAACTAATAAATCACGTCCACTGGTTAATGCCAATGGGATGGATTTGGATTGGACGAGTGTTGGGTGGACATAGTTGAGGCGGGAGAGGGCTTTGCGGAGGCGGGCGTCGATGCCGATGGTGGTGCAGAGTTCGGGAAAGGTTTGGCTGTCGAGGATGGTGGTGGTGGTGGTGGATGACGCCATTATTTTGGTGTACTGCTTGTTGTAGCGGTTGCATACACCAATTGCTGCGAGATGATTTTGTTCTGTGAAATGTACCAGCGGATTTTTTGCTTGGTTGGCTATCTGTGTGGCACGTCGGACAGGACGATATATGGACGATGGCGCAAAAAAACATCCCATCCAACCCATCATCACGCACCTCCTCTGGCATCATACCACAAGAGCCGACGTAACAATGCCAGCAAGTTGGACAGTAACACCCGGCACGGCACTTGCCATTGCCACAGCTGCAACAGCAGTTGCCATCGCATCATCTCTTGTACCATCCTTATCAGTACAGGAGAAGTTGCGTCGAGCAGAGGAGAGATGCAAGCATTTAGAAAGTCAAGTGGCCATGTTGCAACGACAAGTGAAGGAAAGTGCAAATCAGATTGTTGACCCAAATGCTGATAATCCTATAGAGAAACAAGACGAGACTCTTGCAATAGTTCAACAACAAAAGAAGCAGCAACCTCCTACGATTGAAGATGAAACACAAGCAGATGGAGGTATATTCCTAAAACGAGTCGGAACAATCCGCAGTATCTACCGACTATGCGTCGGCACACCACGTCAAGGCCTCCTCTGCCCCAACGCACGAGGGTGCATTGAACTAGACAAAATCGGAGATTCCTCCTCATCATCCTCCGTAATAGGCCTCGAACAATACAGTCACATTTGGATCATATTTGTCTTTCACTTGAATACCAAATCATCCAATCCAAAACGTATCAAGAGCAAGATTGCTCCACCTGCACTGGGTGGGAAAAAGGTGGGGATATATGCCACGCGATCACCACATCGATATAATCCAATTGGGATAACACTGTGTAAAATTGATCGGATTGAAAAGATTGCCAAAACAAAGCACACAGAAGAACGCATACAGATTCACATTTCTGGATTGGATTTGGTCGATGGAACTCCTGTGTTGGATATCAAGCCGTTTGTTCCGACGTATGATTCGGTACCGATGGATGTTCGATTGCCTTCTTGGGTGGAGGGTGGTCTTGCGACGAAGAGGAATGTGGTGATTGGACAAGATGCATTGGATGATTTGACGGTGATTTTGGAGAAGGATAAGAATGCATTGCAATTTTATGGACAGCGATATGGAGAAAAAACTGTGCAAGAAACAGTGGAGTATGCAGTGGAATGTATTCGACAAGTGTTGGCAATTGATGTGAGGAGTAACTTTCAAACGAAGAAGGCAAGAGAGGGTAAGTTTCAAGCGGAAAGGGCCAAGAGATTACAAGGTGCTGCTGCTGCCAATGGAGAAACGGATACTGTTGCAAGTGATGTTTGTACACAGCAGCTGGATAACTTGCTGATTCAGTATGTTGTAGATGAGACGTCAGATACCAAGCGATCAACATCCGTTGGAAGTGGTGCTGAGGATACAGTGACTGTTGTTTCTATCAAATTGCTGGAAGAAGAGTAGACATGCGATGGTGATATGCAGCAATATAGTGTAGCTTAAATCCATCTCATTATGATACAAGTTTAATGCATGTATTATCTTGTGAAAAACATCATGTGATCAATCTATCATGTGTATGCAGTAAAGCTTGTCGCTGCACTTCCAGTTCAAGAAAACACAAAAGTAGGTACTTCAGTACAAGCTAGAGAGAGAGCTGAAGTGATGATGGCATCGCATCGTCGGAACAATGTCCATATTGTACTTTCATGAACTAGATAATCTTGACACATCAACATCAAAAAGTAGGCTCAATTGAGTCCCCCGCATTCCTTGGAGGCAACAAACCACTACGACACTGTCTCACTCTCAAATGAGGTGCGCGATGTTGTAAACGATTGCCCATTCCGCGTTTGTAGGGTCATCCCCCTAACTGTACAACACAATTCCTATAGTATCATCCTAACATATTTCATTTAGGGGGCACTAAAGGGGTACAAAAGCCCCCGAGACATTGTCATTTTCTTCCAAAATTTAAAACACGAAAATTTTCCGGAGAGCAACCGCAAAACCCCCACAAGAACACCCAACTCAACAGACAAAGAGGCAAAGCCACGCTACCAGGATTAAATAGAGGAAAACGCACCATGATTGGAACTATGTGAATAGTATCCATGTCATGAAGCATTTTTAGAATAGAAAGAAGAAGAATAGTTTGATAGAAGAATTATTATTGGGTGACACCTCTAAGTCCACTGAGAAGGCAATAAATAAACGGCTGGGCGTGAAAGAGCCTAAGAGATTGCTCCTTCGCAAACAAAGTCGACAACGGTTGCAGCATTCATACTAATAATAAATTGGTCAGGAGAGACTGAGAATAGACGTTGACAGTTAGTGCCTTACGGTTGAAATAATAAGCAACAACGAAAACGGCAGGCACACCAACAACCACACCTACCCATCAAAAACCAAACCATGGGCGACGCCATCTCCTCCCTCCTCTTCCAACCACCACCCCCCACCCGCCTCAAAGAATCCAAGGTCATCTGGCTCACCAACTCCTTCGGAAAACGCATCCCCGCCTTCTTCATAGAATGTCCAAAGGATGACCGAACCGGCGAGGGGATCCGCGCCCCATTGCCAGGGGAGCAACCACAGGGAGGGGGAGGAGGAGGCTCGTATTATTCCAAGGGGAGTACCAAGTCGCAGATGAATCATACGCTGGCGACGGGTGGTGGTGGATCACGTAATAATGGGGCGGCGGGGAATGCGGCGACTCCTCCTAGTTACAACAGCAACAACAACAACAATGGGGGGGAGGAGGGTCCGCAACAGGTACCCTCCACCCCTCAAATCCGCACCTCGAAAGAATTGGAAATGAGCCTTCTCCACAATGGTCGTATTGGGGGAGGTCCCAGTGCATCGGGGGGAGGGGGGAATGCAAGTTGTACGCCTACCATTTTGTATTCGCATGCCAATGCGGAGGACTTGGGGAATATTTATCCGTGGTGTAAATTTTTGAGTAAGATGTTGGGGGTGAATATATTTGCGTATGATTATACTGGGTATGGCTTGGCTACGGATCAGGGTGAGTTTACTATTGTAGTTCTTTGTTGACTTGTTTGTTCGGTGGAGGGGGAGGATTGGGGGGAGGGGTGTTGTCCATTAGGAATCATCATTTTTCGGAATTAATCTCACTTTTCTAACACGCCATTGTCATTTTCATTTATCAACAGGTGACCCCTCGGAAGAATACTGCTTTGCAGACGTCACAGCAGCCTACACCTACCTCAACCAAACCCTCCAAATCCCCGCCCACTCAATTTTACTCTACGGACGATCCCTGGGCTCCGGACCCTCGTGCTACCTCGCCGCCAAAACTGCCGAGGAGGGGGAGGCCGTGGGGGGACTTATCCTTCACGCTCCATTTTTATCTGTGTACCGAATAGTTTTGGAGAGTGGATGTACATTGCCCGGGGATCGATTTGCCAATGTGGATTATGCCCCGTTCATCCGGTCTCCGGTGTTGTTTATTCATGGGACGAAGGATAGCATTGTCCCGTTTAATCACTCGGAACGGCTGTTGGATACGATTATTGAACCTTATCGGGCGGATCCGCTGTTTATCAAGGATATGGGGCATAATAATGTGCATGCTAGTGTGAGGCCGCTGTTTGTAGAACGGTTGAGGGAGTATTTGGATACGCATATTTTGCCGGAATTGAGGGAGAGAAGGAAACATAGTGAGTCTGCGAGATCGAGGATGGTGAATAGGGTGAGGTCTGCTAGATTGCAGCAGGCGAGATAATTGATTATACATTTTATATAATTGGGGACAAGTTGGGGAACATTAGAAAGGAAGGGAGGGGAGTGTGGAAGACACTTGATCTTTTCCTCCCCTGTCGTTTTATATGGGAAAGGGTATCTTGTGATAGAATGGTACCTGAAAACGAAGCTAGAAAGTGCAGGAATATTATGGCATCTTCCCCAGGCCGTTGTTGGATGACGAACTGGACTAGGAGAAAACATGTAGAACATTCCAGTGCTCTAGCCCTAGAAAGAGTTATAGCTGTGGGAATTAGGCTATGATGTAAAATAATTCATATTCCTAGGCAAAAGAGTTGATTCTGGATTCTATTATCTAATCAGCACCATCTCTGATGGCATTGACGACTAACAACTACCCTCTCTGCACTCCAAGGGAAGTCAAGTCATCGATTGTTTACTTAAGTATCCGCAAGGCAACATGCAACAAGGTCATCAAGAAAGGATTCAACAGCGCGAATGAAAAGCCACGAGCAGAAACTGTACGATTCAACTGTCCAGCGAAAGCGATGAGAGAAGGTTATGAGAACTCTCATTATTCTCCTTCTCATCGAAGAGTGCATGCACTATTATGAGCAAAGGTGGCAGCTTGGTGCGTGTAGCGGATGGCCGGGGTGTGCTCACAAAACACGATGGTAGCATCATATGGCTCTACTACGGATGATCGCGCCGCTAAGTCGTCGCAGTTGACTGATCTCTACGAAGAAGCTTCTGTAGTAGCATCCGAAACCACCAAGCAATTGACAAACAAGCCCAATCAACATGCGCCACAGAAAGGAGTGCATCTATATCAGTTTCCTGCTTCCTTTTACTCCTGTGAAGCAAGGCTGGTACTTGAAGAAAAGGGCGTCGACTACAAGGAGCATGATATCTGTATCATTGCTGGTGTGTTTGACCAGTACGAGCCAGAATATGTTCGACTAAATCCGTAAGTTACATTAACACACACTGTCTTCACTTCAATTTGATGTGGAGTTTTCCGAATCTCACCTACGCTACGACGTCTTGCTCCATATTCACAGCCGATGTGTAGTTCCAACACTTTGCGTTGACGGAAAAGTAACATCTGACGCTCATAACATTGTACTGCATGCTGATGAATTCTTCCCACAATCGGTCAAACTATTTCCAAACGATGACACAAAAGATGTTGTAAAAGAGCATTTTGATCTTGCATGCTCGGTATTTGTCGAGGCTCTTACTTACGGGGAGGTCCCCGGTGGGCCAAAGCTTCCTTGGCAAATGAGAGGAATGATGAAGAGCAACCATGGCAAGAAGTTCAACATGTTAAAGGAGAAGCTCAATGAACACAGAGATGACCCTTATCTGAAAGCTTGTTACGAAGGCAAGTTGGCAATCCTCACGAAGCAGATTGAGATTCTAGATTCAGAAAAACAGCTGAATGACATTGTAGATGCTACAAAGGCCATCATGGAACAGCTCAACAAGCAGCTTATCGAGGGACCAGCAAAGGATGGTGGCTGGCTGTGTGGAGAAAGCTACACTATTGCTGACATGCAATGGGGTCTCACGTTGGTGCGTCTGCATATTCGCGGGTACAGTGATATCTTGTGGAGTGAATACCCAGCAATTGAGGCATTTTGCCAGAAACTCATGGCTAGGCCAACAATACAAAAGGCTGTCATACAGTATCAGACAACTACTAAGATTGGAGGGTTGGTTCTTAGACGCAAGATTGCTAAGAATAGTAGAAAACTAATGTTGGTTGTGGCTGCTGCTACACTCATTGGAATAGGACTCAATCGAAATGTAAGTAAGTAAATATATTGATGCATTTATAAACTAAAGAAGTTATTGAGAAGTAACCCGATATTTTTAGTAGCATGATAAGTAACAGTAGCAGAAACAGGTTCTAACCCTAAAAGCTTGATGCTGTGGCATAGTACAGAAAACCAAGGCTTGCCTCGTGTTGCCCAGGGCACATTCAAGTACTATGGAACTCTGGTGTTGCCCTGGTAAGTAGGTGCCAAGGCAAGGGGCCGGCCGGACCATCCAGGCAGGTGTTGAGGGATGCTCGTTGCCGCAATTACATGTATTAATTCCGTCGTACACAAGCCCCTCAAATGAATATTGGAATGATAATGAGAAGCGTATCTTTCATCTTTGATCTTCGTCCTCCTCAGACGAAGGGTGTTGTGTGTTGATATGCTCATCTTTCCTCCCTTACCAATAACTGTCGTCATGACTAGCGGAGGGCGACAGCAGACTATCATCAATTCTCTATGCAACATCAAATTACGACATATCTTATCCGTACTTGGCATCTTTATCCTCTACTCATTGCGTGTGGCACAACACACAAATAAGATCAACAAGAATAACATGATGAAGATGGGCAGTTCCTTCACAAGCGTTGCTTCAACTGCTTTCAATATGCCCAAGATTGGCCTTGGTACCCTTGGTCTGGATCCTACAGAGGCTAAAACAACCATTAACGAAGCACTTTCTCTCGGTTATCGGCTCTTTGATTGTGCACCTGTGTACTTCAACGAGAAGGAGATTGGTGATGCTTTTCATGAGGCAACTACTGGAGTACCACGAAGCGATGTATTCATTACATCAAAGTTAGCTGGTCCCTTTCACAGGCCCGAACATGTAGAACCTGCACTGAGAAAGACGCTAAATGACTTAAGGCTTGGCTACCTTGATCTCTTTCTTGTACACTGGCCGGTGGCTTTCAAATATGTTGATTTTGATCCGTCAATTAGAGGATGGGACAATGAAGACATTGATGATTCAGAGGGAGGTAAAAACATTGATCCCACTGTATCGCTAAGAGATACATGGCATGCAATGGAGTCGTTGGTAGACAAAGGACTCGTGAAACACATCGGAGTTGCAAACTTCCCAGTAATGTTACTTCATGACATGCTGAGCTATAGCAGGATCCCACCAGCAGTAAATCAAGTTGAGATACATCCTTACAATCAGCAACCAAAGTTATTGGAGTATTGCAACTCGAGGAACATTACAGTACAGGCTTATTCACCACTGGGAACGCCTGGGTTCAAGGAGAGTGACGAGCCCCACATTTTATCCGATCCAGTATTGAATGAAATGGCAAGATCAAAGGGCATAACTGATGCACAGCTGTGCTTGCAATGGTCGTTGCAAAGAGGATGCAGTGTTATTGCGAAAAGCTCCAACATACGACACCTTGAGGAGAATTTGTTGGTCAATCACAAGAATGAGTTTGTGTCTGGTGCAGTGCAGCTATCGTCGGATGAGATGGACAAGATCGCAGCACTTGACCGTGGCTATAGATTTTTCAGACCTGAGGAATGGTGGCCAGAAAATCCTGTGCCTGTATTTCACTGACTTTCAGAAGTATTGAGAGGACTACCTTTTTACATTTTGTCTACGTGTAGATAGTAGGAGCAGTCTCTGCACAATGTATGTATCTTTCTCAGTTTATTCCGATCTCGAAGAGTGACCTCATTCTCGAGACAAATATATTACCATAAGTGTTCTGAACACACACAGGCGATTCAATATGTTTAAATTATCGTGATAGCTTATGCACCTCTTACCTGTTCTAATAACCATGGTAACGAGCCTGCAAGAGTCTGTTGAGTCGAGTACAATCGATTCTGCGGATACTTAGGCCAGCTGCGGATACGATTTTGAGGGGCTCCTTGTTATTAA
>Ga0209652_1003642_pt1 | contig 11215 bp, 6 predicted proteins | sample SaaInl74LU_5_DNA_FD_184641 | JGI IMG/M metagenome (GOLD analysis project Ga0209652, IMG submission 184641) | Marine microbial communities from expanding oxygen minimum zones in the Saanich Inlet - ESP_74LU_5_DNA (SPAdes) (version 2) | ecosystem: Environmental > Aquatic > Marine > Intertidal zone ...
CGCGCGGTTTCGAAACCTCGCGTCTTGGCGGTGCGGCGACCGCGTGTCGTGGACACGCCGCGCGTCGTTCCACCGGCGGCGCGGGCTGCTCGCCGCGTCGGGAGGCGCGTTCTTCCGCAAAGACGCGCTGGACCCGTACGACACGCCTCTCGGTGTCGTCGACCGGAAAAAGAAGACGGCGGCGAGCGAAGCCTTTTCGCTTGACGACGACGAAAAAGACGACGAAAAAGACGGCGCGAAGGACGAAACGCGTTTCGAATTGTCGATGGTCGATCATCGCAGACTGGGGTTCGTGTTCGAGCCCCCCGCTGTGGCGGCGGACGCGGCGTTCGCGCGTTTCGTCGCGCACCGCGCGCGTTTCTGCGCCGTGCTCCTGCCTTCGGACTGGGTAGAGGACGCAGACGCGCCCTGGCGCGCCGAGGCGTGGGCGTTTCTGAAGAGTCGCGGCGCGTGCGCCGTCGTGCCGACGTCCGAGCCGCTTTTTTGTTCCTCCGCGCGCGAACACGAAACGACGCTCGACGACGACGACGACGACGACGCCGTGGAGCCTCGGTCTGACGACCGAGCCTTCCCGGAAGGTCCGGAAGGCGGCCGAGACGAACATACGGAGGACCACGCGTCCGCGCGCGAGATCTCCGCGGAGGACGGAATCGCGCGCGGAGGCGGAGCGCGCTTCGGCGGCGGCGGCGACGTTTCCGGCGCGAAGCGCACGTACGCGTGGCTGGTGGTGTTCCGCGACGCGCAGGCGAGGGAAAGCGCGTGCCCGGACGAGAAGTTCTGGGAGGTGTGAGGGACTTTTTGCGCGCGCGAGCCGCCGCCAAGAGGGGACGCCGCGGCGTAGTCCACCGGTACCTTTCCCGCCGAAAACGCGAAAAGCGTTTTGTTTCGGTGCCAGAAAAACGCGTTCGGCCCCCGCGATTCGATGTTGAACGCTTGAACGCCCTTGTTAATTTGCCGACTCGCGACCCGAATCGGTCATTCCTCGGATCGTCCCCGACCGACCGACGCCACCTCTCGCCATGCGCCTCTCCCCCAAATACGCCGTCGTCGCCCTCGTGGCTCTGGCGGCGTGCACGCCCGCGCTCTCCCAGCCGGCGGGCGGGTGCACGGGCCCGACAGAACAAGGCGACGTCCGCTCGGCCATCCTCGCAAACTACGATTTGTACTCCCCGCCAGCACCTCAGGCGGGCGACGACAAGTTGCACATCGCGCTCTCCGCCGAGCTCAAGATGATCGAATCCGTTTCGGAGCCCGCAGGGTCGGTCAAGATGGCCATCGAGCACACGATGAAGTGGGTCGACTCTCGGTTGGCGTTCAACAGCTCGACTCTGAACAACGGGTGCTACCCGCACGAGCGCGCGGTGTTCCCTCCCGACATGCTGGACGAAATCTGGTCCCCGGTGTACTCGTTCTCCAACGCGATCGGCTCGTTCGGCGACTCGTCCACGTTCCTGGTGTTCAAGAACGACGGCGAGGTCACGGTGAAGGTGCGCGAGGGCATCGAGGTATCGTGCGAGTTCGACTTCAGGAAGATGCCCTTCGACGAGCAGGAGTGTTACGCTCGCTTGGAAATCAGAGCGCCGGTGGAGCAGGTGGACATCACCCCCCCGCGGGACGGCGAGAGCCTGTTCAACGTGCCCGACGCCGGCCTCAAAGGCGGGACCGTCGAGTGGGACATCCTGAGCACGTCCGTGGTCGTGAGCGAGACCTCCGGGTCTCCCCCCGCGATGTCCTACGCCGACTTCACGGTGAAGCTGCGGCGCAAGCCGGATTACTGGATGAGCTTCGTGCTCATTCCCTCTGTCTTTTTGGTGGCGCTGAGTTACGGCACGTTCTGGATCCAGCGCGGCGCCGTGCCCGCGCGCGCGGCGTTCTGCTTCATCGCCTACCTGTCCACGATCAACAACACGAAGGGCGCGCTGAACGCGCTTCCCAAGCTCAGCGCGGGAGACGCGTGGATCCTGGGTGTGCTTTCGAAGAGCCAGTACTTCTGCGCGTACACCGTGGTCGAGGTGGTCGTGGCAAACTACCTGCTGCACATCGAGACGCGCGTGCAGGCGGCGCTCAAGGAGGCCCGGAACAAGGAGGAGATCTCCGGGCAGCAGATCAGCGACATGCAGGCGTTCGTGCGCGCGCGAGCGGGCAAGTTCGGAAGTGCGCTCATCCGGAAGGACGGCACGATGGCCTTCTCCGACCAGAACGTGGACGTGCTGTCGCGCTGGCTCTTCCCCGCCGCGTACGTCGTCGCCTTCGGCACCGTCACCGCCATGGCCGGAGTGGTGGGCGCGTGAACGGACGGGAGTGTACGTACAGTAGATTAGTGTATCGAGTGTGATGAAGTGCGTGAAGCGTGGGTATTTCATCGACCGTGTACGGGACCGTGTACGGCAGCGCGAGCGCGCCGTCGAGGAGCGCCGCGCGCGCGCGTAGACACCGGTCATAGAGTAACGCGCGTCGCGAGTAACGCGTCGTTTGCCTTCGAAAGTCGAAAGCGGGTCACGAAAGAGCAACGACAAGAGCTAACAACAAGAGCTAACAACTTTTCTCGGCAGTGTTCGGGGGCGCGCGATCGGCGAGCATCGGGCCCGGTCCGGGGGAGCCCTCGGTTCCGGACGCGCCAGGGAGAGGTTCGTGGGCAGGAGGCAGGAGGCATGTCGCGCAGGGCGGCGGCCGCGGCGGCTTCGGCGGATATGATCCGGCGCGGCATGCGCGCGCGACGCGTGGAGCACGATTTCCACGCCGCTGTGCCTGCGATCGGGGCTGCAGCCCTGACCGCGGCGACGGCGGCGCTCGTGATGCACCCCGCGTTCGAGCGCACGCGCGCGGGAGTCTCTGACGGGCTCGAGGCGGACGTCTCCGACGTCATGCCGGGCGGGGACGCGTTCCAGTCCGCCATGCTCCGGTTCACCGGCGGGTGTCTCGGCGGTGCCGCCGGCGCGCGCACAGCCTTCGAGCTCGCCTCCGCCTCCGTCGCCGGCGGCGGCGCGGGCGGCGCCGCGCGCGGGTTCGCCAGCGCGCCGCTCGCCGTGGTGGGCGGCGTGGCGTGCGCGTTCGCGGGCGCGGAGTTCGCGGAGCCGGCGGCGACCCTCGGTGTCCGAATCGGACGCGTGATCTCCTCGGGGAGCGCCGGCTTGGCGGCGGACGCGAACGCGCTTTTTGGCGAAACGCATAAAAAAAAACGCGGGGACGACGAAAAAAAAGGCGCGACGGACGGAAGCTCCTCGAACGGAAAAGAAAACCCCGGAAACGTGGAGGACTCGCGGCGCGCGTTCGCGCGCGAGCTCGTGGAGCTCAGAAAGCGCGAGGCTCTGGTCAGGCTCGAGCGCGACCGCGTGCCGCGCGGCGCGCGGCGCGACGCGCTCGGCGCGACGCTCGCCGAGATTAAAGGCGATAAAAAAAAGTTGAAACGCGCCTGTCTCGAAACGCACGGCGTTTCGCTCGGTCGCGTGATGTCCGAGGACATCGCGCGGTCCGCCTCCGAGCTCGTGGAGCTCCGCGCGAGGCAGCTCGCGCTGCGGCGCGAGGCGGCGGCCGCGGCGGCGAACGGGGACAAGACCGCGCGCGCGCGTCTGACGCGCGAGGCGAAGACGCTGGACGCGGCGAAGAAGCGGCTGAAAGCGGAGGTTCTCGCGACGTTCGGCGAGCGCCTCGCGAAGCGCGCGCCGGCGGTGGAGAAACGGTGACACGAGCATGCTCTCGTTCCCCGTGATAGCGCGAAGAGGTGGGCAGTAGAGGTCTTTCGTGTAACTAGACTAGCTCGTTTATGCTTGATAGTCTCACTAGAAGGTAGTCTAGTCTACTACTTGTAGCTCGCTACGCTTTTAGGCTCTTTTGTCTCCGCTCCCGACGAGCGGTCTGTTTTTCCGCGCCGGGCGCTCGCCCTGCTGCCGCGTCGGCAGCGCGGCGCGCAGCGCGTCCTCCCAGTCCTTCCCGGAATACTTCTCGCACAGCACCTTGAGCGCGGTGTCTATGTTGAGGATCTGGTTGGTCACCGAAGGCAGGTTCTCGCGGATGGGCAGCCGCGCCGTTTGTATGCCCAGCGCGGTGGCCTTGGGCAGGCTCCACGCGACGCCGCGCGCCGCCAGGTCCACGATGCCGCCGATGACGTACATCGTGTCCTCCTCGACGTCCTCCAGCGCTTCGTCGGCGTCCGGCGACAGGTACACCAGGCGTTTAGGGGGCGAAGCGGGCGAACCGCCGCGCGAAAACACCGACGCGTCACCGCCGTCACCGCCGGCGTCTTCTTCGGAATCAGCCGGGATAGAAATCCCCGCGTATCCCGCCTCTTTAAAAATATCCTCGACGTCCCTCGGGTCCATCGCCGCCTCCGTCCACCGCGCCGCGTTGAAGTGCACAAGCGCGTGCTCCGCCACAGCGCCACGCCAGCCGGCGAACGTCAGTTGAACGTCCACGGCGTGCTCCGGGGCGGCGTCCTTCCGCGCGCGGCGCTTCACGCCGATGCACTCCGAGAGCTGCTTGGCGACGCTGCGGATCGCGCGCGCGCTGTCCTGCTCGTACGACGTGTCCACGGCGACGCGCAGCGGGGGCCGGGAGAAGCGCCGCGGAGACGCGTCGCCCTCGTCGTCGCCAAAAGTCGCGTTTTTCGCGTCCCCCGATTTTTGTTTTCGGAGACGGCTTCCGCTGGCGCGGTCCACGTCTCCCGAGGCGATCAGGCGCTCGACCCACTCGGGGACGTCGCCGTAGACGTACCCGTTTTCGGCGCGCGCCTTCTCCGACGCCTCAACCGTGAACGCCACGGAAGGCCGAGGCACGTTTTGCCGTCGCTCTTCCGACGAAGACGAAGAGGTCTCGCCCAGTGCTCCGCGTGAGTCTTGGCGGTTCAGATCGCGAAGCGTCTCTTTGTCGTACGCGCCGCGCTCGCCGTACGCCGTCGTCAGATACATGCGCCCGTGTCTGCACAGCGAGACGTCGGTGACGTTCGCGTAGCCAAGCGCGCGCATCGTCGACGCCACCGGCGCGCCCGTCACGAACGCGTGTCTCGGCGCGACGTCCCTGAGCGCCAGGAGCAGAGGCTCGAGCTCCTCCATGGTGGCCTCGCCGCGGCGCCCGCCGCCGAGCTTGCCCCCGACGCTCACCTGCCGCCCGAAGGGCAGGTTGCTGACGACGGCGGCGACGCGCGCCTCCGGGTCGCCGAAGCGCTCGGCGGCGGCGGCGCGCCACGCCGCCGGGCTCACCGTGATGGCGTCCGCGACGGTCACCGTCGGCGTGGGCGTCAGCATCTGCGAAGGACGCCGAGGGGAAGATACGCGTATCGGCTCCGACGGATGATCTTCGCCGCGAGCGGAGGTTTCGGAGGTTTCGGAGGTTTCGTCGTTTTTGTCGTCGCCGACGACTGGAAGACGTTCGAGCTCGTACGGCGTCCCGGCGTCGCACTCGGCGAGCGACGCGTGCTGCGCGGGCATGGCCCGGCGGAAGGACGCCAGGTTCCCGTTGGCGTTCCGCGCGTTCTGCGCGTTTATGTCTCCGCCCATCGCTCTGTACCCGCGCGACCACGCCGCGTGCAGGATGGTCCCCCCGCCGCAGCACGGGTCGAGAATCACGCCGCGCGCGCGTAGGGCGGCCCACGGCGAAAAGTCTGTTTCGTTTTCGTCCCCCCCGGGCGCGAACACGGCGTTCACGGCGACTCCGGCAATGGACGGCTGCGTCCCCGCGCTGTAGTTGTTGGGCTTACGCGACCAGTCCGTTTTGGCGTGGAATCGAGGCGGCGCGTACGTTGTGAGCCCGAAGACGTACCCCGCGGAGGTCTCCACGACGCAGAACCGAAGCGTCTCGCGCGCGCCTCGAATCGACTCCGGGTCGTTGGGGTTTTTGAATCGAGCGTACACGCCGTGCTTGAACCCACCCCCCCAAGCCTCCATCGCGTCGCGCAAAGTGTCGTACAGCTCGGGCGAGGGGACGCGCGTCGGGTGCCTCGCGACGCAGTCGTGGTACAGAGCCACCGGCGTGGCACCCAGCGAGGAGCCGACGCGTAACGCGCGAACCGCCAAAGACAGAGCGTCGGCGTCCGCCGCGCACGCCAGCGGGTCGACGGTGGCGCGCAACCCCGCCATGCGCGCGAGCGTCGGCTCGGGCAGAGGCTTCGGCAGAGCGAACAGGCCCGTGGTCAGGCCGGTGGATTTCGGCGCGAGCGCGGCCACCTCCAGCGCGAAGGCGTTGTACAGGTTCTCGTTCTTGTGCGAGAGTAACAGACGCCAATCTTCGCTGTCTTCCGCGTCGCCGGCGGAGAGCGCGGAGATCTCGTGACCGAAACCGTCGGCGGAGGCGAGGTGCCTTCTCGCGTCCCCGCCGCGAAGCATGGTCTGAACCTCGCGCATGACGGTCGCGCCGGGCTTGCCCGCGTCGGCGCGCCACCGCGCGCAGAGCTCGCCGAGGTCCACGCCCTCCTCCACCAGGGGGTGCGCGTCCGTCGCGGGGGTGGGCGGGAACCGCCCAACCTTGGACGCTTTCGAGCTCGCCGCTCTGACGGATAAGCGGCGCGCCGCATCCTCCGCGTGTCGGCGGTGCGAAGGCGACGCAGCCCACGCGCGCGTGGGTGGCGCCGCCCGGAACTGACACGCCGCCGCTGGGAAACGAGATGCCATCGACGCGCACTTGCGCATGCCGGAAACGCGCGCGACGCCGGGCGCTGGCGCCGCGCCCGCCGCCGCACCGACCGCGGCGCTCATTCGTTTTGTGGTCGCAGCCTGCAGCTTTCGGGAGTCGTGGCGCGAGCGATTCGCCGAAAACGAAAGACGTCGAAAAACCAACGACGCGCGCAGCCCGAAGTCACTTCCGAGGGCACTCGAGAACGCGCGCCCGGAGCGATGAGCGACACCACCCCTTGGTGGGAGCGCCCGAGCACGCAGCCCGCCGAGGGCGGCGACGACGGGTGCTCGATTTCCACCTCCGTCACGGTACGTCCGCGCGACCTCAAGACACGCATCGGTTTCGTTCGTCCCGACCGAGTCGTCCCGAATCTCGCCTCGGTCCCTGTCTCGACTCACCCTGAGCCTGTCCCCTCGTCTGCTCCCCGCAGCACTCGTGCAAGACCGCGCCCGACGAGAACGGCGTGATGCGTCGCAAGTGCGAACGCATCACGCGCAAGTTCCGCAGATGTCCCGGAAGGTTCGCCCCGCGCGTCTCCCACGACGTATTTCCACGTTCTTCGGCTGGTTTCGCCCCCTTCCTCCCGACTTTCAGCTGACACCCGGAATTCTCGCGAAACGAAACGCAGGGCGCCCGAGGAGCTCGAAGTCGAGCGCGAGGAGACGGATGACGAAGTCGCGGGCGGCGGCGGATCTTCCTCCGTGTTCGAGTCGTCCTCGTCGTCCTACACGACGAAAACGTACGGAGGCTCCGGCGTTTTAAGTACCTCGGATATCGTACCGGAGGGCGTCTCTTTTCCGTTCGGTTCGGAGGGCTTCGGGGGCTTTCCCTTCCGCGGGTGGCTGGGCGGCGGCGGCGCGGAGTCCCCCGCGTCGCCGCCCTCGTTCTTCGGGGCCATGGCGACGGTGTTCCGCGGGATGTACGAGTTCGCGCGCGAGATGGAGCGCCTGGAGAAGGGCGAGGAGAAACAGAGGCGCGCCGCGGAGCCGACGGCGCCCGCCAAGCTTGGGGACGAGGACGAGTGAAACGTAGACTACCTTCGTTCGGTAAAAGAGCGCGCCGTCTGCGAGTCTCGCTCGTCCGCGTTTCGTCGCTCCCATCGCGACGGACGCTTCGTCTCCGACGCGCGAGATCTCCGACGTCGACGCGATCGCGGTATCGTATCGCGCATCGACGGTACCATGACTAGTGAGCTACCTATAACGCGACCGCGTTCTCCGTCGTCGTTCGTTCGTTCGTTCGTTCGTTCGTTCATCCGTTCATCTCCGTCTCCACCGCCTCCTGTTCCGTCAACACCGCGCGCATGTCGCTGAGGAAGTCGTCGGTGTCGTCGTCGCGCCGCGCGCCGAAGAGGTAGGCGCCGCCGGCGGCCAATCCGCCGAGCCCGCCGACGGTCTCCTTGGTGATCCGCCCGACGTCGCGGATGCCGTCGCTCGCGACCTGCACGCCGACGCCCACGCCGTCGGTCACGGCATCCGTCACCACGAACACGCCCGAACGCAAACCCGCGACGCCGGCGGTGACTCCGGCAGACGCGCCGACGACGGAGGTTTCTAAAACGCGAGCGCCGGCGACGAGGCCGGCGGCGACGCCGTCCACCACGACGCGGCTCGCCTTGTTTGCCGCGATCTTCCACGCGCCACCCAGCGCCTCGACAACCGCCGCGGGAGGCGCGAGAGAGTGCAGGCGCTTGGCGGCCACGGAAGACCACTCGTCCGAGACGCACCGATCGCGGAAACGCATCAGGCTCGACGCCGCGTCCGAGAGCGTCAGGCGTTCGGTGGGTCCGTCCCCGTCCGGGGGCCCGGACGCGCGCGCGCGCTGCCACGTCTCGAACAGCGCCCTCGCGCGAACGACGAGCGCCTCGAGCCTCGCGCGGCGCTCCTCGGCGGCGTCGACGTCCGCGTCGGTGCCATCGGTGGGACCGGCGTCGGACCCGCCTTCCGTCGACTCCGAGACCGCGCGGCAGATTGCAATCAGCCACCGGTTCACGCCGTCGGGATCGTCCTCAGCCGAGCCAAGGAGTCGAAGCAGGTGGCCATCGTCTCCCGATGCCGAGGTGCTGGCCCCACCTGATTCGTCCCCGGGACGCATGCTGCGCCCCGCGCGCGGCCGAGGCGCGTCTCGCAGTGAAGTCGAGGCCACCCACCGTCGGAACAACCAGCTTTCGGTCGGAAGCCGCGGGCGTGACTCGGCGCGCCAAAATAAAAGTCGCCCCAACTCAACTTTGAAAGTGTTTCGTCCAACTCGACCGCCACTTCGACCAGACACGATGGCCGAAGAAGCCGCCGCCGACGGTAAGGCCTCTCACGTCCGCCGCATAGACCCTCACGCGCGACGCGACCGCCCCCGCGCTCGCGATCCCGGATTCCCCGCGCCGTGTTCCCGTCGTCCTCGAGATTCGCTTTAAACGGATCCGACGCTGACCGAAACGTTTGTTTGATCCCGCGCAGCGCCCATGGAGGAGGAGGCCCCCGCCCCCGAGCCCGCCCCCGAGCCCGCGAGCGCGGGCGCTGGGTACGACGATCCCGTCGCCGCGGCAATTGCGGAGAAAGCCGCGCTGGAGACCCAGAACAAGCTCGACGTCACCGCGCTCCCCATTCGCCAGTACCTGGAGACCGCGGTGGTGCCCATCTTGCTGCAGGGCATGCAGGCGCTGGTGAAGGAGCGGCCGAACAACCCGGTGGAGTTCCTCGCGGCGTACCTTCTTAAGAACAACCCGCAAGGGCCGTCCAAGCCCCCGCAGTGAGGCGAGCGAAGACAAAAAGTCGCGGCACTCAGCGCGCGAAGGAGACGGGGGCGGGACGAAAGCGCGGCGCCGGCGCCGGCGCCGAAAAACGCGAACCAAACGAGAAACCGAAACCGTCGAGAGACGGCTGAGTCGCGAAGCGGGACGCCGCGTTGTAAACAAGACATGCCACGAAGTGATACTGAACGGTACGAACGTATTGTACTACGGCTACGTGTGGCGATTTCATGCACCACACTAAACGCGTGGTTTCGATCTATAGGCCGACCGTTACGTCATCGTCGTTGTCACGAACGCCGCGCCGGCGGTATCGCCCTCGGCGCTTCGAACCCCGCTTGTTTGGCGAGCGCGTCGCACGCGGCTTGGTCCAGGAGCTGTTTCCCGGCGACGCCTCGGTCGTACGGCTGCGCCATCTCGCGCATGAACGCGCGCGCGATCTGCACCGCCATGTCCGTGCTCAGATTGAGCTGCTGCTCGTGCAGGTGCGTGGTGATCCAGCCGGGAAGCTTGCCGCGCTTATCGTGCGAGTTGTAGCGCTTGTCGGCGAAAACCATCAGCCCGTAATCGGCTTTGCTGCGGATCACGCGCCCGACGCACTGCGCGGCTTGCCGCACGGCGTCGAACGCCAGGAAATCAGCCTCTTTGATTTGGAACGTCTCGCGCAGGTACTCCAGGCGCGCGCGGAGCACGCGTGAGAGCGTGTACTGATACGGCACGCCGTACATGATCACCGCGCGGCCGTAGTGCCTGTCAAAGTCGATGCCCTCGGCAACCTTCCCGCGCGCCACGGAGAGGAACACCGCGCCTCGCCCGCAGTTGCACGCGCGGCGGTAGTTGTCCAGCGCCAGGCTCGTTTCGACGACGTCCTGCGTCTCGATGAACACCAGCTTGTGCTGCATCACCTGCTGTAACACACCCGTCTCGTGCCACTTGCTGACGATCTGCTCCATGTACGAGTAGGACACGAAGAACGCCACGAGGCCGTCCGGCACGGTGGCGGCGAGGTCTATTAATATCCGCCCGTAGTTCTGAATCACGCCCGGGTCGTCGCGCATGTCGAACTTGGTGCTCACCGCTTGCTGATCCGCGCCGCGCGTTATGACCACGGGACACAGGCACTCGCGCGTGAGCGTCATCGGTAAGCTCGAGATGCACACCGGGTTGAAGCTCAGCAGCCGCGGGTACAGCTCGATCGGCGAAAGCGTGCCGCTCGTGATGAAGACGCTCTGGAACTTCTCAAACACCGGGCGCACCGCCAGCGACGCGTCCAGGCAACACAGCTGAAACACCGGGTCGGGTATGTTCGGGTACCGTTCGTCGTACGGCTCGAGGATCAACGAGAACCCAGCCTGGTACGTCCCGACGAGCGTGCCGAAATCCGCGACGAGAGACACGGCGTTGTACTCCTCCGTGTCCACGATCTCCAGCGTCTTCAACAGGCTGGTGAGCCGGTCGTAGCAAAACTTGAGCGTCTTACCGTCAATCGCCGCGCTCCGCTGTAAGTGCGCGAGGAACGCCGCCGGGGTCTCCTGCTCCACCTGCGTCGCGCGCATGCGCGTCTTGAGGTACTCCACGAAACGTCGCAGAAACGCCACGAAGTGCTCCGCGCGGCGTATGTTCCCGGGAACCGCCTCGCGCAAGATGTCGTCGGGGATCACCGGGTTCTGAAGCGCGTCTTCTCCGCCGCCGCGACGCAACACGCCCTGCTGCGCGAGTCCGTCCACCAGGCGCGCGTACTCCTCGCGGAGCCTCCGCGCGTCCGTCTGCTTCGCGCGCTCGATCTTCCCGCTGAGGCTGGTGATGTTGCGCCCCGCGGCGTCCAGCGTCTGTTGCCTGAGGTTCACGGAGAGCGCCTCGATG
>Ga0209652_1003643_pt1 | contig 11212 bp, 10 predicted proteins | sample SaaInl74LU_5_DNA_FD_184641 | JGI IMG/M metagenome (GOLD analysis project Ga0209652, IMG submission 184641) | Marine microbial communities from expanding oxygen minimum zones in the Saanich Inlet - ESP_74LU_5_DNA (SPAdes) (version 2) | ecosystem: Environmental > Aquatic > Marine > Intertidal zone...
TGCATCACGTCGTCGTTTCACACCTCCTCTCTGATTCGATGATGGTTGCTTCGCCTTTGTCAATGTAGAAGGTAGTGTGCAGCAGGTGGAAGTGTCACGAAGACCTCGTTTCCATCCTCACGCAAGCATATATGTGTTTTCTCGCCGTTTGTCTTGGTTCATAAGTTCTACAACCTTTTTGCAAAGCCATCCGCGGATTTTGGAGCTTTTCTTGCTGTTGAATAAGTACCTCCATTTTCTTCACTTCCACTACCACAGCAAACATCCATCATTCCAAGCAGAGCAACGAGTAGAACTATAGCAAAAAGAAAAAGCACTCCACCCTCCAAGTCGACGTCAGCTTCCTCTATCCAAACGTATTCTACAGTAAATGACTTGGGCATCGTGTTCCGTCCTCCACCATTAGGCTGGAAGTCTCTGTATCGCGTTTCTTGCTGTACCGAATGAATGCTCCCATCACTTGCCGAGTACACAAATTTAATGATAAGAGTATCTAATGCTTTGCGTGGTGGTCGTTGTGAAGGGTTGTACACATCTATTGTACTGATGTGATGGAATCCTTCATCAAATTGCATAGACATCCGTAATAATTCTTCTTGATTATTATCTTCATAATTGTGATGATGAGGATTCTGTTGTTGCCTCGCCAATCTAATACCTTCTGCAAGTTTGAGATCGTTTCCAGCAGCATCAATCAAGAATTGCGTTTCGATCTTCGTTTTTGTTGACACGCCAAATCTTGGCATCTGGTGACGATACGCTTCAAGTTTGTGTTTGTTTGTTCGAATTATGATCCCTACCGCATCTCCAATTCTATACGATTGAACTGACAGCGGTAGACAAAAAGCAAATAATACAATCGAAAAGATGAGTTTGTATCTTGTCATCGTCGAGTCCATGATATTTTCGCTCTTATGCTGTCGGAGATTTGAGACTTGATGATCACTTCTATTTGGCGCTCACTGTATGGGAGACGGTAGAGGAGTAGGTATGCAACTTGCTTCGCTTGTGGCTGGTGCTGGCAACGGTGGTGTTAAGTACTAGAGGTGTTGCGATTTTTCCTGATTTTTCGTTTTTCGGAGAGTTGAGAGTTGAGAGTTGAGAGTGGAGCGAGATGAGAGTTGTGGAGATGTGGAGTGAGAGATGAGAGTTGACGGTGAGTGAGACACCCATCTCCTCTGCCAAAGATCTTGATGGAAGCACAACGAAAATCACCAAAACAACAATGAAACAAAAACGGAAATAAAAACAACACCGTATCAGAGAGACTGCCAGCATTAAAATAAATAAGCATCAGCAACCCCACTAATTATTGAAGCATGTCAGAAGGAGAGACAGCAGCAGCTGCACCCGCAGCCCCCTCAGAGAGAGAGCAAGTGCTTGAGCAATACCGTGCCAAAATCCGCGAACATCGCGAGACCGAGGCCCGCCTCAAGCGCATGCGTGAGGATGTCAAGGGCCTCGTTGCCAGGTATCAAAAGACGGAGGACGATTTATCGGCTTTGCAGTCTGTCGGACAAATTATCGGCGATGTGTTGAAGAAGCTGGACAACGAGCGGTTCATCGTGAAGGCCAGCAGTGGACCTCGTTATGTCGTGGGGTGTCGCTCCAGGTTGAATCAAGACAAGCTCAAGCCGGGAACGCGTGTGGCTTTGGATATGACGACGCTCACCATTATGAGGATATTACCACGAGAGGTCGATCCGACTGTGTTTCATATGCAGGAGGATGAAGAGGGAGGAAAGAAGGTGAGTGAAATTTAGCTTGCAAAGCGCTTGTGTCATCCTCAATCATAATATTTTATATTATGCTTACATCTCACCTCTTTTGAATTCAGACGAGCTTCAGTGATGTTGGGGGGTTGAACGAACAGATTAGGGAATTGAGGGAGGTAATTGAATTGCCATTGACGAATCCTGAGTTGTTCATCCGAGTTGGAATCAAGGTACGTCGAAATTTTCTAATATATGTTACGTTAACAGTGAACAAAATATATACTCACACACATCATTTTGTCAACAGCCACCGAAAGGAGTTCTTCTTTACGGACCTCCTGGCACTGGAAAGACAATGCTCGCAAAAGCTCTCGCCTCCAACATTAATGCCACCTTCCTAAAAGTTGTTGCATCTGCCATTGTCGACAAATACATTGGAGAATCCGCTCGTATCATCCGTGAAATGTTTGGATTTGCCAGAGATCATCAACCCTGCGTCATTTTTATGGATGAAATTGATGCCATCGGAGGGTCGAGGTTTAGTGAGGGTACATCCGCTGATCGTGAAATTCAGCGTACTTTGATGGAGTTGCTCAACCAAATGGACGGGTTTGAGGAACAGGGCCAAGTGAAAATGGTCATGGCGACGAATCGTCCTGATATTTTGGATCCTGCACTTCTGCGTCCTGGTCGTTTGGATAGAAAGATTGAAATCCCAGAGCCGAACGAAACACAGCGTTTGGAAATTCTCAAGATCCATTCGGCATCCATTACGAAACGTGGAGATATTGATTTTGAGAGTGTAGTGAAGTTGGCAGATGGGTTGAACGGCGCTGACATGAGAAACATTTGTACAGAGGCGGGACTATTTGCCATTAGGAATGATAGGGATTATGTTATGGAAGAAGATTTCATGAAGGCAGCAAGAAAGATTTTGGACACTAAAAAGTTGGAGAGCAAGTTGGATTACAGCAAGGTATAGATTGGGAGATTGCAATTCTTCGAACCGTTCGATTCCCCACATTATCTACTGATAAATTGTCAGTGCCCGCATCAAGGGTGCCAGTTAATGTCTAATTTTCCTTTATGAAACGAACTCATCTCCCATCAATATCATTCATCCGCATGTCTATAACATTTGTCACGTTTCCCCCCCAACAATTCTATTCTGATTCAGAGGTTGCAATCTTACTCCAAGAATCCCTTCTCTTCACCTTCCATCCTATACAATTCAGCCAACCTCTCCCTCTCGTCTTCTGCCATACGTTCTCTCTTTGCTTGCTCTTTCTCTTCAGCCTTTTGAACCTGTTTGTTCATATACGACTTCTTCTTCTTTCCCGATGATCCAATGATGCTATTCTCTCCCGATAGAACCCCCGCAAGTCCCACATTTTTAACCGGTACATTGTAAAGTCTACACCTTGCTACAAGTTTCAATGGACTACGTGGATCTGTACTGCTCTCGACGAGGTCAGAGATCGAGAACGTGGTACCATCGGCCAGTCTGACTAAAGCTGTTTCCGATTTAACTCCAGAAAGCTCTACGGATACAATCGATTTAGCCGAGTCTCGAAGAATCACGTCAAACTCAGAACTGTGGTAATAGGTAATAAGTTTGTTGTTTGCAATGGTTTAGATAACATGTAACACAGCAGAAACGCACACACCAAGCATGGACACACGCGAGAAAAAAACGAACCTTGTAACAGATGGAATGTCTGGAATGGGAGCAGCGCTGGCAGCAGCTGGGATGACTGTGCTCGCGAGCAATACAGAAGATGCAAGGTTGGTTAGTACGCTTCGGCGATCCAAGTTTGGGCTGGAGGAAGAGTGCAATTGCGTCTTCGTCGATAGAGGCTTTGACGTTATTGATGAGATCGTAGAAAACGACGAGACGGTGACATCCTCCATTAAGGAGATAACGGCTATTGTTAGCAGTGGAAGGAGTTTCATCGTGAAGGATTGATGTTTAATTATGTAAACTCTTTTGTAGGAAGATTGATCTATGATCTAAGACTTCTTTTGGCTTTTTTGTTTTGATCGTCGGTCGGCGGTGAGTGATTTTCAGCACGTGGAAGCAAGCACGTGAACTTCGAGTTGTAAACCCGGAGGATCAGGATTTTGGCTAAGCTGGTATTGAGGGGTATGAGTCGCTATCGTTCTATCTGTTTAGAGATGGTGAAAGAGGGGGTATCTGTTGTTGACCTTTGAGGGGCGGGGCAAGTAAAGATGGGGTACAGTTTTCTGGAGGTTCCTCTGTGCTTATCTGGGGTCGGACCGGTACAAAATGATGGTAGGTATGGTATCTACGACGGCGACATAGGACACGACATTTGCCGACTTTCACAGAGCGAATCACCGCAATCAACGCTCGCTCAAGCATCAAGCAAAAGAGAACATCTTGGCCAAGAGTCATCTTGGCAAGATGGTTCAAGAAGTGGCATGATAACTTGTGTAGTAAGATATAATTATACTACTTGACGTGCCAAGACGACTTATCCAACTATGCAGTAAAGAGTACGATATCAACAATGGTAAACATGGACAGCGTCGGAGCCGATATTGACGCCAGCGGTAAAGTCCTTTCGAAGGAGGAGTTGATTCTGCGTAGAGAAAGGGCTGGTAGGTGTGTGACCTGCGGAGTGAAGTGTTATGAGAAGACGTTTACGCTATTCAACAAGAGAGTGCCGCTGACCGTTCCTGGACAGGTTTTGAATGGGATTTGCTTGCGCTGTCATCCGGAAGAACAACTAGCAGCCTCCGTTACCACAGAACTGTCTGATAGCTCAAATAACACTAGCACTAGAAGTATTTCAGTGGGAAAGATGATGGCACAGAAATTGAAGTTCAGCAAAAAAAAGTCAGAGACGTCTCCGTGCTCGGAGGAATCGGACGAGCCAAGAGGTTCTAGTCCTAGCATCACAGATCACAGCACTTCATATCTCCGACGGTTGACTCCCCGCCCGTCCAGCTTAACGGAGGATCTCAAAGATGCAGCCAACATCATGCAGCAGCTCGAAAACTATCAGATTGATGATGAAAACCACAGTGAATGCACTGACGAGGTCAATGATACTGCAAATGCAATCTCTACATCAGAAAAGCATGCCCTCCAAGCATTAAATCAGCAAGATTTATCTTACGCTGACATTGTCAACATTATAGCGAAAAATCCGCAACAGGCAGTAATGAATGAGGGTCTATATGCATTATCTTTAATTCATGAACTTGATATCAACACAGCAGAAGAAACAGTAAACTATGGTGGATTTGATGTGATTATCAATGCGATGGATGTTTGTGCTAAAGATGGTATTGCTCAAGTAAATGCATGTAAAGTGATATTTATAGCATGCTTGAATGGAGAGAATGTGCAACGGGATATCGCTAGAGCTGGTGCAATGAAATCATTGAGAAATGCGATAGAGTCATTCAGTGACGATGAAATTGTGCTTGAGGGGTGCCTATTAGCATTGAGCAGTTTGTGCATCGTGGAAGATAATATTGTGTACATGTTTGAGGGAGATTTGATTGACCAAGTTATTATTACCATGAATGGACATCTTGACTGTGGAGGTTTACAAGAGCATGGATGTGTGATACTCGGACTGTTGGCGAGGAATTTTGAAGCAAGAAGAAGAATTAGCAAGGCTTGTGGGTTTAACTCCATCGTAGTTAGCATGGCTATCAATCATGGCGATGTTGAAGTACAGTGCCAGGCTCTGACTGCAGTGCGAGCGTTCTGTGCAATCGATGACGATAGTTGTAAGGTTCTACTTGCGACGTCTGGCGCTGTCAATGCCGTTCTTGAGGCAATGAAGGCTCATCCCGATCTAAATCGGGTACATGAAATTGGATGTGATGTGATTAGGCTACTTTCACTTGGAAGAAACGACGACAATAATCGTCTTTTGGGAGAAAATGGAACATGCACAGTAGTCGTCAGGTCAATGCGGTCTCATTCACAAAATATTGCCATCCAAGAGAGAGCTGTTGAAGCTTTGGCGGCGTTGAGCGAACATTCGAACAATGTACCAGTCATCTTAGACGCAGGTGGTATTGAAGCTGTGTTGGCAGCAATGCACACTTTCGCTGAATCTCCTCATGTCCAAATTAAGGGATGCGCAATGTTATCAAATTTTGCATCCGCTGTGGATAGCATCAAAGTCAAAATTGTAGACGAAGGTGCCCTTGATGTCATCGTCATGGCCATGGTTTTGCATTCGGACAATGAAGAAATACAGGTGAGAGCAGTGATACTGCTCAGAAAGCTTTGCATCAAAGAGAATATCCAAAGAATGATAACAGCGAATATTTCTCCAGTGATCGCAGTGGTTGAAGAAACGCTAGGAGACAACCTACACGAGGAGACAAGCTACATCGTTGCACAATTGGAAAATGCAGGTTAGATATTTGATATATCAGGAAGCATTGAAGTTAGGAAGGAAGGAAGGCTGGGCAAAGGATGGATATGGATATAGGAAGGAGGGAAAGGGCAAAATGTAAGCAGAGAGGAAGCCAGAACTAAAGACTAGGAGTACTTACTGTAAAACATATTCAGAGAATGAAGCTGAGTCGCATGCACTTCCTGAATCGTTGGGGCTTCCTTTCTCTAGCTACCCACTTCTGCTCTGTGACATGCTATGTAAAAAGGCCATCACCAACTCACCACATACATCACAGCACAGGAAGAACAAGGCACCATGGTGATGATGGCAGCCGGATCGACGTTCCCAATTGTGCTACTAGTGCTGTGTGTTGTCATCTACTACAATAGCTGCCACTGCAATGGATTTAGCACTAATACACTTCGACTAGCAGATGATCATACTACAATACGAAAACGCCCGGATCGTTCGATCACCCAAGGAGATTCTTACCGAAATTATTGCAAAAGTTGCAATCGGCCGCTACCGCAGTGCCTATGCGAACATTTGCCAGAAGAAAAGATAGGGTTAGAAACAAAAGTCTTGGTGTTGCAGCATCCGGTAGAATTTCGACGTAAAACCATCTCGACCGTACCATTACTGAAGCTCGTGCTTGATCAGTGTCATGTCTTAGTAGGGAGATCATTTGACGTTGAGCTTGAGACAATTATTAATCAAGCATGCAATGAAGGAAGAATACCGCTCCTTCTTTTCCCTGGACCGCGCGCGACTGTGTTAGAAGACACTAATGCAATGGAACAGTTACAAGCTGCAAACTATAAGTCCTCTGATACGCAGGCAGAGCATGGGCCAGCAAAATACTTGCTCATCATTGTTGATGGCACGTGGACGCAAGCAAAACGAATGGTTAGAAACTCGCCAGCATTGATGCAAAAATGCAATCCTATTCAATTTACTGGCACGGAGGACTTGTCTATATATGATGCAATCAGGAAGCAGCCTGATACTCACTGCCTTTCTACGTTAGAGTCTTGTGTCCGAACATTGAAATTGCTAGAACCAGAAACTGCCAAGACGGATGAAGCTTCCAAGCACTTGCTAGATTCACTCCGTTCTATGATTTTTACGCAATTGAAGTACGAAGAGACACATCTACAGAAGAATCCAGACTTGGTTCGCAATTCATCAAAATTGAAGGCAAAGAAAGAGAGGCAAAAGAACATTTTATCAACAACAAACATTTCCGGAATAGAAGATCATACTAATGTTGGAGACGATGAAATACTACCAAATGGATACAAACTAAGGCCGCTACTGGAGTCAGATGCAGAGTTTGTTGATTCAAGATGGCCTTATAGGTCAAAGAAGTCTTTGGTAATGATTAGAAAACAAATTATTGCGGATAATGTCAATTCTACGAGGACTGGATATAGTTCATGTCTGGGAATTGAGCATCGAGGGAAGTTGGTAGGATGTGTTATGCGACATACAAACGGTAGTATTGGTATACTTCACGTGGACGAAGACCATCGAAGACGAAGGCTAGGAGAATTTTTGCTTTCTAGTGCAACAAAGGCTCTACAACAAAAGAATGATCCCACATATGCTTTCATACTCGAAGGCAACACAGCATCTGAGGCTCTATTTACAAAGATGGGCTGGGAAAAGATTTATTCGGGTAAGAAGGGGACCGGTAAGCGAAGAGCAAAGCGCTTGTGGGAGTACACAGGCAGCGGCTAGATATTGTGCTGAAGAAGTTTGCAGTGAACTGCAGCAAGAGTACGAGCACATGCATTTGAGCAACAGGCGACCTGCAGTACAAAATAAGCTTCAAGACTCCAGATGATGTGCGTTCGCGTGCACAGCATAATATACATTTACAATGATCTGTTTTGGTCTTCTGCGTGAGTCATGATGATTAGTCAGCTCAAGCATTCCTTGTTCTAAGATTACGCTTAGTATGTAATATCTTCATCACTTTCCTCATCCTCGCTTTGTTTGTAGCTGCCTTCGCCTTTTCTCGCCTTTGTCACCTCATGATACAACACTCCAATGAGAATATCAAACTCTCTATTTTCCTCCTTGAGACGTTCTATGGCTGCCCTCATCTGTATCACCGGAGCTGTATCGGTGATACTTTTTCCTTTATCGTGGATTTGCTTCTTCACGTCGGCGAGTTCAAGTGTAAGCAGCTCGAGCTGACCATTCAACACATTTACATTTTCGTCCCGGTGTTCTGCAGCCATCTCCAGCTCTTCAATCTTTGCTCTAGCTTGATGATACTCGAGTATAGAATGACGGAAGCGATTATTGAAGATCAATGTTTTTTGCTCGATCTTGTCGCGCTCAAGTGACATTGCATTGATTGCCTCGTGAACTTGTGGCTTCAGAGCCGATAGTGAACCCTTGAGGGTTCGCAAATGGGCAATGCTTTGCTCCAACTTGCGAGTCATTTTGGGCTAGAGAGAGGAGTGAGAGTACGGAGGAAGAGGAGAGCCTTCTTCTCGCCAAAGAAGAAAAATAATTTAAATCAAGATTGTTTTTGCCACTCAAACTCAACTCAACTCAGATCGAGGAGGCTCAGCTTACGGCTTTGTAGAAAGAGAAGATAACGCAGTGTGATAAGACACCACGTTGAGAGACTTTTAGCATACCCGCCGACAATAACAGAACAGGCTATACAAAAATGAAAATCGCAATTGCACTACTCCTTGCACTAGCAGCCATTGACTCGCTTTCAGCATTGTCATGGAGGCGTAAAAAGCAAAAGAAAAGAGCGAAGGAAGGATGGAGAAGGACTAAGAAAGGATGGGAAAGGTTGAATCTGCCACCAGACAGCAAACTGCAAGTCGGCGTGACCTATCGCCCAAAGCATTGCTCTGCAAAGAGCCAGAAAGGCGACTTCATCTCTATCCACTACAACGGTACCCTATTCACCAATGGAAATGTCTTTGACTCGTCCATTTTGCGAGAATACCCATTCGTTTTTCAATTGGGCAAACGAACTATGCACGATGGCTTCGAGAAGGGCTTGTTGGGAATGTGCGTCGGCGAGAAAAGGAAACTCGTTGTTCCTAGTGGAATGGCCTACGGCAAAGTCGGAGGATTCGGTAGCGAGGGCAAGATCAAGCCGAATGCCACTCTTGTGTACGGCGTAGAATTGCTAGAGATTCTTTCTGAAGAAGCGGCTGCTCCAGACATGGTTTGGGGGTTGTAACTCTCATTCGCTAGATTTTTTCTTCATTCATATGTATTAACAATTATTCAAATGCACTGGAAAATAACGCATCTCTCTATGGACACTTTCGATTCACAATGGCAGCACCGTACTCCTCATAATCTTGTTTGGATATCCACATGTCTTGGAACGTGCCCAAGCTCCCCAAAATACTTCCACCTAGCCACGAGCATATTGCTCTCTCTGAAATATTCGGACTTGTGACCTTTACTCTCCAGCCCATCGTGTGTTTATGAACAATCGCTTCAACTTCTTCACGCAAGCGATCGGGGAAGGCTTGCTCATCGCCCAGTAGCGAGGTGCCTCCCACAGTACCGCCACCGCCTAGTGCGCTACTGCCAACGACGCCAGAGGCTCCTGTAATACAAGCCCCACCACCACACACTACAACATCTCCCAACAATTTCGCTTGCTGATCTCGATCACAGCGGTACACGGCGTCGCACACCATTTGCGCCGGTGATGCGGAGGTCAGAAAGTGGAAATAATTATCATTCATGTTGCTGACATTACCTCCCTCATCCAGTAAGCCATTTGGAGGTTCCGTTCGCAAATATGGTAGACAAGCAGAGTATAATTTTGTAGAAATCACGTTCGGAGAGTAGTGCGTTTTCTTGTTGTTGCGTCGAGATCCAGCATATCGACTAGATTTTTCTCCCCTGTAGGATGTGTTGGAATACGGATCTCCTTTTGCGGCACTACTACTCGTAATGCCCTTTGAACCTCCCTCATTTGTTTCGTCTTCATCATCTTCTCCTTCGGCAATGAAGTCTTCTACCTCCTTACTATATTCTTCCAACTTCTGAACAGTCTCATCAAATACATTGTCACGGTAGAGTGAATTTTGCTCGTCGTTTCCAAAGTATAATTCCACCACATCGCATCGCGAAGCAGTGCTAATTTCCACATTGGTCCCATCCGGTAAGGTATACGGCAATTTGGCTGCCGTCAAGAACATATTAGTACTTGCTGCAGCAGGGTTAATTACCGCCCCACCCTCCCCCGCAGCAGCAGCGGCATCCGCACTTGCATCCTCACCAGGCGCAGCACTACTCGAAACATATCCCATGGGACCCACTGCCACACCCAATCCACATTCTTTGATCTCTCTAGCCAAAGCTAATCTGCTCCACGCGTGGAATGGGTCCTTCCGAGGATTATAACTAGCACGTCTAACCTGATACAACGGCATGAGATAATCAGGTATTGTAATCGCAGATGCAGTGATACCCTTTTCCTTGATAAAATGTCCCTTGTCATCTCTCTTTGATTTTTTAGGCGAAGGTTCCACCGCAGACTGTTGTTGTTGTTGCTGCAACTCCAACTTTTCCTTGGCCCTTCGCCTCATCCGCTCCTTCCTCTTCCTCCCACCCTGCGACACAACCAAACCATCCATCATTTCCAATACTCGTTCCTCGATATTCCGTGCCCCACAGGCATTATTTCGAAGCACTCCACTCCGTTCCACAAATCCCTCATATACAGGTGTGACCATGGTGCCGGAATATCCCACATCTACGACGGTGGCGGTGGTCCGACCGACTGCATAGCATGCCGCAATGGCATCCCTCAAGAAGAACACTGAGGGTAGATTGTGCGTTTCGAACATGATTTCGAGCAATCGTTGACGCAGTGCAGGTGGTGTATGTGATTTATCAAGCATCAACAGTGGATGGTGATGAGAGTAGTCGACGGAGGTGTCCATTTCGCCATTCCCACGAGATAGACCCAGCGAATGTTGAAATGCATGCTGTAAATATGAATTCACAAGTTCGTGCGATTCCCACGCATCTGCAGTGGTGGTTGACTGCTCATTGGATGACAGCGATGATGATGCATTATTATTGGCACTATTTTTGGAGGGAGGGGAG
>Ga0209652_1003645_pt1 | contig 11211 bp, 12 predicted proteins | sample SaaInl74LU_5_DNA_FD_184641 | JGI IMG/M metagenome (GOLD analysis project Ga0209652, IMG submission 184641) | Marine microbial communities from expanding oxygen minimum zones in the Saanich Inlet - ESP_74LU_5_DNA (SPAdes) (version 2) | ecosystem: Environmental > Aquatic > Marine > Intertidal zone...
ATTTTGCACGGAATTGCGGGCAATGGGTTCCAATTTGAGCAGCGATAGAATGCTGAAAGAGATCGCAATAATAAAGGTCCATTCCACCGAGCGGGCCCCTCCCCGCCTCCGCTGGGGCGGTGCTGCTGCTGTTTCTACTTGATGGCTCATGGGTAGTTGTAAGTACAAATGCAGGAGCAGGTCGGATGGTTGGTCAGCATCTAAATAATGAGAGGAGCAAATATCCCAGACAAATCATACCGGCAACATTCTTGCCGATATGGAAAAGGGTTAATTTGTGGATAATCCGCAGCGGCTAGACGAGCGTAGCGAGGTAGGCTAGTGAGTACAAAGGCTACATCTGCGACTCAAACTTACAAGTATTTCTTGTTTGGCTTTCCTCAGACACATATCTTTTTAACAGCCAACGCACGAAACGAAATTGCAAGTTCCACCAAAGCAAACCTCAAAAATGAGGAACTTCCTCGCCAATAACTTCCTCTACTATTCAGCTAAAAATCCATCAGTGTATGATTATTGGTCAAACTTGGCAACCCATTGCAACAGCATTGCAACCGAGCATAAAAGGACGACAATCATCGCAATGAAGACGCCCAAGAAACCAAGAGACAATCGCCTGCGGGAGTGCTTTCAGATCACGTGAGATTGGTGACACTTGATGGATATCAGTTGTTCTTTGCATTAGAGTAGATATATTATTTGAACTGCACCTCACATTATTATTTTCTCACTTGCTTCTTCTCCAGTACCATCGAGGGCGTAGGGGAACGCGTCATTTGCCTCCACTGCTCTGATTACGATAGAAACCTAACCAAATTCAATGCAACCAAGGCAAGGAATCATCTCACGGATCAATGTGTGGGCGTCGACGAGGAGATGCGAGAGATGTTTCGACAATCTACTCAGGCAGCGAAGAAACAAAAGACTGAGATGGGTCTTACTCACGCGACTATGGATGATATTATTACCATGCCTGCATTGCCTTCTACTTCTCTGGTGATGACGACCAAGGAGAAGAAACGGAAAACGATCAGCAATCGACAGTCTTTGGTTTACTTATCATTCTTCCTTGAAAGTACATCCATCATTGTTACTGCTCCGGTTGAGAAAGGAGAGCTCATTCTGCATCTGGCCTTCCCGCGCAATCAACTCAACTTGAAGTTCAACGCAGAGACCAACTTGGAAGGTGCTGCTGTTGTTATTGATGGTTTCATGAATAAAAACGAGGGATCGTGGTCTGCCTCCATGCGGAAAGTGGGTGCTGCTGAGAACTTGGGGACGGCTGGAGATTACTGCCAGTGGCAATTAGAGTCAGTGTCGAGGATGGATCAGGTGAAGCAGATTTTGAAGTCGTTGGTAATGATCTAAGGTGCGATGTAATGGAGGAGGAACTTTGAACAACAAATAATTCATAGCTAAACCTGACTTTCTACAGGATTACGTCTGTCCAAGTAATGATGCTTCAAGCATTTGGATCCATCTCGTTACCTTCTCTATCAAATAGTAATGGAATTATGTCCCCAGTCTCTGGATTTATTTTGACATCCAATTTTCCACCCAAGACTTTCATGAATGCTCCACTATCTATGTACAACTTTGGTAGATTGTCATTCCAGCTTTCAGTAGGTGGTTTTGGAGTTACTCCATCATCCAGCACTTCTAGTGATACTCTGAATTGTTACACAGACACGATGAATTTCTTTTAGCGTAAATTCCACGAAACAAACAAACACACATCCACACATCATGTAATGATAATGACTCACCCTTCATCTTCAAACGATAGCTCCTTCTTGACATCCTTTATCAAGTCAAATTTAAACGCCATTCGAAGTGCATGCTGTGAACTCATTTCATACTTCAATTTGATCCCCTCCGAACTCGTGGCTTCAATCAATTTGCGAAAGATTTCTCTTGCTTTGGGTGTGAGTTGCAGAGCCGCCTTGCGGGGAATCATTGTCTTTTTTGTATTCTTGGTTGATTTTCCTGATGCAGAAGAGAATGATGATGATTGTATCCGTTGGGTTGCGATAGTTAACAACGGAGTGAGAGGTGTGTGACAATAATACACACGTTTGGAGTTGTAGTTGGTATCTGCCCAAGACGCAGCTATTGATGATGTATTTCTGATCACAATGCTGCTTATTTTGGACTTTTTTGATGCTGATAATATGCATCGCTGGATCATGCACTGCATCATCATCATACTACGTGCATTATTCATGATAGTGTTGATAATTATTGATAAGTAGATAGAGGATTGATTCAATAAAAGAGGCAAAGCAATGATAATGAAGAATGAAAAAAATGAAAAGCTCCCCGGCCGCTAGAAAATTGTGTGTATGTATGTAAGTACTTATGTACTTCCACTTACATACCGATCATTTGTACTCATAATTATTGAATAGCGGCGGACGGCGGTACTCAGGCAGTCCATGGGCCTTTGCAAAACCTCACGTTCATGATTATGAGAACAAAGGGAAACAAAGAACAATTTTGATGTTGATGTTGCGTTGATGAGAACGTTGCAATCATAAATTGATATTGGCCTCGCCACCCCTATCTATCATATCACATAGGAAAGTGTAATTTTGCCTTGACGCCGCCCAGACATTCTCTGAACCAGCAGTTGGAGTATTAACGCCGAGGGCAGATCAATGAGATGATATGATGTCAGCCTGCTCCTCCATCTTATCTCAATCTCGGCACTGTTGGTGGTATCGTCGACGATGTTACCATTTTGCTTCGATTGCGTCACTACGGGGTAGCGTGACTATACAACATCATGAAGAGTACGACAATTGCAAACGCAATAAGAAATACAACACAGCAATGAATGTGCAGCGACGACGTGATATATCCACAAACAACAAACCAGTACTAAACAATGTCCTTTCCAAGGAGGCAGCTACTGCTCCAATCGACTATCCAACCTCTCAACGATTCTCAGCACTGCCTCCAGCCATTGGTATACACCTTGCGATTGGTTCCGTGTATGTCTATTCTATGTGGACTCCGGGAATGTCAAAAGCATTAGGCGTTGTCGCTGCAGCACCGTGTGATTGGACGCAGTCAGAGTTGCTCCCAGTATTCTCCTGCGCTGCAGTAGTTTTGGGAGTGACCACCAGCACTTTGGGGGGCTGGGTGGAGAAATCTGGTCCACGCATGTCGGGTTTGTTAGGCAGTGCTTGCTGGAGCGGAGCTTTGCTGACGACAGCTGCTGGAATCGAAACTCACACACTTCCATTGGTCTATCTTGGCTATGGATTTCTTGGAGGTGTGGGATGGGGTCTGATGTACTTGACGCCTGTGACTGCGGCTATGAAATGGTTCCCGGATAAGAGGGGATTGGCGACTGGAATTGCACTGAGTGCATTTGGTGCAGGAGCAGCATTTGCGCCTAGTGTGATTCATGTTCTCGTGGACCATTTTGCTGTAGCTCCAGAATTTGTTGGTGATTGTTTGTTGACAGGTGGAGGTGTTGAAGTCGAAGGAGTGACGAAAGCTTTTGTTGAGCTCACAACATTAGATGATGGGTCTCAAGTTGTTGCAAATACTTCATTGGTTGGTGAGCCAGGAACACCAGTTGTTGTAGCCACGGAAGCAGATGTTGCAAAAATCTCAGGAATGTCAAATTGTCCAGGAGTATATGCCATTGGAACCGGTGACACCGGCGTGTCGAAGGCTATGGCCGTACTGGGAGTATTATATGGTGGACTAGGTGCAATTGCGAGCCGATTCATGAAGATACCCCATCCTCAATGGACACCTGAGCGAGCAGTCACATATGGATCAGCTCATGATGGCAAGGAGGAAGCTGACGCAAATAGTAATGAAACAAACAATATTGGATTGCCTGCATCATATGTCACTACAAACACAATGCAATTCCCGCTTCTGTGGCTGGCTGTTTTTGGCAATGCAACGGGAGGACTTGCTCTCCTATCTTCTTCGAAAGTGATGCTTACTGACATCTTTGCTGGTGTATCACCTGATATTGTGACGCCTGCTTTCAGTACTGGGTATGTATCCGCTTTAGGAGTAGGTATGGCATTGGGAAGGTTTGGCTGGTCTGCTATTAGCGATGTGCTCGGTCGACAAAATACGTATGCATTATTTGGGCTCGGAATACCGATCGTGGGATTGACTCCGTATTTATGCCATATGGCTAGTAGTGCTGGAGCAGGAGGAGAAGTAGATATGTGGCCACTGATGGCATTTTACTCAGGTTCAGTCCTTACGATTACATTTTATGGCGGAGTTTTCAGTGTATTGCCAGCATATATTGCCGATTTGTTTGGGCAAAAACATGCTGGAGCAATCCATGGCAAGGCTCTCACTGCATGGGCATTGAGTGCTGTAGCGGGCCCAATGGGGCTAGCATATTTGCGATCGCATTCGTACCAAACTGCAGTTGAAGATTTACTACAAGCAATTGACCGTCATGATGCATCAGCTTTAGAGCGCTCATTCGGAGTTTCCATTGATGATGATGCGGGCATTCAAAAGTTGGTGAATGCAAAGACATTGACACTTGAGAAGCTGATGGAGCTAGCACCAGCAGATGCTGTTGATCCGACTCCTTATTTGTACAACACAACATTATATGCGGCAGCTGTAAGTTACTCATTTGATTGCTTGTATTTCACTTTGCTCACTTACTCACAATACACCTTTCGTTCCAGGGACTAATGAGTGTTGCGTTTCTGAGCAACCTCGCGATTCGGCCACTGGATTTGAACAAAGAATTGAAGCAGCTTGAACGGGGTTCTGTTCGTATGTGAATGGGGCGATGATCAAGTCAAACAATAGTTGTAACGATTCAAAGTTAATTATTGCCAAATTGACAAGGTACTATGTGCATCTACAGCGTGTACTTCCGCAGCTAAAATTGTCCCCAATGATAAGAGAGAGCTATGCTACAAAATCAACATTGTACTCTCCCTCATATTCCATTTCATCCTCATTAAATCCCACAGTGGGGAAAGATGACGCAAACTTACTAACTTCCTTCCTCAACTGGACTAATTCTGGATCAACGCTAGGTCCCACTGCACACATTTGCCTGAATCCCTTGATCTTCTTTCCCTGCTCGGTTCCCTTCAACTTCACTGCAATCGACACGGCTCTATCAAAAAACTCAGCAACCTGGGCAAAATCATCTTCGTTGAAACCACGCGAAGTCAATGCGGGCGTTCCCATACGAATGCCACCAGGATTGAGTGCCGAAGTATCTCCGGGCACTGTATTCTTGTTACTGGCTATGCAAGCTAACTCCAATACACGTTCCACACGAGCTCCATCAATACCACGACTAGACTTCACATTCACTAAAACGAGATGGTTATCAGTCCCCCCACTAACAATATCGTAGCCCATCCTTTGAAGTTCCGTTGACAAACGTGCGCAATTCTTAAGAACCTGCTTCTGGTACTCGACAAATTCAGGAGTGTTCGCCTGTTTCAAAGCTACACTCAATGCCCCAATGGTATGATTGTGCGGTCCTCCCTGCAATCCAGGGAAGACGGCAAAATTAATTTTCTCCTCAATATCATACATGATTGGATCTCCCTTCTTCGTCGTACCCCTCTGTCCCTTGCGATAAAAGATCATAGCACCCCGAGGCCCACGAAGTGATTTGTGTGTCGTAGTCGTGACAACATCTGCCCAGGGGAAGCATGACGGAATGACCTCTGCAGCCACCAATCCCGAAATATGTGCCATATCAGCCAACACGTAGGCATTCACCTTATCTGCAATTTCACGAATACGCTCATAATCAATCAAACGAGAATAGGCACTTGCCCCAGCAACAATCAACTTGGGCCGAAACAAAAGTGCACTCCTCTCCATCTCATCGTAATCAATCTGTCCCGTCTCCTCATTCAATCGATACGGCATACTCTCAAAATATCTCGATACCGCACTAATCTTCTTCGTTGGAGTTTGAAACCCATGCGACAAATGTCCCCCATGGGGCAAATCCAACGATAGGATCCTATCATGCGTCTCCAATAACGCAGTGTACACTTGAAAATTGGCCGGTGATCCACTCAAACTCTGCACATTGACGCCCCATTCGTCGTCACTCAGGTGGAACGTCTCCAGCGCCCTCTTTTGACAGAGCAATTCCACCTGATCGATATTTTCATTGCCTCCGTAATAACGTGCACCGGGATATCCCTCGGAGTATTTATTGGAGAGGACTGAGCCAAGTGCATCGAGGACTGCGCGGGATGTAAAATTTTCGGATGCAATGAGAACGAGGGAGGAGCGTTGGCGTGCCTTTTCTTGTTCGATGAGACGGGAGAGGTCGGGGTCTACTTCGGTGAGGCGTTTGTTGAGGTTGGCTCCTGCGGAGGAGGCGGATAGAGAGCGAGCGATATAATGAGAATTGATGTGTGATGATGATGATGTGTTTTTGGTGGCGGTGGCTGCTGCACGACGGAGTGCTGGGGCGAGGGAGGCGCGTAGGGACATCATTTTATATATTATATTATTACAATTGTAGAGGCGATTATTAAGCAATGCTTGATCAATAATATTATGATTATTACCGATACACACTTCTTCGATTAATGCATGCAATGATGACTTCTTTATGATCTTGTTGGATTTTTTGTTCCGAATCTTGCGGAATGCTGACGTCATGAAGTGGACACCCACCGTGTTAGTAAGTTTCCATGATAAATAAGTCTTCATCGACAATGTCTACTATTAACTCATCTCGTTGAGGGACATAGTTTTGTTGTAAATATTTATCTCGGGCTAATATTTGGGGGAGCATACATACCACATACCATACCTACCTACCTACATACATCACCATGGTACAACTGCTCTCAGAATCACTTCTTGCTAACAATCGCCACAATCCTCTCCCCAACCAATGCAATGGTTATCACTAACGACATTGACGCCCTCCTCATGCCACCTCCACCCCCACGTCTACCAAAGAGACAGAGACTGGAGTCGTCGGCGCTTGATCCAGCGGGCGGGGCAGAAGTAGCGGCGGTCTCCTCCAAAGGACAATCGACATCGCACGATTCATTCTCTCGTCATCGCCACCACCAAAATTGCACCGTCGTGGACCCCTTCCATGATAATAATAATAATTCTGATGGAAGTGAAAAGAAGAGATCTGTATCTCCCGATGAAATTGATGCCAAAGTTATTACAGGCGTCGTTGGCAACGAATGCGGCGGGGGAGACAATAATTTATTGGCAGCGTCTAATTCATTCGTCGATGGGGTGGAGAAACGTCTAGTGGGGACATTTGAGGATTTGGCATCAATGCATAATAATGAGGAGAATTGTCATCGCGACTTCCAGCCTTCGTCCTCACAGAACTATGATCCGTCGGCTGTATCGGAATGTGAAGGAAAAGACGATGGAGAAGAAGAATCGACGATCAATGATTTTGTCAAGATGGACAAATCTCATCCATCTCAAGGATACGAGGCACCCCCTATCAATGCATCCTTTCGTGATATCATTGGACACGGACAAGCCAAACTCAGACTCGATGAGGCACTCCTCCCACTTGCATTGCCTCCCGATTTGGCCGACTCGGTCCTCTCTGGAATTAGGGCTGCGCCAGCGTCGATACTACTTCATGGTCCTCCGGGGTGTGGTAAGACAAAGCTTGCCAAGGCGGTGGCAGGGGAGGCACAGGCTGCGTACATTTCTGTCGGCCCGAGTGATATACTTAGTAAGTTTGTGGGGGAGTCTGAGTCTGCGATCCGTGGATTGTTTCGTGAGGGTGAGTGTGATAATGTTGTTTCTTCCTTGTCTTCTCTCTATGTCGTTGTACAACTCCATTCACTCATACGTAATGTATCCAACACGCTCTCAGCTCGATTACGAGCTCGAAAAATGGAATCGAGGTGCACAGTCGTATTCTTTGATGAGATTGATGCCTTGGGAAGATCTCGAGTCGACGAAGGGGGTGGGGGTGAATCTCAATCTGGAGGTGACCACAGTTCACGCCGTGTGCTTGCAGAGTTGCTCATTCAAATGACGGGTTTGGCCAATATGAATGAAGAAGGGGATGAAGGTGATGGTGAGGAGGATGGTGAGGAGGAGTATGATGGTTATTGCGATGACAATAGCTTCGCTTGTCAATCTACCATGTCCACCGCCGAGTCTGAAAGTTGTGGCTTTGCGAATGAGCGTACGCAAACTCGCAACACAGGAGATGATAATGGCAACAAGGTTCACACGAAGGCTCGGGTGATAGTCGTGGCTGCAACGAATCGTCCAGAAGACTGTGATCCTGCTCTCCTTCGTAGGTTTGCTGTTCGAGTGTTGGTTGGATTGCCTACCAAAAAGGATCGAAAGAAGATTATCAAACGTCTGTTGAAGGATGTTGATCATAACGTTACGGCTGAACAGGTAGACGAACTTGCTGATGCGACGGAAGGCTGGTCTGGATCAGACCTCGGTGAGTGTCGACTTTAGTTGCGCAATCTTTCTCTCTCTCCTACATCGGCGGCATTCTAACATCGACGATTGTGCCTTCGTAACTTCGAATGTTCCCAAAATAGAGTCAATGACTCGTGAAGCAGTGATGGCTCCAGTCAGAGATTGCCTCCGCGCTGCTGCTATCCTCAAGAAGAAGGCAGGCAAAAAGCAGCAGAGCGAATCTTCACAGGCGGACGAAGTGAAGAGAGACGATGTTATCAATTCCACAAGGGAAACACTTCTGAATAGCTTCCGTCACCTACGTCCCGTGACGTCGAAAGACTTTGGCGATGGAATTGCTTTCTTCTTGGGTGAGCAGCAGGAGAACATGCCGTTTAATCATCTCAGTAGGCACGCTCACTATGACAGTAGTTCGAGTGAAGATGAGGAGGAGGAGGAAGATGAGAAGCAGCCGTGACTTGTTCTCTGTATTGTAGGGAGAATATATGTTGTTAGAGGAGCGATGTCAAGGGGCATGTATATGTTGCAAAAGTAATTGAATAATCTAGAATGTCGTCTCTATCTCTACTGCCATTTTACATCATTCCGGGCATGCCTCCCATGCCGCCCATTCCTCCGCCGGGCATGCCGCCATCATCCTTTGATGGTAAATCGGCAATCATTGCCTCGCTTGTTGCTAGTAATCCGGCAACACTAGAGGCGTCAAGGACTCCCGTTCTTGTAACCTTGGTGGGATCAATAATACCAAGTTCGAACATGTTGCCATAGACACCATTCTGGGCATCAAATCCAGTCTCGACTGGTGTATCCGGCTTCATTAACTCGCCGCAAATCACTGCTCCCTCCTCTCCTGCATTCATGGCAATTGTAGAAAGTGGAGCTCTAAGTGCCTTTTGAATGATCTCAACTCCGATGCGTTGATCCATGTTCGAAGCATTAGCGGCAACATCGTCCAACTTGGTCGAGCAGTACAACAATGCCTTTCCTCCTCCAGGAACAATACCCTCCTCAACAGCGGCACGAGTAGCATTGAGAGCATCGACAACACGGTCCTTCTTCTCATTAACTTCAACCTCACTGGCTCCACCAACCTTAATAATTGCAACACCTCCAGCAAGCTTGGCAAGACGTTCCTGAAGCTTCTCACGCTCGTAATCACTCTTGGTAGTATCAATTCCAGAACGGATCAAATCACACCTCTCGCCAATAAGACTCTTATCACCCGATCCATCAAGAACAATGGTATCATTCTTGGTAATTTTGACGCGTTTGGCACTTCCAAGCTGTTCAGGAGTAACTTGTTCAATCTTCATGCCAATCTCCTCGGAGATGACAGTACCTCCAGTCAAGATGGCAAGATCTTGCATGGTAGCCTTACGGTTGTCACCGAATCCGGGTGCCTTGACGGCACAAACCTTGATACCAGCACGTAGCTTGTTGACAACCAACGTGGCCAAAGCCTCACTCTCCACATCCTCGGCCACAATAAGCAAACTCTGTTGTCCCTTAATCACACTCTCCAAAACGGGAACCAATTGTTGAATACTGCTAACCTTCTTCTCCACCAAAAGAATCACGGGGTTCTCCAACTCACAAACCTGAGTTTTGGGGTCGCTAATAAAGTATGGACTAATGTATCCCCTATCAAACTTCATTCCCTCCACAACCTCCAACTCATCCTCAATAGTCTTACCATCCTGAACAGTAATCACACCCTCCTTCCCAACACGCTCCATAGCATCACTAATAAGTCCACCAATCGCAGCATCACCATTGGCCGAAATAGTACCCACCTGACTAACCTCCTCACGCGACGTAATAGGCCGACTAATACTCTCCAAAGTTTCCACCACACAATTCACAGCCGATTGAATCCCCCTTCGTACATCAAGGGGGTTCATTCCAGCAGCGACCGCCTTACATCCCTCACGGTATATGGCACGAGCGAGCACAGTGGCGGTGGTGGTACCGTCTCCTGCCACATCGTTTGTTTTGGATGCGACGGATTTGACTAGTTGGGCACCCATGTTTTCGAAGTTGTCTTCGAAATCGATGGATTTGGCCACGGTGACGCCGTCTTTGGTGATTTTGGGTGGGCCGTATGGTTGGGCGATGATGGCGTTGCGTCCTTTGGGGCCGAGTGTGACCTATGTGTATGATGAAGTATTGAGAGAATGGAGATGTGAGTCAGTATGTTGTGAAGTACATTTTGGTTAGCAGAGCTTTTGTTTGTTTGTTGTGTCTCTTTGCATCATTTGTGCACAGGATGTACACACAGTACCTCATGAGCACCGCATCATACAATACCACAGCATTGACCGGCCTACATACATCAAGCAACTCACCTGCACAGCATCAGCCAACAAGTCCACACCCTTCAACATGGCAGCACGTCCCTCGACACCAAATCGGATCTCCTTTCCTGTGGCCATGCCTCGTCGAGCCACATTGGATCGAGTCGACTGGATGGCTGTTTGGAGGAGGCTGCGTGAGGCGTTGTTGAGTGTATTCATTGTCGTGTAGTGTTTGGATATTATGATGGTGGTGTAGGAAGGATCGATGCAGGAGTGATGAAAAAATGGACGGTGGTCGCCAGATGGGAGAGATCCAAATCAATCTACAGGCCTTGGCTATGAGTATAATGTTACTGGAAGTAGGTGCATCTAAACGTCAACCTTTAGTGTAAATGAGGAGTCCCAATAGACCCGGCTCTTCCGAAATCTGAAATCAAATCTTTGATTTGGGGGGCGCGCGCGCGGCCGGCCTGGTTACCGCTCGGACAGTCTC
>Ga0209652_1003647_pt1 | contig 11207 bp, 5 predicted proteins | sample SaaInl74LU_5_DNA_FD_184641 | JGI IMG/M metagenome (GOLD analysis project Ga0209652, IMG submission 184641) | Marine microbial communities from expanding oxygen minimum zones in the Saanich Inlet - ESP_74LU_5_DNA (SPAdes) (version 2) | ecosystem: Environmental > Aquatic > Marine > Intertidal zone ...
CAAATAATCCACACTAATAAAATCAAGATGGACCCACGAGATCCCCGCTATCGACACATGAACAGCGGCGGCAGCGGCGGCGGCGGCCTCTCCTCCTCTGACAACAACAACCAAGGAGGAGGAGGAGGGCGTGGCTACACTGGCACAAATTCAAATAATCCACATCATAATCCACACAATAGCCATCACGGCGGAGGAGGACCAGGCCTCGGAAGAGGTGGTGGAGGATACCATCATCAATATCATGGTGGTGGTGGCCACCGCAAATCATTCGGCCGAGGCGGTGGAGGTGGAGGATATCACAACAACAACAACAACAACAGTAACATTAACAATCCCAATAATCCAGCCCACAAGGAACGTGAACTAATGAACATTTACGGCCGTGGCAACACCAACGCCGGAGACAATGACAATAAAAACATGGGACCACCACCCCATCAACGAAAATATCACAATCCCTGTAGATTTGCAGGACATGATCACGAATGGAAGGATTGTCCGAATAATTTTCGGAATAAGAAGAAGAATATGATGAATATGAATAGTAGTATGATGAGTCATAATAATAATAGTATGGGTTCGATGGGGGGTGGGATGAATAGTAATAGTAATATGGGGAATGGTGGGGGAAATGGTGGTGCACTTGGAGGTGATCATTATGGACCGGCATCGTCATCGTATGAAGTTGGAGGGAGTAGTGGGGGTGGAAAAATTAGTAATAGTATGGATCGACCTTTGATTGTGGGGTCACGGAGTCAAAGTGATTTCTATGGTGGTGGGGGAGGGGATCGAGGATATTCCAACAATACGAGTAAGAATGATCGACCATCACTATTGGGATCACGGAGTCAAAGTTTTGGTGATAATCTTCGTGTCTCCGCTGGTAGTGGTGGTGGTGGTGGAGATGGGGGAATGATGGGTGGTGGTAAATCACATTATTCACCATCTCCTAGAAATTCTTTTGTAGGTGTTGGTGGTAGTGGGGTTGGTGGAAGTAGTAGTGATCGACGTCGCAATCCGAGTATATTTTCACCACATCCTGGTGGTCCTGGTGGAGGTGGTGGAGATAATACTCGTCCAGCACCCATGTCTTCATCGTCACGTGGGTATTCGTCTTCTTATACTCCGACATCATCTTCGTATCGCAAGGTAGGAGGTGGTGGTGGTGGTGGTGGTGGTCGACCACATCATTTTAGTGAGGATGTCATTAATGATGTTCCTGCACCACCGATTTCATCATCACCGTCTGGTGGTGGAGGTGGAGGCGGTGGGGACATGATGTGGTCAGCAGGTTCGTCGCCTTCGAAATCACCGGGAGAAATCATGTCAACTCCACATTCACGTAATAGTGAAAGAGGCGGTGGTGTTGGGGAGAGTTACCGTGGAAGTAATGGTGGGGGTGGAGGAGGTGGTCGGCCTCATCACCACACTCCTCATCATTATCAACAGCCACAACATCGAGGATCATTCTCCGGTAACAAGTCTTCTGGTGGAGATATCCGACCATCACCCTACAACAAGTCGCCTGGTGAGGTACGTGGTGACATGCAACATGAAGGAGTAGGAGGTGGTCAGCAGCAACAACAACAACATCGAGGATCATTTACAAAATCACCTGGAGAGATTCGACCTTCACCATACTCCAAGTCTCCTGGGGAAATTCGTGGGGATTCGCATCATGAAAGTAGTTATCATCATCGTGGTTCATTCTCATCAGGTAAATCGACAGTGGAGATTCGACATCGGCCGAGTTTTGAATCACCGCATAATAATTCGTTTGTAGCGAGGCAAGATTCATTTGGTGGAGGGCCATCATCTCCCCGTCATTCTCGCGAGAATGCGCCTTCTTCACCAAGGCATCAATATAGCCGAGGTGACATGCCACCATCTTACAGCAGCAATAACACGTCTTCCTTTTCGCGAGAGGAGAGTAATGAAGTCGACGAGAGGGCGGTTAAGAAGACTGACGAAGGTTCTGCCCCACCAACAAAACAACCTAGGTCCAGTATCGAAAAGGATATCAAAGAACCACCATCTCCTGTCAAAGAGGAGAAAAAACCCGCGTCGTTAACTTGCTCAGCTCTGAAAGACGAGGTAAAAATAGGCAAGGCAGAAGACATCATCTGCCGAATGGCAAAGATAATGGACAACTCATCAGCCTCCGTCCCATCCAAAGAGGGTCTCACTCCCCTCCCAACCAAGATTGAAATTACAAAATGCATGGCGGAACTCGAGAAGAAGATCAAAACAAAGGGGAAGCAGGCCACCACCACCAAGAAAGAAGTTCGTGAAATGGAAGAACAGGAGAAGGAAGAACGAATGAGGAAAGAGATGGACAAGATTAAGGAGGAAGAACGCAAGGCGCAGGAAGAATTGGATAAGCGACGACAAATTGAGAAAGAGTTTGAGGATCGTATTAATGAGCGGAATCAGAGTGTGGAGGACAAGAGAGAGGAGCTGATGCGAGTATTTAATGCAAGAAAAGGTGAATTCAAAGAGCAAAGGCGATCTGGTCGTGCCAAGCTTGAGAATGACTGTCAAGCTGCTGTTGACGAGAAGGTTAGTGGGCTGACAATCGAGATTTTTACCGTCCGAGAGAAAGTGAAGGAGGCAGAACGAACGATTCAAGAGCTGGACGAGCTTGCTTTCCAAGAAGCGAATATGGCTGCCATGCCAGAAATGATAGAGGAAGATGGAGCAGACAGCTTGCCAACGATGGATGCCCCGGGAAAAATGTCTGGTCTTATCGGTACATTATTGGCACAGAATCAGCGCACTGCATCTGAAGCACACCACGACTCTCTTTCTGCCATTCCATATTTCCCACAAGCCGCCCAAGATGGCGAGACTGTATCTAATGAGGAGTGGTCAAACCGTGCTCGAAAAGTTACTGGAATCCACGATGCTCTCTACCTTGAACCCAAGGATATGCCAATGTTTGAGGAGAACAATCGCACCTTCCTTGAACTTGCCCCACGCATGAAGGAATGCATTCGCGTCCAAAATAAGAAGCTCAAGTCAAGGTGGACTGATTTGGCGAACCAGTATGTCACAAGACAGACTATCTACAAAGAAGAGACAGGTGTCGATCTCGAGTCATCAGGAGGGTACTTTAGTGCTGGAAAGCCGATCGAGATCGATGAGCCCGCCCCTCGTGGAAACAACCCATACCGTCGCCCTCGTAGAGGGATTTCGCAAGGCGATGTTGTTCGCTCAGAGTATGAACAAGAACAGATCATAGCAGAGCTTGCAGCTAAGGAAGCAATGGAGAAGCGCATCAAAGAGGGTGGTTGTGCATTGCCGCGACAGCAAGGTTTGTTGGAGCGCCAGCTATTTGCTTCATACTCAAATGGCTTTTTTGCTCAGCGTGTTGATGATATGCTGGCCGATGAAGAGGAGCGCCGTCATGTCAATATCTGGAGTGACATGGAGAAGTGTATTTTTCTGGATCGATTCCTTCACCATCCTAAGGACTTCCGCAAGATAGCTACTTTCCTGCGCAATAAGTCGACCAAAGACTGTATCAAATTTTACTACGATTCAAAGAAAACTGTTCCATACAAGCAAGCTTTGAAAGAATTCCTCTTGCGGAAGAAACGGCGTGGCGATGTTGTCCCTTGGGATGCCACAATTCAATCTGTCTTATCTGTCGGTGCAACAGTGAAAGCTGGTACCAGCGCTGAAAAGCCGCTTCGAATTTCGATCCCAGCTAACGATTGCACTTACCACTCCAAGTCATTCCACCCAATGAAGCTTGAAGTCTTCACCAATTTGGAAGAAAGCGTCCTTAACGCAAAACATTCAGACGACGAAAAGAAGGAGCATAAGCCAAGGCGCAGCAACTGGTTTATTTTGGAGTCGAGGAGTCGAAAATACATTAAGCACCGGGACGAAAAAGAACACCACCATAAGCGCAAAGCTGCAGTAGCCTTGAGCGAAGAGGAAGAAGATCCTAAGAAAGTTCAACGCAAAAATGACATGCCTTCTGCCCAAGAAGAGCCTCCGAAGAAAAAGCACAAGGCTCAAAAGTGGAAAGCGGAAGAGAAGAGACTGTTGTATGAGGCATTGGAGAAGCACGGTCATGACTGGGCGGCAATATCGAAGGCAGTAGGAACGAGAACGGACATTCAATCGAAGAACTACTTTCACGACAACGAGGAAAAGATCACTAAGCAGCTCAATGAACGTGCTGGCAAAGGCAAAGACGCAGAGGGAGTGAAGGTAAAGAAGAAGCCAGGACGAAAAAAGAAGATCAAGGATCCTCCTCCTTCTTCTACTCCCCCTCCTCCTTCTAATCCCGAGGTCGAAGTTACCTCCAAACCAGATTCTGTCGATTCTTCTGTTAGCAACACCACCAGCAACGCCACAACAGCTGAAAAAGAAGAACAATATCGCCAACAAATGATATTGCAGCAGCAACAGGATCACATTCGTCAGCAAATCCACCTCCAACAGCAACAGCAACATATCCAACGGTTAGTTCAACAACAGCAGCAGGAAGAGATGTACCGACAGCATCAAGAAGAAATGTATCGTCAACAAGTGCACCACCTTCGGCAGCAAGAGATTCTACAAGCTCATGCTCAGCATATGCAACATCAGCAACACTACCATGATCAGATGGGTCAACACAATTATGAGACCAATCAGCTTCAAAACTTGCAGCAACTGTTGGCAATGCGTGGCCGTCAGTCACCATACTACCAAGGAGGCAACGGTAACAACGGTGGCGATTTGGAGCGCATCTTCCAAGCAGCCTCGGCAGCGGGCATTCCCCAATCTGCATTAGAAGCCGCTCTGGCTAACAACAGTGGCGGACATCAGCAGCAAGACCAACAACAAGTATTGAGTATGGAGTTACTGCGCCGGATTGCACAGCAACATCAGCACCAACAACAGCAACAGCACCACCCACAAGGCGACAATAATCAATACTACGGTCATGGTCACGGGTATGGCAATGAATATCAGAGGTAGGATAAATACATTTCATAAATAATTGTTTACTCATCACAAGCCAGAAGGCGTTGTTCCTGCATTTTTGTGACAGTCAGTTCTCTTTGTCGTGTTCATACCGTCTTTTCATTATTGAAAAGAACAACCCCATTACCAAGAGACAAAAAAAGACAAAGCCGTCCACAGAAACCACAATCTTTCCATCTTGTATCAAACCTGATCCTGACGAAGAATCAGCACTTTGTCTTTGACCGTAGCTCAACTTCAACAAGTTGCCACTCCTCTTCTCATCATTTCCATCACCCATACTTTGCCTCACCAATTTATTGGCAGCATAAAAGTCATGATTCGTTGTTAAAAATCCAAGCACACTTTTCAAAGTAGTATATTGCTCTGAAAGATTCTCTAGCACATTCATTTCTCCACGCTTTTCATGTGATCGACGAGCTTCCACTGCCTCATTGGATAGACCAACATTGTTGCATGAGAGATAGAACAGTTCATAGTTTGGAGATGGACCATTTTCTGTATTTGGTACAGAAAAGATCCAGTCAAAGATTGCTTTGGTTCTGTGAATGTGAAACTCATTGGTAACTACTATTATCTTCTTCCAACCGTTGATATCTGTAAATGTTGATCTGGTAAAAAAGGCATTGGATATAGTATCATAGGAAGTTGTCTCCACAAACATGTGCTTTTCGGGTATAGGGTAGGTTGGATGCTGCATCAAGTACGCAGCCGATGCTGTAGACTCCCAAAGCGGGAGGCCATTATGAGGTGTTATATATTGTGGTAGATGGGCTGTCCCAGCAGATAGGCAAACCACCGAAGGGTGATGCACACCATTATTAGTAGTAGTTCGATCTTGATATGCATGGATCAACTTTGCAACAACATCGCATCTGTTTTTGACGTAGGTAGGTGGATCTTTTGGAGAAGATGGCACGCCTCCACCGAGGACGAGGATAGCATCCACTTGTAATGATGATGCATAGTCGTCTAGGTTTGAGATGAGCTCATCTTCTTCTAGAATGGTTCCGGTAGGCCATGTCATCGTGGTTGGGCTGAGGCAGAAGACTGGCGATATGGCAGAAGCGGAGAGTAGTGCGCTGCTATGGTACCAAAGATTTCATCGAAAGGGATAAAATGGCATCTTTCATCCTCTTTCATCTCAACTTTTGTCCATTTTCATTTCAGAGGGAAGAGGGGAAAAGAAAAAACCGGGTGAAGGTCAGACTAATAAATCGAAGCCTAAGAATTCGAAAAATCCAACGCAAACTGACACAACTCATGAACCAAGTCAAGAACTGTAGTGAATCAACCAAACCGAAACGTTGTGAGGAGGAGATTTCAAAACCATTCTCGTGTATCTATCATTGCAATTAAGCAACATGGCCGACCCCGAACCTACCTCCCCAGTCGCGGCTGAACCTCCCGTCGATGAGGCAGCAAAACCCACCGCCGCTGCTGCCGTCGCCGAAGAGACCTCCACTGAAGCCGGCGAAGCAGCGGCCGGGGAACCCTCTGTCACCGCGGCTGCAGCAACGGAAACTGCAGCAGATGAAACAAGCACTGATGAACCAAGCAAAGACGAAGCTACTACTACCACTACCAAGGAGCCTCGCAAGAAGTCAGTTGCCGGCATCCCCATCTATTGCAGCTGTCGCAAAAGTCAGTGTATCAAGTTATACTGTTCATGCTTTGACGCCGGCATCGACTGTGTCGCGGATTGTTCCTGCAAAAAATGCAAGAACAATCCCAAGGCTAGGATGGAAGCACAAAAGGCAGAGCATGCAGCCAAGAAGGAGCGAGAACGAAAGATGGATCTCATTGCGGCTGCCAAGGAGGAGGCAACGATGCTTCTCATTGTGTCACCTGGGAGACTTGGGCTGACCCTCAAGATTGACAAGGTGTTGGGTGGTGCAACGATTAATGAGATTGATGACGCTTGTACATTCAAGGGGCAGCTTGAAGTGGGTGATCGAATTGTCACTATTGATGGGATCAAGTTGACCAAAGTGTCTGATTTGCAGATAAATAAAGACAAGATTCGAAAGTTTGGTATTGCCAAGACGAAAACGCTCCAAAACATGACTGAACAGGCCAAGAAGGATCTCAAGGAGATGGTCCCAGAAAAGATGAAACCAGACAAAAGCACCAACTTTTATGAAATCAAGCCATACGTTAGAGACAGGAGACAAACGTTTCCATTCCTATCAGAGCTCAAAGCTAGTGGGCTGGATAGAACATCCGAGGTGAAACGTGGTGATATGATGACGGAACTATTGCAGTTCGACAAGAGGAACAACATTGAAACAAAGGCAAAGATGGGAGCATATGAGTATCAAGTTTTATGTGTACCGCTCATGCGGAGAGAGTCTGTCAACAAGAGAGAACTGGATAACAAGGCTTTCCATGCGTACAACAAGCAGACGAAGCTGATGGATAAGTTCATTGATTCGTGGGCACAATGGTGCAATGGGTCACGTGATGATGCAGCCAATATGATTTTATATCACATGGCAAAGAAATTTCCAAGTTCATATGTGCAGAATTTTGAGATGGCAACCAAGAAGCATGAAAAGGTTGTTGGTCCAGCAGCTGTTGACTTGCCTCCAGACTTTGTGAGTTATGATGGGACTAATGATATCAAATGGAATGCAAAATATGCGGAGCTCCTCAGGTAAGTTCAACATCTTCTTCTATTCCTTTTAATGCGTGTTTGCATCAAGTCTAATGCTTATCTGAACATATCTTCTCTTTGTTTTAATCATCAGGTACCACGAAAAGCATGGCAACTGTATGGTCTACACGAAGACTGATCTAGGAAGATGGGTCTGCATGCAACGTACTCAATATCAAAACAAGGCCAAATCCATGACTGAGAAGCGAGTTGAACTCCTCGAGCAATTGGACTTTCGTTGGCGTGGCGTACCCGATCATTGGCAGAGAGCAACTCCTGGTGGAAATCCACGTCAGTGCCGCGCTCTTGCTGCCAAATTAGTGTATCCGAGTCTGTCTATTCGCGAGTCTCTTCTTCTTGCTGGATTTCCCAATGAAGAATTAGATGCTGTCAAGGATCCAAAGCATACCTGGCGAACTGGGTACGTCTATTACAAGGACATGGTGGTGAAGAAGCTAAAGGATTGGGATACTGCTCAGAGGAGAGGGGCGCGTATCCAAACCGAGCAGCTGATTGGTATCCTGGAAGGAGATGATCCAGACAAATTCGAACAGGTCTTTGGAGAGTGCAGTAGTTTGTTGCCAGAGTTCCTCAGAAATGCAGAAGAGAGAGAAAGGACTGGTACTTCAGGAGACAAGTCACGTGCTCGCGCAAAGCGATCTTACAATGAAACCACCGACGATGACGTTCACCAACAGAATCATGAATACTTGGCAAACAAAATGCCTCGTATCGAAACAGTTGCGATGGATTATTCTACTCACAATTATCCTCCACAACATCACCAGCAGCAGCAGCAGCAGCAGCAGCAGCAGCAACAATATCACCAACAAGGATACCCTCAACACAATGACATGGCAGCCCATCAACATCAAATGAACTACCAGAATCACAATCAGTGGCACGGAGTCTGAGCGACGGATTTCACATTATAGACTTGCCGTGCGCATAAGTAAATAAATTCATCTATGTACAACTGAGCTTCTTCGTGCTGCAATACTATAATGATTTACCAATTACATCCTCATAATTCTTCTCCAACTTTTCTCTCTCCATTTGCATCAATCGCTTCCGCTCACTCTCTCTCCATGTCTGGCGTTCATTCAGAAGTGATTCTGTGGCATGTACCAGCATTCTATACTCTTTCAGCAATTTCGGCAGATCACTCATACGGATATCGTTTGGAGATGTAGCTAAGTATGAGTAAGATCGTGAGAAGTTGGAAGGTAATGGTGGGTCTTCGGGAGGGAGGAAGCTGACATTATTGGCAGCGCCATTAGAGCCCACTTCTTCGGCGTTGTAATTCGTTGCTACTTTGCCATCTTTCCACATGACCTCTTTTTGTCTTTGCAGCGCCCAGTCGAGATCAGCGGTGCATCCAATCCTACGAGCATGTCTGACATCACTCGCTGCAATACTCAAATCGAAACGAGGAGAACTTTCGTCACTGTCTTGAATGTTACCCACCACTGCGTCAGTTGATGTTTTCAATCCATCATTTGTTGCTTTTGCACTTTCCTTCTCTTCCTCTTCTGCCTTCAATTTCATTCTGCACTTCTCCAAGCCAGCTCGGAACTCTGCAGGATCGATAGACAACACGGCTCCTTCTCCCATTGATACGTCAGCCATGTGTTCGTCAACATTTAAATCTCTAAGAAACTGCACCGCCCCGCAGAGATTTGTGTAAGCATAACCTGCTTCACCTCGTAATAGTGACACTGCCGCAAATCGTTCAATAAACAATATATTGGTCAAGAGACCAGGAGGATTTGCGCGGAGAACAGTGAGTATGAGTGTTGGCAAGACGTCATCGGCTCCTGGGGGAGTTGAGTGCTGCCCTATTGCAGAATTCAATGCAACATTAATCCCTCGAAAAGCCAACAGAATTGTCTGTAACATCTGACGAGGCGATGATTCCTGACTGAGTGATTTCAATTGTTGCATTGGGTACGAAAGATCGATATCATTCTCCCCGTTCAATGCCAGACACCGAATTTCAAGATGCCTTGGAGAGACAAATTGTAATGATTTCAATTTCTGGTGCATCTCAACCTCAGAGTCCTTGACCAGTTTGTCAGCATTTTTATCATCTAACTCTGAGAGAGGATTTTGTTCCTTCTTGATACTGCCCCGCAATGTATGGTAATGTTCATCATCTCTAGGTTCTACTTCCCATGAAAGCACAAGATCTATATCTTTGCGGCACTTTGTGAAGAGGAACTTTTCCAGGCACTCTACCAGCCGATCTTTTGCGTCATTATCAGCAGTTTCATCAGACGCACCACTGCTACCTCTCTGACTTAGAAATGAGTCAAATGCAGAGTGTTTCTCCATGTCTCGAATAGTAGAGTTGACAAAGCCCCTCAGTGCTTTTACCAAACTCAAGGTATGATTTTGTACACTCAGTTTTTGTTTTAGTTCCGATTTGTTTCCATTTGTTGCAGATGGCGCAGCACCAGTGGCACTACCCTTTCCATCAGAATTTGTTGTCTCCCCCTGGAGAGATATCATTACACGAGCAGCTTCCTTGACAGTTTTACAAAAGTTTTGGATGGAAATTACAATATCTGCTGCAGAAGGTTCGCATAGGATTTTAAGGAATCGATCATATGTTGCAGGCGGTGGTATTGGTGTGAGATTGAGGTCTTGATGCATCATTGTTTCACTTATTTTCAATGCCTTGATATCCGTTTCAATTGTAGATTCACTGTTTGGTAGTTTGGATATAGAGCCCCATTGTAGATGTTCCTTCTCCATAACATCCTTTACGTTTGAGGCAATTTTAGAAGTAACAGAATCGTCACTGCAATCCACCCAGTCACATTTAGATGATAGTAGCCCCCGAATGATATCAGGCGCATTTGGCAGCATGTCGCTATTACAGGCTTGCAAATCTTTCAGTGGGTTTGTAGTTCCATCCCACTCGGCTTTTGCATCTCTTGCTGTGACAGTATTGTCTTCAAAAATCCACTCTATCCGAGCCTGGCGTGCCTCGAGTAGTAATTCGCGCTTACGTTGTTCCATCTGTGCGTTTCGTTTTTCAATGTTTGCATGAATGGTGGATGAAGCAGCAGCAGATGCCGATGCCGCAGATGAGCCCCCAGCTGCGGATGAAGCTAGGCCATTGTGTTTTGCGGTATTGGAAGCCATATTGAAGAACTTTTACTTGGTGGCTGGTGACAGGCTGTATAGCTGCTGCACCAATGTTACAAAACTGCGCTTGATAGAGGAATGGCTTGAATCAGTTGCTCAGTAGGAGGTCAGCACCGTCATGGAGAGGACTTTTGCTTTTAGATAATCGGATCTTTTGGAATGGTGGATTCGATGCACAGCAGGGAGAAGAGAGAAGATGCGGCGCTCCATCCTCTCGTCGCCCCTTCCCCTCATCTTAAACCGCTGTTTAAAAATACTAATTCCAACGTACAATATTTTTGACTTACATACACAACTTCATATTCTTAACCACGACCTGTCCTCCAACAAGCGAGTAAGAGCGACCATAAGTCGTCGCTAATTCTTCGCCAAACGCCTTCCTAGCTCAGTCGGTAGAGCGCACGACTCTTAA
>Ga0209652_1003648_pt1 | contig 11202 bp, 7 predicted proteins | sample SaaInl74LU_5_DNA_FD_184641 | JGI IMG/M metagenome (GOLD analysis project Ga0209652, IMG submission 184641) | Marine microbial communities from expanding oxygen minimum zones in the Saanich Inlet - ESP_74LU_5_DNA (SPAdes) (version 2) | ecosystem: Environmental > Aquatic > Marine > Intertidal zone ...
CAAGCCGAAGTGGAGTTCTTTTCCGAAATGGGGGAAACCTTCACCGTTTATTTGAACCAACAGCCTCAAAACGAAGCGCCTGCATCCCGGATTTCTGTTTCCGACATCGATGCCGGCTTCTATCATTTGCGGGTGGATTTCGAAGATCCTTCGTTGGCAGATTTTGCCAAGAACAACTTGGGCATTGAGGCCGGAAAGCGCTCTGTATATATGGTGAAGATGACCCGAAAAGGCGATTACACCGCACGATTCCACAGCTTCGTGGAGCTGCAAGGTCAAGATGCATCTGCTCAATCCAGTGCACCACCGGCTTCCTCGAGCCCCACCATCCACACTTCCTCGGCCCGCGCTTCAAGCAGTGATGGGACTGCAGGAGGACAAGTCAACACTGAGACGGTGAGCATGAAGGTCTCCATGGGCAACGCCTTGGGCGCCATGGGCAATGCGCTCGGTGAAGCCGCGAACAACCTCACCATGGATGTGACCATCACTGAGACGAGCTCTTCATCCTCGAGCAGCAGCTGGGGCGATTCGCAAGGCACGGCATCCGTCAGCGGTTCGAACCCCGGTTTGGCCACACAACAAACCCAAGCCATGTCCAGCCTGGACTTCGAAGACTACCTTCGCGCCATTGCCCAAAAAACCTTCGAAGACGCCAAGCTCAGCACAGCACAAGCCCCTTTGCGTTCTCAATCCCTCACCGCGGCGCAAATTGCCCAGGTCATGCGGGCTTTCACTTTTGAAGACACGCGGATTGCCTTCGCTATTTTTGCCCACGACCGCTGCGTCGATCCAGGCAACTATTACAAAACCTACGATGCTTTGGAATTCGAATTGAGCATCGAAGAGATCGAGGAGGCCATCGGTCAATGATGTGATTTGGTCCATTTTGAACTTGAAACCCAAGCCCATGTACCCCGCAATTGTTCGTCAAATTTCCTGGAGATTCATTGTGGCTTTCGCGGTGAGCTTGCCATTGTTTCTCGTCGGATGCAATGGGGCGAAAGCGCTGGCAAAACGAGCTTTCAAGTTCGAAGAAGCAGGCCAATTCGAAGCCGCTGCCAACACCTATTACACAGCGGTTTTGAAAGACAGAACCAACGCTGATGCCACGGCGGGGCTGCAGCGAACTGGGCAATGGGTTCTCGACGACAAGCTGCAATCCTTTCAAGTGGCAGTGACCACGCGCAACCGGGCCGGTGCCGTCTCTGCGTACGAATCTGCCGACGCCTATTTCGAGAAAATCAAATCCGCAGGGGTGGCTTTGAATTTCCCCGAGTCTTACCGGCAACAATTCTCTGAGGTCAGAGATGCACATGTCAGTGATTTGTACAATGATGGCCTTCAAGCGATGGAACAAGAGCGTTTCGACGCAGCGCTCAGTGCGTTCGAAGAGGTCCTCCGGCTGAATCCGAATTACCAAGACGCCTCGCAACTCGCAGATGCCGCCTACTGCGAACCGCGCTACCGCAAAGGCAGCGCCGCCTTGGACAGTGAACGGTTCCGAACCGCCCTGTCGGCCTTCGATGAAGTGATGGGCCGCGACAAGGGGTACAAAGAAGTTGCCCAATTGCGCAGCGAAGCGTTGAAAAATGGCATGTACACCATCGCGATGATTGGGTTTGTGAATGGTTCGAGTCGTCCGAATTTGGAAAACAAATTCAGGTCGTATGTCCAGCAAGAATTGGCCAAATCCACCGACCCATTTCTCAAAATCGTCGACCGCGAGAACCAAGACCTGATCCTCCAAGAACAACAAATGGCCTTGAGTGGGGTGCTCGACGAGTCGAGTGCTGTTGAGGTGGGCGGGCTGCTGGGTGCAAAGGCGCTCTTGAAGGGCACCGTCGTGGCTTGTGAGGTGGCGACGAGCGAACTGACCCGACGGCGCAAACAAGGGTTTGAGTCCTATCAGGTGGAGCGGGTGAACAGCGAGGGCAAGAAATATTTCGAGACGCTGTACCGGGGCGTGGAGTACATGGAATTCGAGCAGAGCCGAGATGTAGAGGTTCAATTCAATTTGGTCTTGATTTCCTTGAAAACGGGCGAAACGCTGGCATCGGAAATCATCACAGCCCGAGAAAACGACCTTGTGCGCTACATCAAATACAGCGGCAACGCGACTGCCTAATGCTCGCTCGATCTGCGCTATTTCGTCGGTTGTGGCGCGCATCGTTGCGCTCACTAAAAGAAACACCCTCTCGGCACCCAGCGTGTTCGCCTCTTCGGCCAAAGCCTCTGCAGCGCGCCGCCCAATATGCACACGCTCGGTTGCTGTCAGACCCAGTGTTGCAGTGTCTGTAGAAAACATAACCCGTTCCTTTATTGTTTTTTGAGGATTTCAGTTGTTGACATACCGAGACTATCAATTGTCTACTGACAAGTAAACTTATATACCAGCAGGTATTTAAGACCGTTAATTGATAAAAAAGCGCGCTCGTTATGACTGAAAATTCAGATAAAAATTCGATAGCTTGCTCTTCGGGCATCGAGCTCAAGCCGTATTACACCGCCGCGGATATACCCGAGGCACACCGTGCGCGGATCGATGTCGCACCCGGTGAAGCGCCCTTTCACCGAGGCTTCCATCCCTCTGGCTACCGATCAAAGCCCTGGCGTATTTTCCAGCTGAGCGGCTTTGGAAAGCCCGAGGACGAGAATGAGCGCATTAAATTCTTGCTCAGGAATGGTGAGACGGGCTTCATCATGGAGCACGACCGGAATACCGGCGACCACTGCTACAACGTCAACCACCCTGAGGTTATAGCGCGAAGAGAAGACGTGGGCCTCACCGGCGCGGTGATGCAGAGTGTCAGAGATGTAGCGATTTGCATGGATGGACTGCCGATCGACAGCAGCTTTGGGCACGCTGGCGGCGCCGTGGTGCAACACGCACCGTTTGCACTCGCCGCCTATTGGACCGTAGCAAAGCAGCGGGGTTTTGATTTAGGCAAAATAGCCGGTACCGGGCAAAGTGATTTTAACCTCACGTACTTGGGCTGTGTGACCAAAGAACAGATTCCCACCGACGCAGGCTTGCGCTTCAACGCAGATATTATCGAATTCTGTGATCAACATTTACCGCGCTGGGTTCCCGTCTCCATCGCCGGTTACAACGCAGCCGACACAGGGCTCACCCCCGATCAAGAGCTCGGCACGCTGTTCGCTAACGCGGTTGAGTATCTAGATGAAATTAAACGACGCGGCAAAATGCCATTGGAACGCGCTGCTCGCGGCTGCGGGGGCGTAAGTTTTAGAGCCTCGATCCACATCATTGAGGAGGCGTGCAAGATGCGCGCTGCACGTCTGATGTGGAACCAGTTGTTAAGCGAACGCTACGGCATTAACGACACCAAGGTGAGTAATTTACGTATCCATTGCGTCACTGCGGGATCAAAAATGACCTATCAGCAACCGCTGAATAATATTGTCCGTGGCACCGCCATGGCGCTGGGTGCAATTTTAGGCGGCGTGCAATCTCTCGGTGTTTCGGGCTACGACGAAGCGCTCTCGATCCCCTCTGAGCACGCGCATCAAATGTCAGTTCGGATTCAGCAAATCCTGCAAGAAGAGACCGGGATATCCGACGTTACCGACCCGCTGGGTGGTTCATATTACGTAGAAACACTCACCGCCCAGCTCGTTGAAAAGGCGTGGCAATTCTTCGAAAGCATTCAACGCCAAGGCGGTTATCTTGCGGCACTCGATTCGGGATGGCTGCATGCTCAGGCGGCAGAGAATCAGTATCAAGAATTCATGGCAACGGAATCTGGGGCCCAGAAAATCATTGGCGTAAATTGCTTTCGCGAGGATGAATCACCCTTTCATGTCGATGGCTTTATGGGTACCGATGACGCCTTCGACGTCGCCACTGAACGACTCAATGACGTATTGAGAACGCGACACGAAAGTGCTGCTGCCAAAGCCTTAAAGCAACTCGAACTCGATTGCCGTAGTGATCGCAATATCATGCCAGCAATGATGGATGCCTTGTCTGCGGAGGTAACCTTGGGTGAGATCGGCGATGTGTATCGCGAAGTATTTGGGAATTGGAATACGCCCATCCAAACTTAGGAGACCACCCATGGATAATTCACAAAAACGCATCCTCATGGCCAAAACGGGACTCGATGGCCATTGGCGAGGCCCTACTATCGTAGCGCGCGCGCTGCGTGACGCCGGTTTTGAAGTCATCATGATAGGTATGGCGAACACTAATGACATTGTCAGCGCCGCGGTTGACGAAGACGTTGACCTTGTAGGCTTGAATATTGGCGGCCATATCGATGTTGCAATCCGGGCCATTCAACAGGTCCAAGCGACGAGACCGGGGCTACCTATTTTCGCCGGCGGCACTATTCCACCGCATGCGGCCAAAGAGCTAGAGGCCCTCGGTGTGGAGGTCTACCCACCGGGCTCACAGCTTGCAGACATTGTCGATGCTGCAGAACGGCTGACAGGCACTAAGTAACTGGCATGACGGATGCCTGCGTAAATACGCTCTTAGCACAAGCGACGGGCGGAGATCGGTCAGCGCTAGCACGACTATTGAGCTTAATTGAAAGCAACCCACAGGTTGAGGCCCATGTCCGGGTGGCGCTTGCCACGACTGAATCTAAAGCCGTCGTGCTCGGCATTACGGGTCCGCCTGGCGCGGGCAAGTCGACGTTGATTAGCGCCACACTACCCTATGCTGTTCAGGCCTATCAACGGACGGCCGTACTCGCCGTGGACCCTTCATCGCCCTTCACTGGCGGTGCGTTACTGGGTGATCGCGTAAGAATGCAAGGTCACGGTTTAGGTCAAAATGTGTTTATTCGATCCATGGCATCGCGAGGTGAAAGCGGTGGTTTAGCGCGCACCACCGCGACCGCCATTCAGTTACTGGACGCCTGTGATTGGCCTTTGATTATTCTCGAAACACTGGGCATTGGACAGGTTGAGTTAGATGTTATGGACCTAGCCACCGCGGTTGTAGTGGTCCTCAACCCAGGCTGGGGAGATACCTTTCAAGCAAACAAGGCAGGACTGACCGAGGCGGGCGACATTTTTGTCATTAACAAAGCCGACAAAGACGGTGTGCAGCGCACGCGAGTCGATCTGCAAGATTCCCTATCACTGCTGAAGACAGCAATCCCTATCGAGATCGTAGAGACAATCGCCGCAGAAAAGCACGGCATTGAGGAATTTTGGCACGCGGTTGAACGGTATTTAGCGGCGGCATCAAAACACGGCATGCTCACAGAAATTCAACTCAAACGCCGCCGCCGCTTACTTTTTCGCCTCATGCAGCGCGATCTCGAGTCGCAACTTAGCGCATTTACCCGCAGCACTGTGGGTGAGCAATACATGGGTGCCGTGCTCGCGGGCACGATGAGCATTGAGCAATTTAAAGCGCATTTTTTCGCTACCATAATGCCATCGTCTAAATAAAACCTTGAGCGGAGTTCACCAATGACCATCGAATCTGACGAATCGTTAAGCATCTTCCGACGAAGTCTCGATGTTTTTTTAGATAAAACAGCGCCACCTACACGGATTAGCGACTGGAATCGGAATAAACAGGTAGACCGTGACGCCTGGCTCGCCGCTGGCGAGTTCGGCATGCTGGGCGTTCTCGTTCCCGAGCAATACGGTGGTTTGGGCGTTGATTTTCGTTACGAACGCACAATTATGGAGGCATTTGCCGAACGCGGTCTTGAAGGGTGGGGCGTGCCAGTTCACAACATGATCGCATCGCCATACCTGATCGAGCATGGCACCCCTGAGCAGAAAAGCACCTGGCTCCCGAAAGTGGTTACAGGCGAGACTATTTTAGCAATCGCCATGACCGAACCGGGGGCAGGGTCAGATTTGCAAGGCATGCGCACTCGTGCCGTGCAGGACGGTGACGAATGGGTCATTAACGGCAGTAAGGTCTTTATCTCAAATGGCCAGATGGCTGACTTGGTCTTATTGTGTGCCAAAACACAGATGGACGAAGGAGACGATAAGATCTCTATTTTCCTCGTTGAGGGCGATAGAGCTGGCTTCAAAAGAGGTAAAAACCTCGACAAAGTAGGACGCGACGCACAAGACACCTCCGAGCTTTTTTTCGAAGATGTCCGGCTTCCAAAAGAAAATGTTCTTGGCGGCATCCCTGGAAAAGGCTTTTCTCAACTGATGGCGTTGCTGCCACAGGAGCGGCTCGGCATCGCTGTTATGGGCCTCGGTATGCTGGAGCGGGCACTGAACCTAACGGTTGAATACACCAAAGAACGACAAGCCTTTGGCAAATCATTACTCGACTTTCAGAATACCGCGTTCTCTCTTGCGGAGATAAAAACAGAAGTGACCATTGGCCGCGCGTTCCTTGATCACTGCACCAACCTTCTGCTAGCGGGTAATTTAGATGCGGCTACCGCATCAATGGCCAAACTATGGATTACCGAACGAGAGGTTGATGGCATCAACAAGTGTGTGCAGTTTTTTGGTGGCTACGGCTATATGAATGAATACCCCATAGCTCAACTCTATAAGGACGCACGCATTGACACCATTCACGGTGGCACATCTGAGATAATGAAAATCCTCATTGCGCGTACCTTGTAATTTAGTGATGGCCGCAACCGTCCAAACACGAGCGGGGCGAACGATTTCACAAGGCTGAGCTAACAACGCAATCATGGGGGTGCTCCTCAACGCTAGGGGTGCTCCTCAACGCTAGGGGTGTCCCTCAACGCTAGGGGTGCTCCTCAACGCTAGGGACATGGCCGTAAGTCATGCACTGCCTTTCTGTTCAGCAGCCCGAAACTGAGTTACCACCGCATTTTTGAGCGTGCCGACTACTGAGGCACTGCCCTTCAAAACTGTATTGCCAAGGCACTGAAATTATCAAAGTACATAAACGCTCGCCCTGCTTTCATCTGTCACAGACAGCCTCAGAGCGACAAACTATAGATCGCTCTGTGTTTTTTGGGGGTGCGCTGGCCGGGTAGCGCATTCACCCAAGCTCTGACACAATCCAAGCACGCTATTAATAATAAATACACTTTCTGGAACCCGCGCTGAGATGGCTAATCGCTGGTCACTGCTGATGCTTATGACGTGCTTTTTGCCGTCAGTCTCCGCTGATGCGGTAGAAGATATACGACTATCTACAAGCTGCCCTCCGAGTTTTGAGCAACTACAAGACGGCAGTTGTAAGCTCGTCACGCTTTATGATCAGTACGACTCGCTGCAGGGCCGCGGCGTCGGCGGTACTCAAACCGCCCTACCCGCTCGGCGTGACGGCTTTAGTGCCAAACAGATAGATCTTGGACGCTATCTCTTTTTTGACCCATTGCTCTCGGCGGATCAAACCGTCGCCTGCGCAAGCTGCCATCAACCCGCGCAAGGCTTCAGCGATGGCCGGGCGCGTAGCGTCGGCATTAACGGGCAAGAAACCCATCGCAGTGCGCCTACATTATGGAATAGTGCATTCTTACAGCGTCTATTTTGGGATGCACGGGCAAGCTCGTTAGAAGATCAAGCCGCAGGCCCACTGTATGCGCCTAACGAAATGGGCAGCACACCCGAAAAACTACTAGAAACATTGAATACCAATTCAACCTACGTGCGTTTATTTGCCGACGCTTTCCCACAGAGCACAGGTATAGACACCCGCCAAATTTATGCGGCACTCGCGGCCTTTGAATCTTCTTTGATCTCCCTAAACAGTCGCTATGATCAATATGCGCACGGTTACCACGCAGCGCTAAATAGCGACGAAATAGCAGGCCTCAATATATTTCGTTCGTTTGTCGCTCGCTGTGCAGAGTGTCACACGCCACCACTGTTTACGAACCAACAAATTGCCGTCATCGGTACGCCTGAACCCGCTGGCATGCCCCGTGATATTGGCGCGGAACACACATTTAATAGCCATAAACTGCGTGGCGGCTTCAAAGTACCCACACTGCGTAACATTGAAAAAACGGCACCTTACATGCACTCCGGCGGTTTCAAATCGCTACGTGACGCGGTAGCGTTCTATAACGGTGGTCGCGGCCACGCGGTCCCCGAAGACGAATCACTACAGATACACTGGCATATTTGGGAACCGAACCTTACCGATACAGAGCTCGATTTACTGGTCCAATTTTTAAAAACGCTGACTGATGAGGCATTTATGCCTGCGATTCCACAGCGCCTTCCATCAGGTCTTACACCCATTATCGAACTTAAGCCCAGGCAGAGCGTGACGCTGACGGCAAAAAACCACTTGGAGCATAACTATGAATAAGGGAAGTTTATTCGTTGCCGTATTAATAGCGGGCGCATTTGGATCGGGCTTTTATATTGGCGACCAAGGTGAGGCAACGATCATAGATAACGGCGTGCAAGGCGCGAGTTACGCGGGCGGATTTCGCGCAAGTGACGATTTTGGCTCGCCGGCGGTGGCAGTGCCCCTTGCTGGCGGTGAAATTCGCATCGTTAACGAAGGTGAGTCGATTCAGGATGCGGTAAATGCAGCGCAACCCGGCGACACTATCCGAGTCATGCCCGGGACCTATGTCGAGACGGTGTACATTGATAAAGACAGTATTCGTTTAATCGGTGTTATCGAAGAAGGTAGATGGCCAACATTAGAGGGCGAGCGTCGTCTCAACGATGCTGTGCTTTATTCGGGCAATAACATTGTTATAGAAAACCTCAAAATCATGCATTACAAGGGTAATGCGATCATGGGCCAGGCAGGTAACAACTTCGAAATTCGCAATAACCTGATTGTTGATACCGGGGTGTACGGCATATTCCCACAGCTGGGCCAGAACGGCATTGTCGAGGGCAACATCGTCTCGGGCATCGAAGATGCGGCTATTTACATCGGCATGAGCGACAACGTCCACGTAGCGCACAATGAAGTTTTTGACAGCGTTGCGGGCATTGAAATCGAAAACAGCCGGCATGCCATCGTGGAAAACAACTACGTACACAACAATACGGGGGGTGTGCTCGCCTTTATTACACCTGGGCTGCCCATCAAAACCACCACGGATGTCATCATCCGCAACAACTTCATCATCGATAACAACACCGCCAATTTCGGTGCGCCGGGCTCGACCGTCTCAGGCATACCCGCAGGCACCGGCGTGCTCATTATGGCTGCCGACGAAGTGGTCATTGAAGACAATATCATTACCGGCAACAAAACCGCCGGCATCTTGGTGGTTGACCACCAGAACGCGTCAAATATCACAATGGATCCGGAATCAGACCCAGTGCCTGATAAAGTCGCCATCCTGGACAACTTCATGATGAACAATGGCTACGACACTATTGATGAAGTTAAGGCGCTTATGCTGATCGAACTTAAAACCGGCAATCCGGACATTGTGCGTGCTGGTGAGGCCCGTGACGGCTGCATCACTAACCGGCATCGCTATACCGTTGTCGGCATGGGCATTTTTGCCAACTGTGGCTTTGACAATACCGACACCATCGGCACCTATTTACTACCTGAACCAGTAGCGGCGCGTGAAATTGACCACTCGGAACAAGGTAAAATCACCTACCTAGGCATTTGCAGTGGCTGCCATAGCTATACCGGCAGACTGATTGGCCCCCCTGTAGAAATCATCCAAGCCATGTACAAAGACAAGCCTGAGGCTTTGGCCGCATTCATTGCCAACCCGACTAAGCGATGGCCTGACTACCCCGAGATGCCGCCACAAAACTACTTGTCGGAAGAGGTTCGTCTCGCGGTGGCGGAATACATGCTCACCGTGAGCAACTGAATCACAGAGGATAGACCTATGACGCCTTAGGGCAGCATAAAGCCGTCAAAAAAATCCGCCAGCTCAGCGTGCGCGTCCAGCGGTAAAACATGCGCGACATGCTGATCTGGTCTGACTACTGCAATACAGCCATCGTCACGGCTTACACCACGCGAAGCATAAATATTGGCCCTATGGTCCGCGTAAAATACTTTCTCATAATCGCGCAAGCCATAGCGCCCTTTAGCGGGCCATAAGAAATCGGGTAATTGCGTAATCGAGAGCGCTTCGGCTGACGGCAATATCGTATACACATCGATAACAGCATCGATGTCTTGAGTGGTTTTTGTATATTTACGCACCGGAGAGTCAACTGACTCCGCCAGGAACTGTACAAGCTGAGAAAGCTTTGACGAGGGTTCGCTAAACGCCACCTCATCGCTAAAAATGAATAATCGCCAGCGGCCATCTGCTTTGACCGTATACCCGAGATGTAACACTCTGCCATCGGCAAGCCTTACGACTTTCTCTGAGTGAAAGCGTTGTCCTATCTGAAAACCATGGGCTAAATACTGAAACGTTGTATCACCGCATATGGCAGAGCGCCCATACTCAACACCCGTCCCCGCAATAAAGGCATTCTTTTTCGCAAGATATTTTTGAATATCTACCGTACCACTTTCCGCTGACATAGATGCGTCTTGGGTTCCTGGTTTTGCCGCCACCAACTGTGCAAATGTTTTATCCAAAGCAATCAGTTGCTGTGCTATCTCGCGTCGCTCTGCGGAGTAACTCCGCAAAACCTTCGGCTGGCATTGACCCAATATGACCGACGCCAACTTCCATCCCAAGTTGAACGCATCGTGTATGGAAACATTCATACCCTGCCCGGCTTTGGGGCTGTGGGTATGACAGGCATCCCCCGCTATAAATAATCTAGGGATGGACTCGACATCATTCACGACGGTGTTATCAAACCCGTCGGCAACACGCTGGCCAATTTCATAAACAGACCACCATGGCACCTCTTTAATCTCGATCACAAATGGATGAAAGACGCGCTTCGCAGCCGACACAAGGTCGTCTAAGCCAATTTCAAGCTTTGATACACGCTGATCGACCTTGAGTGAATCGAGCTCAATATACAGCCTAACTAAATAGCCACCCTCGCGGGGCACGATCATGATCGCGCCATTGTCAGCCGATTGAATAAAGCTTTTCACCCGAATATCGGGAAAATCGGTAACCATCAGAACATCCATCACCCCCCACGCTTTGTTTGCTGAATCGCCTCGCAATGCAATCCCTGCGGCATGGCGTACCGCGCTCCGCGCTCCATCACAACCCACGACAAAGCGCGCTTGAATAGCCGCGTTTTTGTCCACATGCGTTGGGTCAGTGCACTCGAATACCGCGGTAAACGGGTAGGCATCAATATCGGGTAACAGTGATGCATCAATGTTGATCG